>Ga0070728_10004803_pt1 | contig 13721 bp, 7 predicted proteins | sample tdDd471_FD_66723 | JGI IMG/M metagenome (GOLD analysis project Ga0070728, IMG submission 66723) | Marine sediment microbial communities from the Atlantic coast under amendment with organic carbon and nitrate - tdDd47.1 | ecosystem: Environmental > Aquatic > Marine > Coastal > Sediment | place...
ACCATCGTCGGCAGCGACGCCAACGCCGGAGGCGCGCTCTTCAGCGTGACCGCGACCGACAACTACGGCGCGATGACCTCGGAGCGCTTCCTCGCGGTGTTCACCGGCGAAGGCTGCCTGCCGCCCGAGACGTTCTACGGCGTCGACCCCGCGTCGTGCGTCGAGATCGACGTCGACGACCTCGCCGGCGACGACCGGGGCAGCGTCACGCTGACCCCGACGTATGCGTACTACAACGGCGACGACGCCCTCGTGCGCGTCGGTCGTGACCTCGTCGACCCGGCCCCCGAGGTCGTGGTCGAAGACTACGTGGACACCCTCTTCTCGGACGGCGCGACCCTCGAGCTGTACTCGTTCTGGTCGAGCGGCTTCGAGTTCGATTCGATCGACGAGGCCTTCGGGAACCTCGAAGACGACGTGACCGCGTTCGACCAGATCGTGATGCTCGACGAGGAGACCCTCGAGCTGGGCACGCCGGTCGATCTCGAGCGCGGGTTCGCGGGTGAAGAGAACGTCGCGTTCGGCATCGACGACGTCGAGGTCGACCTCGACGTGTACGAAGCCCTCGTCGGACTCAGCGACGGACGGCTCGTGACCGCGATGTACGGCTACGACAACGAGCGGGGCGAGGACCTCATCGTCTACACCGTGTACGACGTCACCGATGGCTCGGTGCTGTCGACGTGGGCGATCGACGAGACCGAGGACGGATTCTACGACCACGAGTGGCAGCGGCAGGAGGTCGACATCGGGCACAACCCGGTCGTGATCCGCGACGACGTCGAGTACCTGGTCACCCGCAGCGACGACGACGGGCAGTGGTACGAGACGAACGTGCGGACCGGCGAGCGCGCCCTCGTGTCCAGCACCTACGTCCGCGGCTGCGACTCGCACCACCTCAGTGTCGACTTCTCGTCGCTGCAGGCCTACGGGCACGCCGAGGGCGGCTGCTGGACCGAGGAGTACGTCTCGGAGTCCATCTTCGCCTGTGACCTGCTGCTCGCGCCGAACGTCGACGGCGTGATCGACGACTCGGGCGTGCGCGACTTCGACTGAGTCGATCGGCCCCGAACGTCGACGCCCCGAGCGCGCGGACTCTGCCGCGGCTCGGGGCGTCGTACGTTCGTGGACGGACGGCGCACGGCGACGGATCGATCAGGGCGTCGCGCTCTGCAGCACGCTCCACGCTTCGCAATGGAACCCGGTGAGGCCGGCCTCGGCAGCGCTGGACGCGAAGGCGGACACGCGGTCCTCGGGGGACAGGTTCGCCATGCGCTCGAAGAGCGCGCGACCTTCGGCGCTCGTCAGCTCGCGGTCCACACGATCGGCCCACTCCCGGCTCAGGAACTCGGGCTGGATGGACTCGTCGCCGAGCACCTCTTCGGCCACGGCGCACATGATGCCAACGTCGCCGGCGAGCGTACCCGCCGGATCCCAATCGTCCTCGCCCGCAGCGATCATGGCGAACGCATCGCGCGCAGCGGGGCACTCGAACCCCTCGACGCCCTGCGTGGCCGCGTGTGCCACGAGGCGGTCCCACGTGGTGTCCATCGGGCCCGGCGGGATGCTCTCGACGAACGCATCCACGAGCGACCCGTCCCCACCGGCCTCGAGGGCATCGTCGGCCGCCATCATGCGCTGCATGAGCGGCAGGCTGCGGTCCTCGAAGTGCGTGGTCAGCACTCGGCACATCCAGTCGAGCTGCTCCGCGAGGGTCTCACCGATGTCGTTGTCGCCAGCGACCGCAGCGGCGCCCTCGGTCGTCGGAGCATCGTCGGCAGCGGGCTCGTCGGCAGCAGGCTCGTCGGCGGAAGGCTCTTCGCGGGCGGGCTCATCCTGCGTCGAAGCACTCTCCGCGGATCCCTCGTCCGCCGATTCGGTCGACAAGGGCTCGGAGTCGACGGCGGTCACCGGTTCGTTCGGGGCGCACGCGCTCGCGAGGAATCCGACGGCAGAGAGGGCGACGATGATCGAGCGAAGCGGCACGTCGGCTCCGTGGGACGGGCCGCGCGACGGACGCGCGGCGGGACAATGTATGGTGACTCCTCACGGGACCACGTGTGCTGCGTGTGCGCAACCCACCCGGGGCTTGCCCCCCCGGCGCGGGCTACGATCGCCGCCCGCCGACGTCCTGCCTCACTCGCCGCGGCGCTCGTGGGCCTCGACCGACAACCCGCCCGCCGTGTCGGCGTCGACGATGTCGAGGGCTCCGGCGCGTGGGTCGTCGCCCGCGTCCTCACTCGGCGCGGCGAACTTCGCGTCCATGCGCGCGGCGAGCCGGTCCTCGGCGCTCTGCGCTGGCGCCGCCTTCGACTTCGCCTTCGCTGCCTTTCGAGCGGCGTCGCGGGCCGCTCGGCGCTCGCGCAGGACACGTGCGCGCTCGCTGAATTGCGCCCACGCAGCATCGAGCTCCCGCGCGAGCCACGCCCGCTCTTCACGCGCTGCGTCCGTCGTGTGGCGCAGCCACGTGTCCCGGTAGGCATCGAACACCCGGGTGAGCGTCGTGCGCGCCTTCGCTTCGATGTCGCCCTGCGCGGCGCGGTGCTTGCTGCCGGCACGGAAGTCGCGAAACCCACCGAAGCGCCACAGCCGGGTCACGTCGCCGGACCCACCCAGAGGGCCCGCACCGTCCATGTGCTCGTCGGGCACACCGAACCGCGGCCGCTCGCTGTCGCGCGGCCGCGGGCAGAACCCGGGCAACCACGCCATGCGCCACCGGATGCGTCCGGTCGCCCCATCGACGCGCAGCGCGAATCCGTGATGCCACCACAGCACGACCGGCACCGACGACAGCGCCGTCGCGCACACGAGCAGCACCGAGGGCGAGAACGCGTCGCCGCCCGAGATCGTGTGTGCATCGCACGCACTCGGCGGCGCGCCGAGCTGCGCCCACCCCATCGCCGCGCCGATCACGAGGTGCACGACCACGGCGAACGCGACGACCGCCGCGACGACGCCGGGCGCTGCGATCCAGGACAAGCCGCGGCCCCGCTGGGATGCAGCGTGGTCGACGAGACGGGCCGTCGGTGTGCCCGCGACGAGCCCGAGCGAGGCGGCGAGACCGACCGCCATCGGCCACGACAGACCACCGAGACCGTGGGTCACCACGCAGGGCGAGAACGCCGCGTCGAACGCCCCGGTGAACATCAGGATCGCGCCGATCATCGCCGCGAGCACCCATGCGATCGCCACCGCGAAGAGCCCGATCCCCTTCAGCCAGGACACCACCGTGTGCACCGCGAGCTCTCGGCGAGAGGCGAGACGACCGTCGCGACGGCACCGCACCGATGCCGCCCGCCCTTCACCCTACGAGCCGGCGCGCGTCACCGCACGCCTCGCGGTCAGAGCATCAGCCGCCACAGCGGGCGAGTGACCGCCAGGGCGAAGAACGTGATCGCCGGGCCGGTCTTCTTGCGGCTCTTCAAGAACCGGTACTGGCCCATGAGAAACGGCGTATCGAGAAAGGCGTCCGCCAGCGTCGCCGACTCCTCGGCGTTGATGCGCAGCAGCTCGTCGCGGGTCGCGCCGGCCTTGAACGTGCGCTCTCGCCCGTCGGCGACCCACTGCTCGGCGACGGTCTGCGCGCGCTCCAGCAGCTCGTCGTGCGGCACCACCTCGTCGACAAAGCCGATCTCGAGGGCCTCCGCGGCGGTGGGCACCCACCCCTCGGGCCCGAGCATGCGCTCGGCAGACGCGGCACCGATCAGCCGCGGGAAGTGCACGCTCGAGCAGCCCTCGGGCGTCACGCCGAGCTTCGCGAAGGGCGTCGAGAACGTAGCGTTCTCGCTGGCGATGATCGCGTCGCACAGGGTCGCCGACGTCACCGTTGCCCCGATCGCCGGGCCGTTCGCCGCGATCAGGATGGGCTTCGGGTACTCGATGAACCGATCGAAGAGGGACTGGTTGTGCGCGCGGATCAGCTCCCGCAGCTCCTTCGGCCACGTGACCTTGATCGTCGACGAGAGGTTCACGCCAGCGCTGTAGTACGGGTCCGTGCCAGTGAGCACGAGCGCGCCGACGGCGTCGTCGGCCGCGGCGGCGTCCATCGCGGCGAAGAGCGCGTCCATCATCTCGAGCGTCCACCCGTTCAGGCGGCGCGGGTGGTTCATCGTCAGGGTGCGGACACCGTGGACGGTCGATACGAGCACGAGTTCGTCGGACATCGAGGGCCTCTCGGGCGGTTCGCGAGCGGCCGCATCATGCGCGAATCCGTCGCGTTCGTCACCCGCCGTAGCGCTCGCGGATGGCGCGATACATCGTACCGTGGTCCGGCAGCGCGCCGAGGGCGAGGTCCGGGCGGCTGCTGCCGGCGGTGAACAGGGTGACCGTGCCGGTGCCGAAGAGCTTGCCGAACGCGCCCTGCTTCTGCTCGAGCGAGTCGATGCGTTCGAGCAGCATCGACGTCTCGCGGCGATAGAGCAGGCCCTCGCTGCGCACGATCCGGTCGGCCTCGAGGCGATACCGGACGCGGCGCGCGCGCATCCACGACACGATGAGGATGAACGGCGAGAACGGCGCGAGCAGGAGCGCGACGAAGAGCGCGCCGACCATCATCTGCGCCACCTTCGGGCGGGCCTCCAGCACCGGCGCGACGGCGCCGACGGGGCGGTCGTCGCCCGGGTCACGGACGCCCTGCAGCACCTCGTCGAGCTGGGCACCGAGGTCGTGGGTCGCCGGGACGAACCGCGCCGTCAGCGAGTACGGCACGGGCACGGCGCCGTTGTTGTTGCCCTGCTGCACGATGCGCTCGCCGGCGACGAAGATCTGCACGTCGCCGACCCCGCCGCCGGGGTAGAGCTTGATCGCGACCCTCTTCGTGTCGTCGTACCGCGCGTAGATGTGGTGCCGCCACCAGACGCCGTGCTGCAGCTCGACGTGGCTGCTGTGCAGGGTGCACCGCTGCTTCTCGATCCACAGCTGCCGCCAGACGTAGGCCGCCACGACGACGATGGGCACGAGGCCCGCACCGGCGGCGGCGATCGGCTCGCCGGTCGCCAGCGGCGGGCCGATCGCCAGCGCGGCGAAGAGCAGGCCGAGGATGACGAAGCCGGGCAGCGCCGACCGCAGCCACACCCCGACGCCGAAGGTCGTCTCGAGGGTGCGCGCGGCCGGGGTCTGCTCGATGCCGAGGTTGCGCAGCAGCCGCGGCAGATCGATGGCGTCGCGGGGCACGTGAGCGATGTCCAGCGGGGTGGTCGAGCCGATGGACCACACCTGGATCGTGACCGTGTTGAAGAGCCGGTCGAAGGGGGTCGACTTCACGAGCGCGCCGGTCACCTTGTCGTACGCGTACTCGCGCTCGGTGACCTGCAGGATGCCCTGCCGCAACCCGATCGACGTCGGCCCGATCGTGTACCGGGTGACGCTCGCGCCGATCCAGCTGGCGACCGTCGCGAAGAGCCAGACCGGCACGAGGGGCAGGAGCGTGAAGAGCGGCGCGATGGCCCGCAGCGGCACCGGCTGCAGCGTCGCCGTCCACGCCTGATCCGGCGCCAGCAGGCGCGGCCCCTCGGGCATGACCTTCGGGCGCGCGTCGGGACGCGCGGAATCGGCGGACCGGGCGGCCGCCCGCTCGTTGGCCCGGGCATTCGACACCGCGACGAGCTGGGCGATGGCGGCCTTCATCTCGGGGCCTCGGCGCAGGCGGCGAAACTTCACCTCCTGCCCGCTGCCCTGGCAGCTCACCGTGACGTCGGACAGGCCGAGCACCTGATCGACGAGGGTCTTCACCTCGTCGGCGTCGGCGATGTTCTCGAACGGCATGAAGGCGTTCGTCCGGTCGAGGAACCCTTCGCGGTACACCACCTCGTCGTCGTACACCGTGTACGTCCGCCGGCGCATGTCGAGGTACCGCAGCACCAGGGCGACGAAGCCGCTGCCGACGAGCAGCATGGGCAGCCCGGTGAACACGGCGAGGCCCAGCCAGCCCGGCAGCGCCCCGGTGCCCCGCTCGAGCGCCCGCAGCGCTCCATCGAACCCGCCGGCGGTGTCGAGGATGATCGACGCGAGGGCGACGATCGCGCCGAACACGACGCCGACCGCGAGCCCGAGGGTCTCGACCGCGACGCCCACCGGGTCGGGGGTGTCCTCGTGCAGCACCGTGCGGCCCTGCAGCGAGAACCCATTGCCGCGCAGCCGTTCGCGGATCTGCGCGGTCACGGCGTCCGGGTCCCGGACGCAGCGCAGCACCACCGCGTTGCCGCTGCTGCCGGCCGAGTCGACGATGACGTCGCCGACGCCGAACAGGCGATACCGGATCCACGGCAGCCGCTGCTTCACGTGGGTCACGTTGCGCAGCTCGAGGTCCGCCTGCCGGTCCGAGAACAGGCCGCCGCTGGCGGCGACGATGCCGGTCGGGGTGAGCGTGTACCGCTCCTTGCGGACGGCGACGAGCGCGGTGAAGACGGACATCCCGATCGCGAGCGCCGCGACCGCGAGAGGCGCCCACGCGTACTCGCCGAGCCCGGCGACGAGCAGCGCCACGAGGGCGACGAACGCGACGACGCCGAAGGTCACGGTGACGGGAGCCACACGGCTCCACACGAAAGACGAGCGCTTCGGACGAAGCTCGATGGATTCGCTCACAGGGGGTCCCTTGCTCTGGCCGCGCCCGAACCTGGGGACGCGCGACGCGATGACAAACCGGTGCGGGTTCGATGCAGGCGGGACCACGCTCGCTCGGTGCGTCCGGGCGCGCGCGGTGGAGCACGATCAGGCGGCTCGGCCATCGTCGTGTCCGAGAGGCAACAGTGGGTTGCAACGAGAAACGGGCGCCGGCGCGTGCGCGACGCCGCAGGTGGCCTTATCGTCGGACGCAACGAACATCCAGCCCGGACCCGAACCATGACGCCCCAGGCCGCACTCGCGCTCGCAGCGACCCACCTCGACGACGCCGTCGAGCACCTCACCTTCGACCGCTTCGACTGGTCGCTCGAGGCCCTCTGGCGGTCGATGGCCAGCCTCGGCGAGGCGCTCGGTGGCGGCGATGGCCCTGCCCTGCCCGCATACGGCACCGTGCCCCCGGCCGGCAGCCTCGCGCCGCGGATCCCGGCGGACGCGCCCGGCGAGATCCGGCGCATCACCGAGACCCTCGAGGCGCTGCGAGCCGGGCTCGACGATGCGCACCTCGAGGCGGCGACGCGGGCCCACGCGGCGCGCATCGAGTCCCTCGTCTTCGCTGCGTCGTCGGCGCTCATCGACGCCGCTCGGCAGCACCGCATGGTCGACCCGGGGGCCGTGTACGGCTCGCTGATGGGTGCATGGGAGCCGACGGAGGCGCCCTCGACCCACACCGCCGAGGCGATCCGCACCGGGCTCGTGAGCCGCCGGACGGTGCTGCAGCTCATCGGCGCAAGCGCCGTCGCCGCCCTCGCCGCCTGTGCCCCGCCGCGCGCCGGATCGGCCGCGACGAACGAGCCGCAGTCGACGTCGGATTCGTCCGACACCCCCGACGTGCCGCCCGCCACGGCGCGCGCGGTGACGTCGATCGACGCGATGCAGTGGCCGACGTCGGACCCCTTCCTGTTCTGCGCGTACCACGTCGACCACTACCCGGCGGGCAACGGCCAGCAGGGCCCGGCCGCGTCCCTCGCCGGTCGCAACCTCGGTCGGGACTTCGACGCGGACGCCGACTGGCGCATGTACCACGGGCGCGACGTACCCGGATTCCCCCGGCACCCGCACCGCGGCTTCGAGACCGTGACGGTGGTCCGTACCGGGCGCCTCGACCACGCCGACTCCCTCGGCGCTGCGGCGCGGTTCGGCGATGGCGATGTGCAGTGGCTGACCGCCGGCGGCGGCATCCAGCACGCCGAGATGTTCCCGCTGCTGCGTGAGGACCGCGACAACCCCTCGGAGTTCTTCCAGATCTGGTTGAACCTCCCCGCCGCCGACAAGATGGTCGACCCCTACTTCACCATGCTGTGGGGCGAGGACGTGCCGACGGTCACCGTCACCGACGACGCCGGGCGCACGACCAAGATCACGATCGCCGCCGGGGCCTGGGGCGAGGACCGCCCGCCGAGCCCGCCGCCGAATTCGTGGGCGTCGAACGCCGAGAACGACGTGGCCATCTGGACACTGAAGCTCGAGCCCGGCGCGACCTTCGAGCTGCCGGCCGTGCGCGAGGGCGTCGACCGGTCGCTCTACCTGCACCGCGGTGAAGGCGCGACGGTGGCCGGCGCCGAGGTCGGCAACCTGCACCGCGTCGAGGTCGATGGGCATGGGCCCGTGGCAATCACCGCCGGGGACGCCGAGGTCGAGATTCTGTTGTTGCAGGGGCGCCCGATCGGTGAGCCCGTCGCCCGACGGGGGCCGTTCGTCATGAACACCCAGCGCGAGATCGAGCAGGCGTACGGCGACTACCGCCTGACCGGGTTCGGCGGCTGGCCGTGGCAGGGGGACGCACCGGTGCACGACATCACCCGGGACCGGTTCGCCATCCACCCGGACGGGCGCCTCGACGAGCCCGCCTGACGCACCACGCAGCGCCGAACCAGCCATCTGGTGCGGAGGTGGTGCACAGCCTGTGCGGCTCCACGCTTCGCGCACGAAGTGTGGCAGGATGCGGTCCGCCGCAGGAGTGGCCCCGGTGACCGAACACCGATGGGCCCCGGGTCCGCGGCGGTCTCTGCGTCCTGGCACGGTACGTCGTCATGTCGAAGTCTCGCTCTGCTCGCGCCCGCCTCGCCGCCGCGCTCGCCAATCCGGTGTCGCGTCGGCGCTTTCTGCAGCTCCTCGGTGCGTCGGCGGTGGCCGCGTGTGGCGGCGATGGGCCGTCGACGCCGACGGACACGGGCCTCGATGGTGGCCTCGATACCGGGCTCGACGGTGGCCTCGATACCGGGCTCGACGCGGCCATGGACGCCATGGACGCGACCGACGTCCTCGACGCGGCCGACGCGTGCTGTGGCGACGTCGACTGGTTCGGCGCGATGGAACGCCTGCGCGATGCGTTCCGCGCCAGCCCCGACCACCTCGCCAACCGCGCCCGGGACCTGGTCGAGGCCGGTGACCCCGAAGCACTGCTCTCGTTTGTGCGCGACGAGATCCGCCTCGTGCCTGCGGGCGACGACGCGCTGACCCGGTTCAACGTCGACCGGATGCACTGGGGCCCGGACGGCGCGCTGCGCGCCGGGCGCGGCACACAGCGCACCCGGGCCGAGCTGCTCGCGCGCCTCTACCGCGAGGCCGGCTTCGAGGCCGAAGTCTACACCGGCGTCGTGGCCCTCACCGCCGACGAGCTGCGCGGCATGATGCTCGGTGCACCGTCGTCGTCCGCACCCGCGATCGACGTGGACGAGCTCGTTGCGATGGCGGACGGCCTCGGCGCAAGCACCGACGAGTCCCTCGACACGCAGTTCGCTGACCTCGCCCAGGCCGAGGCCCTCGCAGACGCGATCCTGGCGACGATGCCCGACGAGATCCTCGACGCCGCCCCGTGGCTCGGCGACGGGTTCGAGGACTGGGTGACGCTCGTCGCCGTCACGATCGACGGTGCGCAGCAGTGGGCGAACCCCAACCACCCGACGGCGCCCTTCGGCGACGCAGGGACCGAGAACGATCCCATCCCGGTGGACCGGGGCCCGTCGACCGACGATGTCGAGGTGCGGCTCGAGTGGGTGAAGGCATCGGACCCGGACGACCCGATCGTGCTCGTCGCTGGCACCTGGCCCGCCACCGAGGTGGTCGGGCGGCGCCTGCAGGCCGTGCTGCAACCCCTCGGCGACTTCGACCACTTCGCCACGGCCGACGCACAGTCGCAGCGCGAGTTCGTGCCGATGCTCGCGTTCGAGAAGCGGCCCGACGAAGAAGGCCCCGAGTCCGAACGCGGTGATGCGGTCACCATCGACGGCCTCGTGATGGACATCGACGAGGACGCCGAGACCATCTCGATCGACGGTGCCCCGATCCGACGGGGCGAAGGGTCCGCCGCTGCGGCGCGCGTCGCGTCGATCGAGGCGACTGCGACGCCCGTCGGGTGGCCGGACGTGCGCGTCCGGTTCGCGGCACGCGACGCCGACGGGTTGCCCGTCGAGGGCCTCGAAGCCTCGGTGATCGAGGTGTCCGACGACGGCGAGCGCGTGCCCTTTCTGCTGACGGCGAACACGCAGGCGCGCCCGCGGGTGCTCTTCCTCGTCGACAACTCGGGCTCGGTCGACGAGGGCTTCCGCGGCGCGGCGCTCACCCCCCGACTGCGGGCGATCATCGACGGCGTCGTCGCCGAGCGACCCGACGCCGAATTCGCCGTCGAGATGATCAACTTCGGCATCAGCGACAACCCGTCGTGGACGACGGACGCCGACACCATCGCCGAGACGGTCGAGGGGTCGTTCGCCGACGGATCGGAGATCTGGTCGGCGAGCGCCACGGCCCAGCGCACGGGCGCGACCGTCGCCGTGCTCATCTCGGACGGGCAGCCGAGCGACGAAGCCGACGACGTCGTGCGCGACGCCCTCGGCGGCGGTGTGCCCGTCATCTGCGTGCACGCGACGTCCGACGGGACGGGCCGCGACGTGATGGACGAGATCGCGTCGCTGTCCGGCGGTCGTGTGATCTCGATCGACGACCCGGACGCCGTCGCGGGCGAAGTCGCCGACGGTCTCGTCGCGCCGCTCGAGAGCTTCTACTCCCTCACGTTCCGTTCGCTCGCGACCACCGGCGGCGCACGCACGGTCGACATCACGATCGTCGGGGGGCCGTCCGCCGAGGCCGAGTACACCGCGCCCGAGGCCGTGACCGTGGTGCAGCCCGACGTGCCGATCGGGCTCTACTACACCCTGCGCGTCGGCGACCGCGAAGTGCGGCGCACCCTCGCCGGCTGGACCCCGGTGGGCTTCGAGAGCCCGGACGAGGCGGACTTCGCCGAGTACGCCCGCGACGTGCGCGAGAACGCGATGGCTGGCGTCAGCCTCCACTTCGAGGCCGGCGCACCGACGAACGCCGTGCTGATGGACGACCTGCTGACGTCCCGCGTGTCGATGCGCGGCTTCGAGCCGTTCATCCGCGGCGACCTGCCAGCGACCGCGATGGAAGCCGCCCTGCTCGACACCACCGTGCCCGCGGCGCCGGGTGCGCTCGACATCCTGAGCGGCACCCCGGACCGCGTCGGCGACGTGCCGGTGTACCCCCTCGGGTTGTGCGTCGTCGCGACCGGCGCCCACGCGCGCATCCTCGACGATGAGATGGCCGAGCGGACGGGATGGCACGACCTGCTGCCGGTGTCGCGCTACGCCGCCTACGGCCCGGACGTCCGCGCTTCGGTGCGCGCCACCGCCATCGCAACGGCGCTGCAGGCGCTGTGGGAAGCGGGGACGTTCGAGACGAGCACCGCCAGCCTGCTGCGCGGGCGCACCCTTGCCGCGCTGACCCCGTTCGGCGGGTTGTCGGACCTTGACGTCGAGGTGTCCGAAGAGGACCAGCGCACCTTCGCGCGGATGCTCGACGGTCTCAACGGCGAATGGGCGATCGTCGATGCCAGCGGCGACCCGGTCGGCGCATGGATCGTCGACCCGCGCACCGGTGCGATCATCGGGCGACTGCCCAATGCCCGCGGTGGTGCGGAGTTCCGCGCCCAGCTCAACTACCTCAAGAATGTGCTCGGCTGGGCGAGCTGGCTCGGCGGCGTCACCGGCGCCCTGTCGCCGGCGTACGGCGGGCTGATGGCAATCGTGATCTTCCACATCAAAATGTGGACGATTGCGGACGCATGCATCGGGTCGCTCACGCCGGTGTCCGACACCCGCGTGGACCGCGAGATCGCGAACCTGTTGTGCGACATCGTCCGAGCGTTCGGCGTCGCGGCGATGGGCCCGGGCGCAGGTGGCGTCGATGCCCTGTGGGGCCTCGTCGAGAACATCATCGGCACGTCGCTCTGCGAGGCGATCACGAACGAGTGAGCCACCCGGCCACGATCGGCCGAGCCGGGGTGCCTGCCTGCACTCCGATCTGCACCCGGCCGACGGATGCGCTATGGTCGCGGCTCTCTCCCCTGCCCCAACGGTTGGCCATGCGCTCGCACCTTCGTCTTCGTTCGTTCGTCTTCACCGCCCTGCTCGCCAGCGCCGGCCTCTTCGCTGGCGCCTGCGCCGATGAGGAGCCCGTGCCCGGGGACGGCGACGTCGCGTCGGACGCCGCAGCCGACACCACCTCGGACGCCAGCACCGCCGACACCGGCGACACGTCGGCATCGTCGGACACGGCCGACGACACGACGACCGAGGACGCCGCGCCCGACGCGGACCCCGAGGACACGACGCCGGGCGACGCAACGACAGACACCGCCCCAGACGCCCCGGTCGAGGACGCGGGCGACGACACCGCGCCCGACGCGGAGATCGAGGACGCCGACGACGACGCCGAACCGGATGTGCCGGTCGAGGACGCCGGATCGGACGCGGATCCGGACGTCCCCACCGAAGACACCGGCGACGACACGGACGACGACACCGGCATCCCCGTGACCTGCCCCGAGCTCATCGCGGCCATCGAAGCCGAGCTCTATGGGGTCCGCGAGTGCACCCAATCCGAACAGTGCGGGCAGGTGATGACGGGCACGTCGTGTGGCTGCACCCGCGAGCTCGTCGCCCGCATCGACGCCGACCTGTCCCGATTCGAGGCCCTGCGCGACGCGATCTCCGCGCAGAGCTGCGACTGGGGGCTGAGCTCGACGTGCGACTGCCCCGAAGCAGACGGATACGCCTGCGTCGGCGTGCGGTGCACCTGGAACTATCGCTGACCGACGCGCGGCGCCTCCGCCAGGCCGCCCCCGCGGCCACCCCGGCCCTGCAACCCGGTGTTCGTCGGAGCACGTGAGGCTCGCGATGGCAGGCCGCGGCGCACGAGACGGGCCTGTGCCCGTCGTCGCGCGGCCCGCGACGGCGCTCCAGGGGGTCAGCGCGCGATCAGGAATCGAATCTGGTTGATCGCGAACTCGAAGATGTCCGGCGTGCCGTCGGCGTCCGTATCGGACGTGCGGTGCTCGCTCAGGTTGATCCCGTTGATGATCGTCCGGTCCTCCGCGGACCAGATCGACGCGGGGGCAGGCCTCTCGTCCGGGATCTCGAAGTGCGCGAGCACGACGTCACCGTCCCCCGGGGTGAGCACGTCGCCGGAATCAAGGTACGAGTCGCTGAGATCGATCGGGTCGATCGGCGACGCAAACTGCCAGAACCACATCGCCTCGGACGGGATCCCGAGCGTATACGTGTCGATGACTTCGAACGACTCCAGGGACCGCGCGACGCGAACGCCGAGGGCCGACTGTACATCTTCGAATTCATCGAGATCCCACGCGTTGTACACCAGGGGCAGCTCGGTCTCGTGCCAGAACCCAACGATCCGAGCGTCGGTTTCGGGCACCGTGTCGGCATCGCGCGTGACCATGAGCAGCGAAGGCTCCCACCGGTCCCGCGCGGCGGTGACCTCTTCCGGTGTCGTCGCCGCGACCCACGGCAGCCCCATGATGCCAAGGACCTGGCGCATGACCGCACGTCGGTGGTCGTCGATGACGAGCACGGGCGTCTCGAACATCAAGTCGATGAGCGCGTTCACGAGCTCCGCGACGTCGCTCGTGCCATCCACGTCGGCGTCCACTCGATCGACGGCTCCGAAGCCGGCCGCCTCCGACGGCGAGAACCCGAACACCGCCAGGTCACGTTCGGGCGAGAGCACGAGCGCCGGCCCGCCACCGTCGTCGACGAACTCGGCCACGGCAAACGCCG
>Ga0070728_10004804_pt1 | contig 13719 bp, 10 predicted proteins | sample tdDd471_FD_66723 | JGI IMG/M metagenome (GOLD analysis project Ga0070728, IMG submission 66723) | Marine sediment microbial communities from the Atlantic coast under amendment with organic carbon and nitrate - tdDd47.1 | ecosystem: Environmental > Aquatic > Marine > Coastal > Sediment | place...
GACGACGGTGACCAGCAGGGCCCTCTTCATGCGGCGGGCTTAGCGCATGGCCGTGCGCCGGTCGAGAGGGCCGAGACGCTTGCGGTCTCGACGCGCCGGCCGGAGGATCGCCGCGATGACCGAACGGCTCACCCTCGTCACCGGCGCCACCGGCAGCGTCGGCTCGCGACTCGTCACCGCGCTCGGCGGCGCGGGTCACGCGGTCCGCGCGCTGGTCCGCGACGCGGGCGCCGCCGCGCGGCTCGCCGAGGCGGGCGCCGAGCTCGCGGTGGCCGACCTCGCCGAGCCGGAGTCCCTCGCGCCGGCGATGCGCGGCGTGGACACGGTGGCGTTGATCACGCCGGCCGCGCGCCACGCCGCCGAGCTCGCCGAGCACGCGATCGAGGCCGCGATCGCGGCGGGCGTTCGGCGCGTCGTCCGGCTGTCGGTCATCCGGCCCGACGACCGCCTGCCCAGCGACGACGTCCGACAGCACGCGCAGACCGAGGACGCCCTCGCGGCGGCGCCGGTGGAGGTCACCGTCGTGCGCCCGCACTTCTTCATGCAGGACCTGCTGATGAGCGCCCACTCGATCGCCGACGAGGGCCACATGCGCTGGGGCATGGGCGACGGGCGGATCGGGATGATCGACGTCCGCGACGTCGCGGACGCGCTCTTCGCGGTCGTGTCCGATCCCGACTCACCCGACGGCGCCGTCCACACCGTCACGGGGCCGTCCGCGCTCACGTTCAGCGAGGTGGCCGCGTCGCTGCAGGAGGCCTGGGGACACCCCGTCACCTACACCGCGATCTCGCCGGAGGCGGTGGAGCAGGCGCTCGAGCAGATGGGCGTCGGCGACTGGTTCCCCGGGGTGATGCGCGACTACTCGCGCGCGTACGCCGACGGCTGGGGCGACTTCGTCACCGACGACTTCGAGCGGCTCGTCGGGAGGCCACCGCGGTCCATCGACGACTTCGCGCGCGAGGTCTTCGCGCCGGCGATGATCAGCCGGTGAAGAAGGAGTCGGGGTCGAGCGGCTCGGCGCCCATGTCGAGGAGCTGACCGCCCTGCGCCTGCTCGCTGAACGCGGCGAGCTCCTGCGCGAGCAGCTCGGCCACCGCCTGCGGGACCTCGTCCTTCTGCGCGCGGGACGCGAGGTGCAGCCCGACGAGCAGCGCGACGTCGCGCCCGCTGACCCGCGGGTCGATCCGCTTGATCAGCACCTCGAGGCGCGCGGCGCTCTCGGCCGCGGTGGTGACCCGCTGCTTCGGGTCGGACGCGAGCAGCGCGCGCAGCAGCTCTTCGAGGTCGGGCGTCACGCCGCGGTTGAACGCGCGCGCCTTCGGCACCTCGCAGCGCGCGACCGCCTGGACCGTCTCCACGTCCGTCGCGCCCTGAAACAGGCGGCGGCCGCAGAGCATCTCCCAGACCACGATGCCGAGCGCGAACACGTCGATCTGCGGGGTGCTCGGCTCCTGGCGGATGATCTCCGGCGCGAGGTAGCCGAGCTTGCCGCCGAGCATCCCGTCGCCGAGCTGCGTCGAGTGCACGTTCGCGTCGGCGAGGCCGAAGTCCGCGAGCTTCACCTCGCCGGTGCGGGCGAGCAGCAGGTTGTGCGGCGACACGTCGCGGTGGATGATCCCGAGCGACTGGCCGTCCTCGTCGGTCACGGTGTGCGCGTACTCGAGCGCCTTGGCGAGCTGCCATCCGATGTAGAGCGCGGTGGCCGCCGGCATGGGAGCCTGGCGCTCGAACGCCACGTCGAGCAGGCCCTTGAGCGAGGTCCCGTCGACCAGCTCCATGATCATGATGAACGTGCCGCCGACGTCGCGGGCGTCGTACACGCGCACGATGTTGTTGTGGCGCAAGGCCATCCCGAGCCGCGCCTCGTCCTCGAACATGTTGCGGTAGATGTCCTGGCCGGACAGCTGCGGCAGGACGCGCTTGATCGCGACCGGGTGGCTGCCGCCGTCGGCGAACCGCGCGCGGCCCTTCCAGACCTCCGCCATGCCACCCGCCGCGAGTCGCGCGACGGGCTCGTAGCGGGTCGGCGCTTGCCGCAAGCGCTGCGTGAGGCGCGCCTTCACCCCGGACCCGTCCATGTGGGGCAGGGTGTCGCCGCGGCAGCAGCCCGTCAATGGCGTTCGGCGGCGGACATCGCGATGTCGCACGCGGCGACCGCCTCCGCGAGCTCCTCGCCGCGCAGCCGTCGATGCCCGACGAGCACCTCCGCGGCGTTCTTTCCCGGCTCCGCCGCCTCGAGCGCCGCGATCAGCCGATCGGCGGCCGCCAACGCGCCTTGCATCCCCTCTGGTGACGGAGGCGGCGGGATCCGCGGGTAGTCCGCGCGGAGCTGCCCGTCGTAGCGGGCGCGGTACGACGGCGCGGCGAGGACGGCGAGCACCCACCGCCACAGCTCCGACGGGCCGATCGCGAACCCGGCCCAGGACTTCACCGCGACCGCGTCGAGGTTCGGCGCGCCGTCGGCGAGGTGCGTGGGGAACGCGCGCGTCCGACACGAGGAGCGCGACGACAGCCAGCAGTTGTCGACCGCGTGACGGGTCGCGCCGAAGTGCGCCCACGCGCGCTCGCCGCGGTCCTTGCGCACGGTGAGCAGCGAGCCCTCGGACCGATCGACCGCGGCGAGCAGCGCGGGCCGCGGGCGGTGACAGACCGGCGGGACGACGCAGACGAACCGATCGTCGCGCGGGCGGTAGGCCACCGGGCGCACCACGGTCGCCTCGCCCTCGAGCGCCGCGACGAGCCGCTCGCGCGCGAGCTCCGGGTCGTAGTGACGGCTCGGCGTGCTCGCCTTGCCCGGCCACGGGCGGCGCTCGCCCGCGGCGAACGCGGCGAGCCGCTCGCGCAGGCGCGCCTCGTCCGGGTCGACGCAGAACCCGTCCCGGTTGGTCTGCAGGCCCTCGCGGTGAAACGGCATCAGGTCCGGGAGCGCCGGCCACCGGTCGTACTCGGGGCGGCGGGGCGCGGCGGGGACGAACCGCACCTGGGGGGGCGACGCCTCGATGCGCGCGGGCGCCAGCGCGCCGTCGAGCCGGGCGAGCTTGTCGCGCGTGGTGCCGCGCAGCGCCACGTGCGCGACCGCGGCCGGCGGCCCGGACTCGTCGTGGCCGGCCGGCCGCCGCGCGATGGTGATCGCCGCGCCCGGCCGCACGCCGAAGACGTTCTCGTCGCGCTCGCCCGAGCGCGCGACCAGCGCCGAGCCGCCCAGATCGATCACCTCGATCGACGCGAACCACCGGACCAGGCGGGCCCGCATCCCGCGGTGCACCGGGCCGTCGAGGAACGACGCGTTGGTCACCAGCGCGAGCGCGCCCCCCTCGGGCCGGCGGAGCTGCTCGCACGCCCACCGGACGAACCGGACGTAGTCGTCCGAGAGCACGCCGATCTTCCGCTCGCCGAGCGGCGCTCCGTCGGCGTCGCGCCGGAAGTCCTCGAGCAGCGCGTCGGTGTACCCCGCGCCGGCGTTGGCGCTGCGGCCGGCCCAGGGCGGGTTGCCGACGATCACGAGCGGGCCGCGCTCGACCAGCGGCGCGGCCAGCGTGTTGCCGCGGCGCAGCGACAGGTCCCAGCCCCGCCGCGCGGCGAGCGGCTCGAGGATCGTCGTGGCGTCGTCGAGCGCGCGCGCGTCGAGATCGACGCCGATCGCGGCGCGCGGCGCCTCCATCTGCTCGATGCAAGCCGCGAGGAACACGCCGGGGCCGCACGCCGGGTCCACGATCGTCCCCTGCACGTCCGCGACCCGGCGCGCCACGAAGCGCGCGATCGCGGGCGGCGTGTGGACCACGCCGCGACGACGCCGCCGCCCGGCCCCGGTGCGCTCGTCGCGCTGCGCCGCCGCCTCGGCGAGCGCGTCCATCGCGTCTTCCTCGGAGTGGGTCATGGCCCATACTCGGCCCCGTGCTGTACGACGCGCGCCTCGATCTCCGCAAGGGCACGCCGCCGTGACCGCGCGGCCGATCGAGGCGCGCCTGCGCGCGGTCGTCGCGCTCCTCGACGCGCACGACGACGTGCTCGTCGCGCGGGTCGCCTCGGCGACGACGCCCGCGTGGTGCCTCGCGCGCGGGTGGGACGGCTACCTCCGCGGGATCGACGACGCGACGCTCGAGCGGGCCGAGGATCTCGGCCCCGAGCACGTCATCGGCGACGACGCGCCGCCCTCGCTCCGGGACCTCGCGGCGCGCGTGCGGTCGCTGTCGCGGCTCGAGCGCGCGGCGCCGCCCGCCTCGGTGGCCCCGGTCCGCAAGGCCGGCCCGAAGAAGCGCGCGCAGATCGCGGCGCTGGCCGCGCTGGCGCCGCAGGGCCGGGGTCGGATCGTCGACCTCGGCGCCGGGCGCGGTCACCTCACGCGCGAGCTCGCGGCGACGCTGGGGGTGCCCGCGCTCGGCCTCGAGCGTGATGGGCGGGTGGTCGACGCGGCGCGCGCGATCGCGCCGGATCCGAAGGTGCGCTTCGAGCGGCGCGTGGTCGACGAGGCGCTCGAGGTGGGCCCCGACGACCTGCTCGTCGGGCTGCACGCGTGCGGCGCGCTCGGCGACGCGCTGATCGAGCGGGCGGCGGCGAGCGGGGCGGCGGTCCTGCTCGTCTCCTGCTGCCCGCAGAAGATCGACGCCGACGTGAGGGCGCCGCTGTCGAGCGCGGGCCGCGCCCTCGCCCGCCCGCTGCTCGGTCTGGCCAACCTGGCGCGCGCGGCCGCGGCGGGGACGACGCCGGCCGAGGCGGCGCGCCGGCGGGGCGCGCGGCACGCGCTGCGCGTGCTGCTCGCGGACGCGGGCGTCGTGGTGGCGCCGGGCGAGGAGTCGCGCGGGGTCAACCGCAAGCAATTCCGCCACGGGCTCGCCGCGGTGGCGGGGCCGGCGTTCGCGCGACGCGGGCTCGCGCGGCCGTCCGAGGCGGCGATCGCGGACGCCGAGCGGCGCGCGGCGGCCGAGCACGCCGTGATCCGTCGGCTGGCGCTGCCGCGCACGATGCTCGCGCGTCCGCTCGAGCTCGCGGTGGTGCTCGACCGGGCGGGCGCGCTCGAGGCGGCGGACGCCGAGCGCGCGCCGCGCGTGCTCGAGGCGTTCGACGCGGCGGTGAGCCCGAGGAACCTGGTGATCGTGCGGGGGTAGAATTCCGCCCGACCGTGACGGCGAGGGCAAAGGCAAGGGCAGAGGCAAAGGCAAGGGTTTTTGTGGTGCTATGCTGGCGGCGATGAGGCGGGTCGCCATGGCGGGGGTGCTCCTCTTCGCGCTCGGATGCGAGGGCGAGTCGGTCGTCTACACGGCCGGTGAGGGCTGGGTCGGCGTGGCGCGCAGCCCCGAGGTCTCGCCGGATCCGGCGACCCCCGCGGCGCTCGATCCGCGACTCGACGGCTTCGAGAGTGTGACCCTTCGCTTCTCGGTCGCCCACGCGGTCGGGGCGACGTGCGCGGTGGAGCTGACCCGCGACGACGAGACGCTCGCGACGCTGGCCGGAGAGATCACCGGGGGCGCGTGCGCGGTGGGCTGGGACGGGACCGACGACGCGGGCGCGCTGGTGGCGCCGGGCGTGGTGAACGCGACGGCCGTGATCTCGCGCGGCACGCAGCGGGCCGAGGCGACGACCTCGCTCGAGGTGCTGCGGCTCGGCGTGGCCCAGGTGCAGCTCGCGGGAGACGGCCGCGTGCCGGTCCTCTACGCCCGGGTCGACGGAGTGCGCTACGGCTTTCACGAGGTCGCGGCCGACGTCGCGCCCTGGCGCCTCGCGCCCGACGCGCGCGAGACCGGCGGCACCCCGCTCGAAGAGGCCGACGGGACCGCGCGCGAGCGCCCGGCCATCTGGGAGGACGTCGGCTCGCCGCCGCTCGACGGCGCGGCCGACGACGGGATCGAGGCCGACACCTACAACCTGCCCACCGCCTGGGTCGCCGGCTCGACGCCGACCGTCGCGCTCACGCTGACCACCGCGCACGCCGGCGGCGTCGCCGACCCCGAGCTGGTGGAGGTGCGCCTCGCGCCGATGGACGGCTTCGCGCCCGCCGACGACGCCGCGGTGAGCGACGGCGCGGTCGTGCGATTGGACGCGACCGACTCCCCCGCGCCCGCGGTCGGGCGCTACGACGTGACCTGGGCCTGGCGCTTCGAGGCCCGCCGCTCCGCCGCCGACGCGTGGACGCCGCTGCCCGGGCGCTTCGAAACCACCCACCGCCTGTACGGCCTCGCCGCCGAGCCGGTGTTCGACTACGACGACGTGCCGCATCGCGCGTGGGTCGACGTGCTCGACCGCGTGACCGGGTGGGTCGACGGCGCGACCGCGGACCCCGCCGAGGTCGCCGCCCATATCGTGGAGGGCGTCTTCCACGAGCTGGGGCTTCAGTACGACAGCGAGCGCGGCGCCTCGCACTACACCGACTACCCGCGCGGCTGGGAGGGCGCGAGCTTCGAGCTCAGCCGCTTCGCCGAGCTGGTGGACGGCACCACCATCAACTGCTCCGACGCGGCGTCGATCGTCTCCACCTACGCGAACATGCTGGGCGTGGACCTGCGCTACCACATCATCCAGCACCAGTTCCGCGACCGGTTCGAGCTGAACTACCTGCACGCGATCGGGCGCGAGTTCGCGCCGTCGCCGTTCGTCTCGGGTCGCAGCGCCTTCCGCTATCACGCCATCGTCGGGCCCCCCGACACGAGCGTCTTCGACGCGACCCTCGCCGTCGACGGAGACGACGATCCGGGCTCCGCCCCGAACGAGCTGCTGCTCGTGCAGGGCCTCAGCGAGAGCGAGTACCTGACCCGCCTGTCGCCCGAGGCCGACGACGTGCGCGTCTTCATCGACGAGAAGGTGAGGATCCGATGAAGCGACTCTGCCTCGCCCTCCTCGTCTGGCTCGCCCCCGCCGCCGCGGCGGCGCAGATCGCCGGCGTCCCCGTCGACGCGCTCACCCCCGACGGGCTCGAGCGGATCGACGTCGCGGTCCCCGAGCGCGCCAGCCACGGCGTGCGGCTGACCTACGCGGCCGCCGGTCAGGCGACCCCGGCGCTGCGGATCGACGTGCTCGTGGCGGCCGACGCCCGCGCGGCCGCCGACGCCGCCGCCTGGTTCGAGCAGACCGTCGCGGGCGAGCTCCCCGCCCTCGCGGGCCTCGGCGACGACGCCCGCGGCGACGGCGGGCTCGTCGCGCTGCTGCGCGACAACGTCTTCGTGGTCGTGCGCTCGATCGACGGGCGCGGCGGCGACTGCCGCGCGCGCGCCGCCGCGATCGACGCGACGCTCCGGGCGGCGCCGCGCGGGCCGGCGACGTCGCGCGCGCGCGTCTCGGTCCCCGCGCTCGCCCCGGGGCTCACCGCCGTGCAGCTGCCGGACGCGGTCCTCGCCGCGCACGTGGCGGCCTCGGGCAGCGCCGCCGCGCGCCGCACCCGCGCGGGCTGGGCGGTGCTGCGCCGCGGCGACGGCGCGTGGTCGGTGCGCGTGCTCGCCGCCGACCGCCTCCTGCGTCGGATCGAAGCGACGCGCACCGGAGACTGACGCCCGCGCCCGACGGCGAGGCGCCCGGGCGGCTCACTCGCACGCGGCGGGCACGCCCGACGCCTGGGTCCCGGGCGGGGCCTCTCCTTCGGCCGATGTAGCGGTCTCCTCGGCCGGCGCCGCGGGCGACTCGCCCGCCGCCGCGGACTCGCCCTCGGTCGCCGGCGCCGGCGGGGTGAGCGCGATGCGCCACCCCTGGATCGCCGCCTCGCACCCCGCCTGCGCCGCGTCGCCGCTCGCCTCGGCCACGTCCGCGCAGGTCGTCTGAGCCGTCACGGACGGGTCCTCGGAGCCGACGCGCTCGACGTAGGCGGCGCAGCAGGCGCGGGCCCGGACGCACGCGTCCTCGACGCCCTCGATCGGGCCGGCGCCCATCGGCTCGTCGGTGCCCGGCGTCGCCCCGGGGCGATCGACCGCCGGGGCGCCCGGTTCGGACGCCTCTGCGCACGCGCCGAGCGCGAGGGCGACGACGAGCGCGATCCGAGCGGGGTGTTTCATCATCGGGCGCTTCCGTGAGACGGTGCAGGGTAGCCCGGGGCGGCCACGATGGGTGCGCGCCGCCGGGGTCCGAAGCGTTGCACGGTCACTCCTTCACTCCGCTGCTCGTCGTCGTCGGTGCCGCCATGGTCACCGGCATCCTGCTGCCGCGCGTGCAGCTGCTGCGGATCCCCCTGGTCGTCGGCGAGATCCTGATCGGCATCGCGCTCGGCCGCAGCGGGTTCGGGCTGATCCCGGAGGACACCGATCCATGGCTGGATCTGTTGTCCAGCTTCGGCTTCGCATTCTTGATGTTCCTCTCCGGGATGGAGATCGACCTGCGCTCGCTGCGCGTCGGCGCGGCCGGGTCGGGCGCCAGCGGTAAGGGCGGGCTGCGCTCGCTGCTCATCGTCACCTTCTCGATCTTCACGCTGACGCTGGTCACGTCGCTCGCGCTGTCCGTCGGCTTGGTGTGGATGGGCTACATCGAGTCGCCCTGGATCATGGCGCTCATCATGAGCACCACGTCGGTCGGCCTCGTGATGCCGCTGCTCAAGGAGCGGGGCGAGGCCGGGACGTCCTTCGGCCAGACGTTGATCCTCGGCGCGGTGGTCGCCGACTTCGTGACGATGCTGCTCATCACGGTGGTGGTCGCGTTCTACGAGCAGGCCGGCCTGACGCTGGACGTGCTCGTGGTCGGCACGCTGTTCCTCGCGTTCTTCGGTGTGCTGTGGGTGGGCCGCAAGCTCATGTCGCGCGAGGACGCGCTGGTGAAGCGGCTCGCGTTCACCGCGCCCAAGACCGCCGAGCTGCCCGTCCGCGTGGCGATGACCTTGATGCTCGGCTTCGTCGTGTTCTCGGAGGTGATCGGCAGCGAGATCATCCTCGGCGCGTTCCTCGCCGGCGCCGCGTTCGCGTCGCTGAGCCGCAAGTCGGTCCACGGCCTCGTCGGGATGAAGCTCGACGCGATCGGGTTCGGCTTCTTCATCCCGATCTTCTTCATCATGGTCGGCGCGAACTTCGACGTGCAGGCGCTGCTCGAGGACCGCACCGCGCTGTGGCTCGTCCCGCTGCTCGTGTTCTTCGCGTTCGCGGTGAAGATCGTCCCGAGCCTGCTGCTCTCGAAGTTCTACGGGCGGCGCAACGCCATCGCGGCCGGCGTGCTGCTGTCGTCGCGGCTGTCGCTGATCATCGCCGCCTCCGCGATCGGCCTTCGCATCGGCGTGATCACGCCCGAGGTGAACACCGCGATCATCCTCGTCGCGATCATCACCTGCGTCGCTTCGCCCGCGATCTACGCGAAGCTGCGCCCGGCCCGAGGCGACGACGAGGGCGAGGCGGTCGACCTCGACGCGTTCATCGGCCACGTGGTCAAGAAGAAGGGCCGCGCGGGCCTGGCGCTGCAGCTCGTCGAGGTCGACGCGCACCAGTTCCCGTTCCTGTGCGACCAGAGCCTGCGCCACGCGAACCTGCGCAAGAAGACCGGGCTCACGCTCATCGCGCTCGTGCGCGGCGACGGCACCGTGGTCGACAACCCCGGCGCCGACTGCGTGGTGCGGCCGGAGGACTCGCTGCTCCTCATCGGCACCGAGGCGCAGGTGAAGGGGCTCGAGGACCTCGGCACGCCCAGCGAGTACCCGCCGCCGATGGCGCCTCAGGGCGAGTAGGCGCGCAGCTCGGGGCGCAGCATCCGCCCCCAGACCTCGTCGTACGGGTGCACCGCGCGTACCGGCTGGCGGCCGCGCGTCACGCGCCCCCCGCCGTTGGCCCACCCGAAGATCCCGCCCTCGAGGTTGTGGACGTTCGTGTAGCCGTCCCGCTGCAGCGCGTCCACGACCGCGGCGCTGCGCCACCCGACCGAGCAGTAGACGACCACCCGCCCGCTGCGCGGGACCCCGAGCGCCTCGGCGTCCGGGTGGTCCGGATCGACGCGGCGGGCGCCGCGCAGGTGGCTCACCGCGAGCTCGTCCGGCGCGCGCGCGTCGAGCAGGTGCGTCGTCTGCGCGCTCGCCAGCCAGCGGCGGAGCGTCGGCGCGTCCACCCAGCGCACCGACGGGTAGCGCGCGCTGATCGCGGGCCGGAGCGCGTCGATCGCGGACTGCGCGGCGGCGACCGCCGGGATCGCGAGCGCGAGCAAGAGCGCCAGCGGCCGCGCGAGCTTCCTCATGCCCCCAGCATGGCAAGGCTTGTGGGGATCGCACGCGGGCGCCACCCTCTGGGCGTGGTCGGTCCATCCAAACGCCGCGCGTACGTCGGGGCGGGTGTCTTCGTGGCGCTCCTGCTCGTGGTGTTCGCGCTCCCCGGCCTCGCGGAGCTCTGGGTGGACTACGCCTGGTTCGAGCAGCTCGGCCACCCCGACGTCCTGCTCACGCCGCTGTGGGCCAAGCTGACGCTGGGCCTGCTGACCGGCCTCGGCGCGTTCGCGCTCATCGGCGGCAACGCCTACCTCGCGCTGCGGCTCGGCGAGGACGGCCCCGGGCCTCGCCCGATCCCGCTGGGGGACGGCCAGACGCTCGAGCTCGACTTCACGAAGGCGATCAGCCGGCTCGCCCTGCCCGCCTCGATCGTGATCTCGCTCGTGTTCGCCCTCGTCGGCGCCGGCCGCTGGCGCGAGTGGCTGCTCTTTCGTCACGGCCGCCCGTTCGGAGAGCTCGATCCGGTCTTCTCGCGCGACGTCGGCTTCTACGTCTTCGAGCTGCCGTTCCTCGATCACCTCTTCTGGGTCGCCATCGCCGGCGTCGGCCTGACCCTGGTCCTCACCGGGGCGATCCACTTCGTGCGCGGCACCCTGCGCCCCGGCGAGCGGACCGACCGCGCCGCCCGCGTGCACCTCAGCGCGATCGGGGCGGCGCTGTTCTTGCTGCTCGCCTACGGCGCGTGGCTCGCGAGCGCGCACCTCGTCATCTCGCAGGAGGGGCTCGTCGCCGGCGCCGGGTACACCGACGTGCACGCGCGGCTGCCCGCCATCCGCGTGCACCTCGCGGTCGCGGTGGTCGGCGCGGTGATGATCGGCTTCAGCGCGACCCGCGAGCGGCTCGTCTTCGTCATCACGCCCGTCCTGCTCTACGGCCTCGTGTTCCTGCTCGGCCGGCTGCTGTACCCGGCGATCATCCAGACCTACGTGGTCGAGCCCAACGAGCTCGAGCGCGAGCGGCCGTACCTCACCCACGAGATCGCGGCGACCCGCTCGGCCTTCGCGCTCGACACGGTGAGCGAGCGCGAGCTGTCGGGCGACCTCGCGCTGTCGTGGTCCGACGTGGAGAACAACCGCGAGACCATCGACAACGTGCGGCTGTGGGACCACCGCCCGCTGCTCGACACGTTCGGTCAGATCCAGGAGATCCGCACCTACTACGACTTCGTCAGCGTCGACAACGACCGCTACGTCATCGACGGCCGGCTGCGGCAGACGATGCTCAGCCCGCGCGAGCTCTCTCCGGCGAGCCTGCCCAACCGGACCTGGATCAACGAGCACCTCACGTTCACGCACGGCTACGGGCTCACGCTCGGGCCGGTGAACGAGGCCGACGACGAGGGCCTGCCGCGCCTGTTCGTGCAGGACATCCCGCCGGTGTCGTCGCTCCACGACGAGCTCGCGGTCACGCGCCCGCAGATCTACTTCGGCGAGATCGGCGCGGACTACGTGTTCGTCGGCAGCGAGAACGACGAGTTCGACCACCCGGCCGCGCAGGAGAACGTGTACCGGGACTACGACGGCGCCGCGGGCATCCCGCTCGGCGGGTCGGCCTTTCGGGCGGCGCTCGCCATCCGGACCGGCGACATGAAGGTGCTGCTGTCGGACGACCTCGGGCCCGACAGCCGCGTGCTGCTGCACCGCAACGTGGCCGAGCGCGTGCGGCGCCTCGCCCCGTTCCTGATCCTCGACGGCGACCCCTACCTCGTGGTCCGCGACGACGGGACGCTCGCGTGGATCGTCGACGCCTACACGACGACGAACCGGTTCCCGTACTCGCGCGCCACCGAGGAGGGCGTCAGCTACATCCGCAACTCGGTCAAGGCGGTCGTCGACGCGTACGACGGCACCGTCGACTTCTACGCGGCCGACCCCGACGACCCGATCCTCGCGACGTGGAGCGCCATCTTCGAGGGGCTGTTCGCGCCGCTCGACGAGATGCCCGAGGACCTGCAACGTCACTTGCGATACCCCATCGACATGTTCTCGCTGCAGGCACGGATGCTGTCGACCTTCCACATGGACGAGCCCGCGCTGCTGTACAACCGCGAGGACCAGTGGGAGATCCCGGCGCTCAGCCGCGGGCAGAGCCGCCAGCGGATGGAGCCGTACTACACGGTGATGAGCCTGCCGGGCGAGGACCACGCGGAATTCATCCTGATGCTCCCGTTCACGCCCGCGCGCAAAGACAACCTCGCGGCGTGGATGGTCGGGCGCAGCGACGGGGAGCACCGGGGCGAGCTCGTCGCCTACCGCTTCCCCAACGATCGGCTCGTGTACGGGCCGCAGCAGGTGCTCAACCGCATCAACCAGGAGGCGCACATCAGCCAGCAGCTGTCGCTGTGGGACCAGCGCGGCTCACAGGCGGACTTCGGCACGCTCCTCGTGATCCCGATCGAGGAGTCGCTGATCTACGTGCTGCCGCTGTACCTGCGCTCGTCCGGCGGGCGGATCCCGCAGCTCAAGCGCGTGATCGTGGTCTACGAGAACCAGATCGCGATGGCCGAGACGCTCGACCTCGCGCTCGCGCGGGCGTTCGAGCAGCCCGAGGCCGAGGACGAGCCGGAGGCGCCGCCCGCCGCCGAGGCGGCGGCCGCGAGCGGCGAGGCGCCCGTCGAAGCGGAGGCGGAGGAGGCGAGCGAGGCGCCCGACAGCGACGACCCGCGCGTGCTCGCGCTGCATCACTTCCGGCTCGCGGTGGCCGCGCAGCGGCGCGGCGACTGGGCGACCTACGGCGACGAGCTCGCGCGGATGGAGACGCAGCTTCAGGCGCTGCAGCCCGACGACGCGCCGCCGCCGCCTCCCCCGCCGCCGTCGGAGTGAACCGTGAGCCTCGCCTGGCGACCGCAGGACGACGCGCTGCTCACGCGCCTCGAGGACGAGGCGCTCTTCGAGGGGGTGTGGGACGCGCTCGCCCCGGCGGGCGCGCCCGCGCCGCACCCCCGGGCGGCGGGCGTGCTCGCGGAGCTGCGCGCGATCGACCCCGACGCGGTCGCGCAGACCGCGCGCGGACGCTTCGCGCCCGCGCTCCGCGCGATGGCGCAGCCCGACCCCGCCACCCTGACCCCGCGGCTGGCGCACCACCTCGCGCTGCTGTGGACGCGGGTCGGCGCGGCCAGCGCGCGCGCCGAGGATCCGGTGGTCCGCGGCGGAGCGCCCAAGGCGTGGGTCCGCGCGGTCGCCAACTGGCTGTGGCTCGTCGACGAGGGCGAGCACCTCGCCGCGCTCGCCGAGACCGTGATCGGCGACTCGCTGTCGGCGACCGAGGCCCAGACCCGGGCGCGCGACGCGGGGCTGGCGATCCTGGACGAGCTCGGCGCGACCGCGCGGAGGGGCGCGGAGTCGCTCGACCGGCTGTCCGAGACCGCCCTCCGAGTGCTCGCCCGCGTCGACGAGGCGGCGCGGATCGCCGCGGTGTCGGAGGCCCTCGCCACCCGCGTCGCGGCCCGCGCGAAGGCCGAGCGCGACCGCGCGATCGAGCAGGCGATCGACCGCGTCCAGACCTCGATCGAGTCGGCGACCGCGGACGGCGGCGAGCCCGACGAGCTGGTGTCGCTGCTATGGGAC
>Ga0070728_10004805_pt1 | contig 13715 bp, 14 predicted proteins | sample tdDd471_FD_66723 | JGI IMG/M metagenome (GOLD analysis project Ga0070728, IMG submission 66723) | Marine sediment microbial communities from the Atlantic coast under amendment with organic carbon and nitrate - tdDd47.1 | ecosystem: Environmental > Aquatic > Marine > Coastal > Sediment | place...
CCAATTCCGTGTAGTGGTTGCCATAATAGAGAGCTATTAGATATTCCAAAAGTAACGAGTGATAAATATGCCATTGAAAAAGAATTAATGGCTGAAATTGAAAACTTTAAAAAATTCCACAAACAAATAAGGGTGTCTTTTGTTGGAGGAGAGCCTACAGCAAAGCACAACATTGATAAACTATGTTATTTATCAAACAAAATAAAAAGTATTTATGTTGACAGTATAATTATAGTTTATAGCTGGAAAAGACTAGATAGAATAAGTCATGAAGTATATGGCAGTATCGATTATGGTGTATTAGGAGAATATGTAAAAGAACTACATGTTGAGAATCAATTACCGTCTAGTACCAATCAAATTATTTATGATTTTAAGAATCACAGTATTGTAGACAATATTAATTTGGACAAATAAAAGGAGATAGATTTAATGAAGTATAACTTTCCAATGACATTAGACAGACAATTCAAAAACAAATTAGAGGAATTACATGATAAGTATGGAACTGAAATGCTTACAATTGAAGGACTCGCTCCGCACCAATTGGACACCTGTATGTTTTTTAAAAACTTTATGAGGACAGCTACGGTTGCAGATGCAAGTATCGACGATAATGCGAATGTTAGTAGTAAAAATATAAATACCATGATTAATGAATCCACGAAATCACACACGAAGCTTCTTTCTAAAAACAAAATTTATATTGAAATGAAAGAGGAATTCGGCAAAGATGTTGCTGACGCATATTTAGAAGCTTGCGTATCTGGTGCATTGTATGAACATGATTCACACAGTACAAGTTTTATGCCTTATTGCTTTGCATATTCAATCAAGCCAATTGTTGAAAAAGGACTATTTTTCATAGGTGAAATGAAGGCAAAAGCACCGAAACACTGGGATACATTTAATCATCACATTTTAGAGTTCATTAGTTATGCTACGAATATGCAAGCAGGAGCCGTTGGACTGCCTGACTACTTTGTATATGCGTATTATTTCTATATCAATGACACAAAAAATATGACCAAAGAAGAGTCTGAGAAATATAGAGACCAAAAGTTTCAAGAGTTTATATTTAATTTGAATCAACCTTATTTAAAAGGAGGAATTCAAAGTGCATATACAAATGTATCTATTCTAGACTATGCTCACATCGCTAAGTTCTTTATGGAAGAAAAGTACCCAGACGGAACTGATATCGTAACTCACATGGATGGAATTTTAGATTTTCAAAAAGACTTTATGAATTATATTGGGGAATTAAGAAAAGAAAAATGGCACACATTCCCCGTAATTTCGGCAACACTATTGTATGAGGATGGTAATTATGTAGACGAAGAAACATTTGACAATGTTGTTGAGCATAATTGGAAGTTTGGGTTCAATGATATCAATATCATGACAGTTCCAGAGGTTACTTCCGTTGCAAGTTGCTGTAGAATGGTTAATAATACAAAAGAACTAAACAGAGATAAGATTTTTAATTCTATTGGAGGTTCTGAATTAAACGTGGGCTCTACGAAGGTAGTGACTTTAAATCTAGTTAGAATGGCGTTATTATCTAACGGAGATAAAACCAAATTCTTATCATTAGTAAAAGAGCATGTTGAATTATTAAATAAATTCCATTACTGTCACAGAAAGGCTCTACAGAAACTAATTGATAAAGGATTACTACCGTTATTCACACACAAGCTAATGCAAATGTCAGATATGTTTGCGACCACGGGAATAAATGGGGTCTTCGAAGCTACGGACTTATTTGGTGGAATTGATAAATTAAATGGTGCTAAATACACAGAGGACGGATTTAATTTTGTAGAGAGTATGTTTAATTTAATTGAGTCTGTAAATAACGAAACAGAATCAAAGTATGGCTTTATTGCTAACGTAGAACAGGCGCCAATGGAATCTGGCAGTGTAAAATTAAACAAAAAGGATAGACTGTATTTTGGAAACGCACTAGTTAACGAAAAACTAGGTAGCGATTGCTATCTATATGGAAATCAATGGATTCCACTAAAAGAACCCACTTCTGTGTTTAATAGAATCAAAGCGAGTAAACTTGATGAAGCCTGTGGTGGAGGAGTAATCTTGCACATCAATTTAGGCGAAAATTTCCAAACATTTGAAGATGCAAAACAATTCACACTAGGATTGGCTAAGGCTGGAGTAAAATACTTTTCTTATATTTCTTTAATTGATATTTGCGAAAACGACCATAGTTTCTTTGGAAATACATGTCCTATCTGCAATGGTAAGAGCGTATCAAAAGGAATTAAAATTGTTGGCTATTTAGTAAAACAAGACTCGTACAAAAGCGAAAGAAAGCAAGAGCTAGGTGAAAGACAAAGATATACAAGAGATGAGATGAAATAGCACATTGAGGGATTAATTTCCCTCTTTTGATATTAAAATTAAAAACAATCGGAGGTAAATATGTGCAAATGCAAAGAACAAGAAACAGTAGAAGTTAAAATTAGATATGTAGATGATGAGTGTAAAATCGAAAAGATTGCATTAGGTGATTGGATTGATTTACGCTCACAAGAAACAATTAGATTCCACCCGTTCAAGTTTAAATTAATTGATTTGGGGTTTGCTATGGAATTGCCGGACGGATATGAAGCTCACGCAGTTCCACGTTCATCTACTTACAAAAAGTGGAGAGTTATTCAAGCAAACCATATGGGTGTCATTGATAATTCGTATGCAGGAAATAACGACATCTGGAAATTCCCAGCTTTAGGCTTTGGATTTAGAAAAATTAATAAAGGTGATAGAATTTGTCAATTTAGAATTGTTAAAAAACAACCAACAATTAATTTTGTAGAGGTGGATAACTTAGAAAAGGAAGATAGAGGCGGAATTGGTTCAACGGGTGTAAAATAGAAACACAATGAAACCATATGAAAGGAGGTGATTTTATAAAACAATATTACACAACAATTTATCCTCTAAAATGCAATAAAACACATTATTCTCAAATAGTCAATTTAAATTCACTTTCGGCAGAAATTTGGAATGAATGCATTAGATTGGATAATATTTATCTAGACGTAGCTAATCATAGACTCTCTAGATGGGATTTGCAACGATTGTTGAAGCCGATAAAAAATGGTTTGATGAGTAAAAATAGACAACATGTTATTAAAAAGTATTGTCAAAACAGGGATGATATGTGGAAATCATATTTTGCAAATCACAAATATAGCAACAAAGTACGAGTTCCATATAAAGATAAGAAATATTATACTACCGGATGGGATGGGCAATCAGTGAAAAGAGCAAATAACTATATTTTATTATCAAAACCCATACAGTATATAAATGGCAAAAAATCAGTTCAAAAGCCTTATAAATGCTATATTAAAAACCCTCCACAAAACATAGCAGAAGTTGAATTAATCCATAAAGGAAATAATTTCTATTTAGCAGTCAAGTATAAACTCGATGAATCAATTGCACAAATAGATTCAAACAATTCTGCTTCTATTGATTTGGGAGAAATCCATTCTATAACATCTATTGACAAGCTAGGTAATGCATGCATTGTTACAGGTAGAGAATTAAGAAGCATCAAACATGAAAGAAATAGACATTTAAGTAGATTGAAAAGCAAGCGTTCCAAATGTAAAAAGAATAGCAAAAGATGGAACAAATACAACAAAGCAATCCAAAATTTAACCTGGAAGTATGATAAGAAGATACTAAATGCAACTCATAAAGTTTCGAGACTATACGCAAATTGGTGTATAGTGAACCAAGTAAAGGTTATTTATTATGGTGATGTAGATAGTGCTACTAGAAATACTAAAAAGAGAATCGGAAGATTTGTTGGACAGAAACTGAATCAATGGAATTATGGTGAATTGATGAGACTGCTACAAAATAAACTGGAAAAACATGGGGTTAAATTTGTTAAAGTAAATGAAGCTTACACAAGTCAAACATGTCCGAGATGTGGCGAAAGACACAAGCCAAGTAGTAGAAATTATGAGTGTAAATGTGGATATGTAAATCATAGAGATATTGTAGGAGCAATCAATATACTAAATTTTAATGAGACAGATTTTAAGATTGAAAGATATAATAAATTAGAGTATCTACAAATTACTTTATAGTATGAGTAGTAAATGTTGATGCACACAGCCACGCTTTAAGCATGTAGCTTCGGGAAGTTGACGAAGAAAGTCTAGAAATAGAAATGTGCAAAACCATCATTTCATCGAAAGAAAAATAATAAGGAGGTATTTATGAGCGACTACGTAAGAGAAAAAGCCAAGATTAAAATTATTGCAAAAGGCTCAGAAAAAGTATTAGAAGAGATGCGTAATATCCTAAATAACAATGGAGTATCTGAAGATAAATATTTAACTTATGGAACCAAAGAATATTTTAGAGATATGTATTACGACGACTATGTGATTGGAGATAGTTTCTTGGGAAAATATGAAGACCATGAAGAAATTAGAGATAGTTATGATTTCTGTGAATTTAATAAGATTGATGACGACACATATTATTGTCACGCATTATTCTATAATGGCGGAACTTGCTTTTCTGAAATTGTAGAAAATCAAATTAAAAAAGATATGAAAAATGATTAAACTATCAGAATCAGAACTTAAACAAATAATAGAATACTTAGGGTGTGTGGATAAATCACATACCCTAAAGTCTAATTCTATAGACCTTAAATGGTCACTTGAAGAAAAATTAAAACAACACAAAGAGCATAAGGAGGAATATCATGTTACAAATATACACGGACTCTAAAATACAATCATCAAAAGATGCTCAACTATTTACAAAAGCTTTAATAAATGAATGTGTCTCACAACGCACAGAGTACACTGTAACGGGAGTTATTAATACTGACATGCCGTATGTCATACCGACACCTAACGACCTCTGTGACAAAGAAATAGAGCTACTGAGCAATAATTTAAACAACTGTGAGTACTATCACAACATGTCAAACCTAGCATTAAATGGAATCTACAAAGTATCACAATATAACGAACTAGTCTACAACGAGAAATCAAATATAGTCATCTTCGGTGGTTCAGGTCATATTGCCACACGTATTCATGATGCATTAAAAGAAGATGTAGAGGACTTGGATATCGAATCAGTTACGCTAATCAGTTCTAAAACTCATCCCTATGATATTGCAGAAGCACTTAAGGTTGCGGATATTATAGTCTCAGCCATTCCATTCGATACTCCATTAATCGTAGACCTATATGGATTTAAGAAATCAAGAACTGTATTTGATATCGGAAACAATTTATCACACAAAGTGGATGATATTGATATTTATTTCGATTACAGAAAATTAGGTAAGAAATTAACAGAGAATATTGTTGGATATGCTAAGAATAGAGAGGTGGCGTAATATGAATATTGAATATACAGAAGTTTATGGATTTAATGCATCAATGAGAGGTATGAGAAATCCACTAGATAGTTGGGAGAAAAGTGATAGCAAAGAAGCATATGAACACTATGATGAACTTATTTTTTATCCAAGCAAGGAAGAATTGAGTCCTTTTCAGCAAAGATATTTTTACAACAATTATAATGAAGAAGGATTTTTTCTAGGAGAAGAAGACAAGAAGTTAGCACAAAAACTAACCAAATCTGGGAGTGAGCATTGTAAATTCCTAAGACAAATTCATGTATGGGCTGACTTAACACTTCCAAGATATATTTGGTCTGAATTCGACACTTACAAATTCAATACAAAAAATAGTTGTAGCACAATGCATACGGCACATAGAAGATTTTTAAAAGAGGATGATTTCGAAAGACCAATCCAGTATTCACAGTTAGATTACCTAAATAATCTCATTGAGAAAAAGAAGAATAAAGAGATTACTTCAGATACATTTATTGGAGAATTTAAGTCAAATTTACCTGAAAGTTTTCTTCAAAAAAGAACTGTTGATACATCTTATGCAGAATTATTAAATATACTGCATCAAAGAAAGAACCATAGATTATCAGAATGGCATAAAATTTGTGATTGGATTTTAGAACTTCCTTACTTTAAAGAATTGACTGGAGTTGAGTAGATGGCTAGAACTAGTACAAAATACACAATAGACAACCATAAATTTGATAGCATACCAGAGGCAAGATTTTATTGCCTCTGTAAGCATGCCAAGGAAAACGGATGGATAAGAGACTTTGAAATTCAAGTCAGATATGAAATTATTCCAGAGTTTATTGACTTTAAAGAAGGCAAATCTAGACCAACTAATCACGATATTGATTTTAAGTTATATCTAAATGAACCGCATCTAGGCTCTGATTTTATTCTTGTAGATACAAAAGACAGCGGTGACTATGCGGAAAAAGAGAGTGTTTTAAAGAGAAAGCTATGGATGAGTCAACATGAAAATATACCTTACTACTTCATCTGTCAGGTTGATGATCTTTATCTTGGTGCAGAATACACAGAGCAATCTATTAATAAGAAGTCACAAAAATGGAAGAGTTTATCAGATGATGATAAGGAGTTTTATAGAATATCAATATTCTCTCCTTGGGTAGAAATGTCTAGCGGTTCGAAACTATTAAACAAAATCAAAGCAAAGCATTTAAAAATACATGGCAAACAGGATAGTAAAAATAAGACTAAGTGGACTCCCGAAAAAGAATGGGAATACTTCTTTGAGCTCGACAATGTAGCAAACATGTTTTATACATTTGAAGGAAATATACCTATCAAGAGGGCATATAAAACTGCCGTAGAAGGTGGGCTGAATAAAATTAAATATAGCTCAAAAAAATAAAAAAAGAGGATATCAAAGACTGAAATTAATCAATCTAAGATATCCTCTTAGTGTATTACTTCTTAACTTTATCTCCTGCTACAGAGACTCTTGCTTCTTTAAACTTTTCCAATGTGTCAATAATAAACCCTGCACCTTTTGATAGGAATAAGCATGAGCTACCTAAATCAAAATAAGTGAATGCAACTGGAAACGTATATTCAACATCTACTGCTTTTAAAATGGCATCTGTAATACCTAACTCTAATGTAAGTCCTGCGATAATACCAATTAAAATTGATAATGGAATTGCAATCTTACCTTCAGTCCATTGTTTATTAATTGCCCAATCTTTCAATCCCTTAAGAACTTCCACGTCTTGCGATACAATAATACTAACTAAAATCAATACTAATAAATTAATCACAAATCATCTCTCCTTTTTATTAACCATATACTATAATATCATCTTTGTCAAGCGAATACTTAAATCCTAACAACTCACTTGCAAAATTTACATCTATTTCTACCTCGCCATTCTTAATCCCAAACATAGTCCCATGATACAATTTATTGTCATTAAACATTGTATATAGTCCCGTGTGGGCGAATAGCTCTAGCTTCTTACTATCTTTACTCAATATCAATTTCTCTGAACCATCATACAACGGCACACGATTAATATCTATCCTTAATTTCTCACATAGCACTCCCAATGAAACAACACTTTCATCCACTAATGAAATTCTATTCACATACTTACTGAAGTCGAATTCTTTAGGTAGTCTGAGTATTCCGTGTCCACATCTTATGTCATCCTCACCAAAATCTTCACTGTGGTCTATAGCAAATGATTTGATTAATTCAACTGGAGCATTAAATCCATATTCTAATTTAAATGCCTGATTTATCTGATTATATAATACGGAATTCCACGGGGTCGCACAACTCGTGCCTGAGTATTTTAATGATGGATTTTCTCTATCATAAGATAAGTACGTCATTCCACAATTAAATACACTATTACTTCCGTATGAGCTATGTTTATATAACTCTGGCTTATTAGTCCAATAATAACATCCAGCAGCCCCTAAAGTCCATTCATTCTGACAACTAACCGTTTCTTCATGATGTTCTTTCATTCCATCATTACCAGTCGCTACTACAAATAAAATGTCTTTTGCTATTTCCAACTCTAAATCATCACTTGCTAATATGTTATTAATACTTGCGTTTATGATTGTGATTCCATGTTCTTTAGCATATCTAAGACCTTCACTCGTATTTGGTAATAAATAAATTTCTGCATCAGGCAGACCATCTCTTAATATTCCATAAGTCATCTCAGGATGTTTTCCATAAGCTGTATTAGGATTCCATATAATCATAGGTAATGGAGTTATACAATCAGGATTATCCATCAATGCTTGAGTGGCAGAGAATTCAATGAATGCTAATTTTTCACCTTTGCCTGTCAATTCTTTTTTATATCTACAGTAATATTTTTGCTTACTATTTAATACCATATTATCCTCCATTAAACATTCATCATATATTCGGTCTACATCATTCAAGAACTGTTCCCACGTTACACCAATGGTTTTAAATGCATTCATAGGGTCAGTTCTATTGTGTGGCTGTAATTGAAAGTGTCCGATTAATCTACCACTGACTGTGCCGAATCTTTCTTTCCATTTGTGAAAATATCCAAGGTAACTCCACATAAATACGAATCTACTATACGAACTCCATGTCTTAGATTTGTCTGTGTAATAACACATTTCTCCACTAACTGCTATATCGTTACAATTGCCACCAAACAGTTCGTTATCAAGTGTAGCTGACGAGTTAACACTACATGCTCTCTCAATTTTATTAACGTCTATCAAACATGGTATTGATATTCTAATTGAGTCATAATCTGTAAAGAAGTTTGCCCATGCGTAAGAGTCATTCAATGTGCGTTTAGCCCAATTAATATTTCCTTGGTCTGTTTGGTCGGAGACTCCAGTATCATGCACAGCTCCACATTCACAGGTTGAGATTCTACCCTGTCTACGTCTTTTACCTGAATCTTTTTCAATTGGTAAGAAATATTCTATAATCTCATACTTCATCTTAAATCCCATAACTCTCTCTCCTTTCTACTTATAATAAAATTTAGTACGACAAGTCTCTCTTACTCATCATACTCATATTTTACTACAAATATTCTGAATTGTCAAATTTTATTTTGGTACGCTTGTTGCCAAATGGAACAAATATCCAAATACCGTACTGCCAATTAGTGTGATAACCCAATATTTATATTTATCGAACAACCCACTATTTTTAGATTTTATATTTAAGTCTTGTTGCATATCTGCCTTTTCAGCACTATGCTCTGCGTCCATAATCTTCATTTGCAATTCATGGTCTCTGTCCTTGCTTTCATCTCTAATTGCTAATATTAATTCTTTTGTAGCTTCGTTTGATTTCTCTTGTTTCTCTAATGACTTTGATATAAATTCAACCGCCACAGACATTTTTGTCATTGTGTTAGTCATTATTTTCATGTTTTCATAGTCTGACTTAATATGTTCTTTTACTATTTCTTCGACATCAAAAACTCTTCCACTAAGCTCTTTTACAGCTTCCATTACATCTTCGCCTCCATATTTATTTTGAGGGCTTTTTGTATTTTCTAGGGACATAATAATTCCACTCCTCTAATTCATTGTATTTTATATCTATCATTATATGTTCTCTCCTTTAGTCTCATATAAAGTACAATCATATGTACTTATTTTGTCAAGTGTCAAAGACAGCGTTCAAATATCTTATCATACGCATTTTATAATCATTCCTTCTTATTTAATTTGTTTGTTCGTCCCTTTACTAATTCGCCCTATTTCTTTAATTTTCTAGTTATTTCAAATAAATTCTCCATTGTTTGCTTGCATCTCATTTCAATACTTACTCTGTTCCACATGTACATTAACCCTACGAAAAATCCCCATTCACTTATTAATATCAATAACATTGGTATAAAAATTTCCATAGAATATATCTTAAGTAAGAATGATGATAGAGTTGCAAGAAAGAGAGAGATAATACATAATAAAATCCCTCTCTTAAAATAATTTGTTTTCATTTAGTTCACCTCCTTTCAAATAGGAAGTGTTTTGATTTAATTTAACAGACCAATAAACTCATTGTATTGTGCTGTAGTTATATATCCAAAAATTTTATAATTTCTTAATGTTGTTCTAACATCGACCTCACCTAAAGAGTCTGTGCTATAATAATTAGTCAGCATGGTGCGTATTAGTTCAACTATGTCATAATTTGGGTCTGCTCCTAGATATGCTATAACTTCTGCTTTATCTTCGTCGTTAAAGTCCACAGAAGAAGACCTCCAATATGCATCGCATAAAAACAATATAGCGTAATCGTTTAAAGAAGCATTGTTTTTTCTGTTAAGTAAGTCTGTTTTTTTGCTTGCACTCATACTATACACCTGCCTTTAATTCGTCTATGTCTTGCATTATTTTTTCAATTATATCAAAATTCATAGCGTTGATTAAATCTGAAGACTCTTTTGTTTTTTCTAGGTTTCTTTCTAGCTCAATAGCTTTTATTTTAGCCTCAATTTCATTTGCTTTAACGCTATATTCACTATTGCACGTTTCGTATCCAGACAAGATTGAAAATGTCTTATTCCAATATATAGAACACAACTTCTCTTTTACTGTTCTCTTTAAAAAATATTTATCCGTCACATCAAATTCAACAACACAATCTTTTAATCTTTGTTCGTAAATTGTATCATAGATAGGTTCACCGGTTTCTTCGTCAATAGCTTGCACCATTACCGGGTTATTATCTTCATCAAGAACAACTTGCAAATCTTCATCCGATTTTTCCATCAATCGCTCAATTTCTACGGGATAATCTTCATAAATATCATCAATAGAAACAGTTGGCAAATTTGTTGTATTCGATTCAATATCTACTACAGAGCCGGTTATTGAATCTCCCGGCCCCATATATGGTTTACAATAAATTTTCACATTAAACCTCCTAACTTACGTGAGCTTCTAATTTAGTCATGAAGTATTTCAATGGGAAAAATTGATCCCCTGAACCTTCATATACAAATTCGATATAACCAGTGCTTACTGCGGTAACGTCTACATTCAAAACATAATCACCAGGAGATAAATTGGCTGTTATACTTTGAGAAGCTAAAACAGTACCACCTATACTGGAAACCACTCTACATATTACAGAAAACCCGGAAGTTGTTCCTGAACCTTCTTTTGTAAAGTCACATTGTATTCTGCTGTATGCGCTTAAATCTTCAGCGCTTGGCGTGTTTGTCGTTCCGAATATGCTAGGTGTCGGGTCCTGTCTAATAACAATACCCTCAGGATTAATAACCGCCGTACCGGTTACAACCATGCCGCCAGGATTATCCGGCGCATCGTAATAAGTTGCAATGTCTGGGGTGCTTAATGTTTGAATAGAGCGTCTTCCATAATAGCTTTTACCACCAACTGCATACCTAGGTGTTATAACATATGTGTAGTCTGTCAATGGGTCTATCAATGTACCTTGAGAAGTTCCTGATGTTACATATTTTGTTACTGCATCGTCATTTTCAAGTAATATTCTATCAATCGTACTAATATCAAATTTAGCTTGGTAAATTGTAACATCCTCAAAATCACTAGAAGTTGGATTAGACCAAGAACAAAGACCGGCTGGCGTTATTGCAAAATCATCTACGCCTGCACCACCCAAATTCCCAACAGAGTCATTAAATCTAGCGGTTACTTCATCTACATTATTGCCAACATCAGCAAGTTTCTTAGCTTCGTCTGCTTGTGCTTCTGCCAATGAATTGTTAAACTCGCCCGTTACACTTGCTTGGTTGTTGGTTTCTAGTGTTTTGTAATCGACACGAATTTTATTGATATCAATGTTATTTTCTTCAACAACCGATTCTTCTATTCTCCACCCTTGGTTTCCATAAACATCCCAACCAGGAGATTCTAAAATAGTTCCTAAGCCAGTTATGTTTTTACCTTCAAAATATACATTTTCAATAACGTCGCATTCAAGCTTTAAACGTGTATCTCCTGCCGCTAAGTTCAGGAAGTTGATATATACATATCCAGTGCTCAATAGTGCTTTTGCTAATTCTTTTGGTACTTTGCCAGTTTCGACACTAACTTGTGTATAATCAGCAAACGATAATGCTTGTGAGTTTATACCTAGCTTACGTCTTGATTGTGTTTCTAATTCGTAAACTATATCAATTTGATTTTCATCAAAATAAGCTTGAATGCCCGCTAAATCATCGGTTGCCAATAACGATGTTGGTACGTATATAACAATAAAACCACTAGGGCTAATATATATACCATGTTCAGTTAGCAAAGTATTGGTGGTTCTAATAACTCTATAAATGTTTAAATTATCATAACCAAACCCACTATCTAAAGTTTCAGTTAAAGCTCCATTTGCAACTCCTGCCAATCTAGCACCTGATAAATCGTTGTTAAAACCTTGTCCGTTAATGTAATTAGTTAAAGTTCCGCTAAGATGTTCGACTGAACCATCACGACCGATATTTGTGTTTTCGAGAAATACATCGGCTTCTATATCGTATTTGTCCAGTGTTCCTCTTGGCGACGAACCTAGTGGGTTGTTGCCTAGGCTTAAACGCGATTGTTCGTTTTTTACATAATCAGAATCAGTGATACTTTCGTTAATAATAACATCCTTAAATTCTACATCTCCATCTTCTGTTGTACTGTGAGTTGCGTAAAAGGTAACGTATGTTATTCCGTCTGAGCCAGTGATAAAAGTTGTGTCTGTTTCTGTTTTTGAAAATACTACTGGAACTGGTATGTTTGATATAAATATCTGACCAGCTCCTGCCGCTGTCGCTCCCGATAGTACATTCACAATTCTACTCATATCATAACTAGTATTTGGTTTTAATTGATAAATCATCCTAACTGTTCTAAATGTTCCGGCAGTTTTTGAAAAAACCCTTATACCAGTATCTAATCGCTCTATACCCACACCACTTTCACTTGGATTGTATACTGATATTTCTTTATTTATTTCAAACAAATTCTTATTATTAGTCGATATTTCTACAAAGTTGGTTGATTGGAAGTATGATTCGAAATAACCATTTCTTGCAATCGATAGATATACATCTTCTCTTTCTTGTTCCGTGTAACCTTCGGACGCTAATTCTGCATCTAATTGAGTTACATTTAATGCAAATACCCCAACTTCTTTATCTACCCATAATTCGGCATTAGCATCAGTTACATTAGTTCTCCCGTAAATTTTAGCTCTAACTGGGCTTATAAAGTCCGTTCTAGTTGTAACTCCATATAACTCATATTCTTGATTATTTACAGGATTTGTTACAGTTCCTATTTCTTCATCTGGGTCATCTACTTCCATGAAAATTCTAGAAAACGTTTGTGAACCGTGTATTGCTTTTGCTTTTGAGTAGACGAACAATTTATCTGATGGGCTGCTTAATTCAATTACACTATCAGTATAAAAGCCAAATATGTTCCCCGTTGGATTTATAACCTTGATATATTGAGCATCTGAATTATCTAAAGTTGAGTTAAGAACATTCCACTCTGATAAATCGCTAAAATCTCCTTTAATAGAATTAGTAAGTGCTATAGTTCTACCTGTAATAACACCTTTAAGCGGTGCGCCAAACTCTGTTTCTGTTGTTGAAACGATTGGCGTGGATGGTGATAAAACGATTGGAATTTCTGGATTGTCAAATATTTTTATAATTTCTGCCCTAATACTGTTTAGGTATTGGGCGTCTATATTATATGGCTCTAGCACAACTTGTAACTGGTCGAATATGTCTTCTTCTCCACCATCTGCTGTAGTATA
>Ga0070728_10004806_pt1 | contig 13714 bp, 8 predicted proteins | sample tdDd471_FD_66723 | JGI IMG/M metagenome (GOLD analysis project Ga0070728, IMG submission 66723) | Marine sediment microbial communities from the Atlantic coast under amendment with organic carbon and nitrate - tdDd47.1 | ecosystem: Environmental > Aquatic > Marine > Coastal > Sediment | place...
CTCACCATTGGATTCTGTGTTACCACTATCCGTTGAGCCTTTTGGCTTAGGTAAAGTTACGTTGTATGACTTTCCGCTGGTGAACTGAATGCCAATGTTGAAATCAAGATCACCTAATCCATCATTAAATACTGATAAGGTCTGCATTGAAGTTTCACCCGGTTCAAGCGTTTCAAACAATTCACCCGGATCTACTGAAACTACAGGAGGATAAGGAATAGTAGCACATAAAGTATTGGATGGGCCCAGTATAAAGTCAACTGTGGGATATTCATAAATGTAGTAGCAGTATTCACTTCCCTGAATAACATTTTCATCAACATAGGTATTGCTGTAATAAACAGTTGCTATCATAGCATCCGTGTCGTCACGGTATACTTCAACATAGGGTATGTGTACATCCTCACATGTAAGAGTTACGTAGTAGTCGTTAAGTGCAAATCCACCACATTCATAACCTTCGAATACTTGTAAGCCAACAAAGAAGTAATAGGTTCCCGGTGGCAGGTCAACGCTAATTGAAGCTTCCATACATGGATCAGCCAATGAGTAAGGCGTAATCGATCCTGTTATGTTTTCACATCCCGGAATACCTAATTCAGTTTGTTCAAGTAAACCAAGTACCAGTGGGAATTCTGCCATTCCACTGAAGGTAACTGTTTTTGGTTCTTCCAGAACAAGCTCATACCAATCTGTATCACGTCGTGCACTTCCTTCAAACAGATATGTAGCTGCAGTTCCGCAAACGGTTTCTCCACAGGAAATAGCTTCAAACACTGCAGGATCTGAATTGCAACCACCATTATAAGTATCTACATAATCATCAGTCGGGCAGGGTTCAGCCGATACAATGGCTCCTGCAGGACATTCAACTTCACATAATGGTGCAGTTTCGATGTAGAAATCATGCGGGGCAGTATCCCAATTAGGATCCCAGAAAATCTTGTAGGATGTTCCTCCATAGACAGGGAAACTAACTGTAGAAGCATAAACATACCATTCACAATCTTCATCATCACCGTAGGCAACCTCGGTTCCACCGCAAGCATCGTAAACATAAATTCTTGTATCTACAGTCTGGCCTTCCATGCAAGATGTTATTGTAAGCTGAGAGTTTTCTGTTGGTGTAAATTCATACCAGAATGGTGCACCAGGGCAGGAATTCAGGCCGTCAATAGCAGTCTCAGGATCCTCGCAGGTTGCACCTGCTGTGATCGCTTCTGTTTCCAGGATGAAATCAAAGGGGTCGCTCGACCAATTTGGATCCCACCAGATTTTGTAAGAGGTACCACCAGTTGCAGGGAATGTTACTGCAGAGGCAAAATCATAATAAGGACAACCCTCGTAAAGGTCATCGTTATAAGCTACCTGTGTTCCTTCACAGGCATCATATACATAAATTCTGGTGTCAACCAGTTGTCCATCCATGCATGTGGATATGGTAACAACCAAATCTTCAGCCGGTGTATACTCATACCAGTATGATGCTCCGGGACATGAATTCAAGCCTTCTACCGCAGTAACAGCTTCTTCGCAGGTTTCACCTGGTCCACGGGTAACTTTAGGATCTTTATTCAGTGGTTTGTTTTGCCTTAATTTTTCTTTTGCAATTAATGCAAGGTCTTCACCCTCTTCGTTGCTTATCAAATAATTGTTTTGGCCTCCGTCTTTTACATCACCAAACAACGGGTTGGTTTCCCATACCAATGTTACATCAAAGAAATCGGGTGTAGCACTGAGCAATACAGGTGCAGCAAATTCCAGATCGAAATTAAGTGTTGTCGTCTGTCCGGCAACAATACTGACAGTAAGGGTTTGTGTTACATAACCCGCTTTTTGGGCAGTAACCTCGTAGTTACCCGGTGCCAGGCCAAGTAAATAAGTACCATCCGCTCCGGTAACTGTAGATTGCCTGAGTTCTTCGGCAGTAATTGTCACACCTTCAACCGGGGCCTTGGCAAACTGATCGGTTACCAAACCCGTTAGGATACCACCAACCAACATTTCAACAGGAACATTGATTACCGGGTAATCCGGGTCGTTTGATGCTATGACTATATCAGCATTATAAATGCCGTAAGGGAGTTCATATGAACTGAAGTCTACATTAATTTCATTGAAACCCTTATCCGGTGCAATGCTGCCAGCCATAGGATCGATGGTTAACCATGGATCTACCTCTGATAACATCACATCATCAATGTAGTAGCGAGGAGTACCGTTTTCAGCCCAGGCATAGAAGTTTGCCGCACCTAACTGGTTCAGTCCTGGATCACCAAATGTTCCATTACTCCAAATGTATCCCACAACCAGATCATCATTCACATAAAAATTACACCAATCTGAATCAAGATCTACAAATGCCCTTAAATCGATCCATTCATCATAGTTAAAGGTGAAGTTTGCAGCAGCTGCGCCATCGGCATCAACTATACCAATGCCGCCGGCATCGAAGTAAACCTGTAATCCCCATTCACTATCGTTTCCATCGAAAAGATGCAAGATATTGAAATATCCATAGTATCCGGTCGGAACAAATATCTTGAATTCAAAATTGTACTGACCTGTTGTCAGATCACCCAGGAGCAGTACAGCATCGTTGGTGCCTTCAACTACAAATGAGTTAGGGGCACTGTTAGCTTGCGCGGTTGTCACCAATGGGTCGGTGGCTGTTCCGGGAGCATTGTCCCAGGTTGTCCATTCCATAACACCCATGGCATTTGCTTCAAAGACCAGTCCATTACCGGCTGTATAAGCATCCATGTTATCTTCGAATACCACGCCAGCCCTTGAATTATCAGTACCAAAATCAATGGAGGCAGTCCAGTCTAATGGACCCGGTCCGCTATTGGTAATGGTAAGAAGCTGTGTAGATGTTTCGTTAATATCATGTATTGCATTTAATTCCAGTGGGTCTACTGTAATTTCCGGTGGGAAAGGAATAGAGGCACACATTTCATTTGATGGCCCTAATGTTATTTCTTCAGCAGCATATTGTATTATTTCATAGCAATATTCTTCACCCTGAACTACTGTTTCATCAAGATAGTAAGAGTCAAATGTTGTTGCAAGCAACTCATCCGTACCAACCCTGTATACTTCATAATAAGGCTGGAAAACTTCCTCCACTGTTAAAGTGAAATCAGGAATGCAAGCCGGAGAAGGCCAGGTATCTATCATGATATAATAGGTGCCTACAGTAAGGTTTTCAGCTATCGTAACACCTCCACCACTTGTATTGGTGCTGGTAGCAATGCAAACATCCCCGGGAGGACATTCATCGGTTAGTAGCATGCCAGTCCAGGTTGTTTCAGTACTCATGGTAATCTGAACAAACATATCTTCTGTGATGGTAAGTTCATAAATAATATCTTCACCACCATCATAACTTCCAAGACAGGTTGCATCATAGGCATTACCACGTCCACAGGTTGCGTCGGAGGTTGTATAGGGCAATGCATCAATAACAATCGGATCTGTGCAATCATCGCCTGTAGCCCTGCTACCATCAATTTCCAGTACTTTTGTAGGGCCATGTAGTTTTTCTTCAACTGCCTGGCTTGCATCAGTGGATTTTGAAGTAAACAAAGGATTTCCTTCCCACTCGAGGAATACATCAAAGTAGCTTGGATCAGCCGTAACAAGTACGGGCGCTGCAAATTCCAGATCGAAATCAACTGTGGTGGTCATTGCCTGAGCAACAACAACATCCGAAATAGTTTGTGTAACATATCCGGCACCTTCTGCGGTTACATCGTATGTGTCAGCCTGAACAGCCATTTCATACATTCCATCAGCTCCAGTTTGAGTACTGAAAGGAGCTGCAGTAATCGTAATGCCTTCAACCGGTGCTTTGGCAAATGGGTCAGTTACCATTCCATTAAGCCATCCAACCTGCGATGCAGGGATGCCATATACTTCGAGCATATAATCACCGGTTGATGTCGCGCTGTATCCATATACAGCAACATAATATGTTCCGGCCGGAACAACTTCCGGTAGAGGTGTACCGCCAGTTTGTGTGGTGCCATCATCAATATGTGAGTTTAAGCTGGCTTCACAGGCATTGCCGTTATCATCGTTATATGCAAAAGCCCCTGATGGTTCACCTGAACCTGGCCAGCCAACAAAAGCTTCACAGTCTTCGAATATAACTAACTTTGTATCGAAATCAGATCCACAGGCTGAAACATTCAGGCCCACATAATCTTCATCTAATGTAAACGAATACCACCAATGCTCGCCCGGTAGAACTGTGCCGCTGGCAGGTGCGCCGTTAACAGGTTGCTCCCAGGCAGTAATACATTCTGCACCAGGGGGAATTAAATCCAAACCAGCATCAAGGAAGGTAGGATCACCTGCGGTTACTTCAACACCCTCCTCAAGATAGGGATAATAATCAGGGTGTTCGAAAGTAACATCAAAAATACCTGTAGGAAGCAGAATGGCATATTGTCCTCCCTGGTTGAATGGAGGAACAGGATCGCTGGTAACAGCTGAAAATAAACCTGCCGAAACCAGTACTCCGGGAATTGGAATTTCGGTTTCATTATCTGTAACCGTACCGCGCAATAAAGCAAATACGGGAACCTCAGATGTTAATTCAGCTATATAAGTGTTATCTTCAGATGCACAATCGTAACCTGTAAATACCGCAGGGGCTACAACTGCCCGATAGGTACCGGGAGGTAAAATAGCTTCCATTGTTGTAGGTTCACATTTTGCACCAGTCAACTCATCATAATATACTGGGTCTATGCAATCATCCGCTGTCATAAGAGCCATCAATAGTGGAAATTCTGCTTCAACTGTCCAATATACTTTGAGGGTTTCTATGGTTGTAAATTCATACCAGTCGGTATCGCGATAATTTAATGCACCAAGCTCAGGATCATTTACAATATAGGTGCTGGATGTTCCGCATATGACATCACCAACGTTTATGGGTTGAAATACCGGCGGATCAGATAAACAACCACCATTGTAATTGTCTACATATTCGTCTCCTGCACATTCTTCACCTTCAGGAATAGCTTCAGGAGGGCAGTCCAGATCGCAACTCACTTCAGCCAGGACATTTACAGTATAATCTTCTACTTCGCCATAGGTAAAGCCATCACATGGCCCTGGCGCAGCATTCCATTCTATTTTTACGCGCATCCGTGTTTCACCAAGAGGAGCATCAGGTGGTATAGGCACATCAACCGAGTAAACACCCGATACATCAACGTCTACTGCAACGACAAATTCTTCTGTCAGGGGATCGAAAACAAAATCCTGGTTGAAGTCAATCCAAGCTGTGACATAGTCAGCGAAATCAGAAACTATTGTGACATCAAGCTGGAAAATTTCACCCAAGGTAACAAGTGCCGGTGGTAAGGCTGTAAAATCAGTATAGCCACTGGCGCCACTTGGGTTATTGAGATTACTAAACTGCACGTTGGTAATCCATTCATAGGTGAAATTACCACCAACACTCTCGCAATAATCCGGAGGAAAACTTGTTACAACTGTACTGAAACAATCGTTGCCGGGATTGGCATCACCTGCAAGTGAAGTACAACCCATAAAATCATAGTCACCCCAAACAGACAAGTCTGCGCTTACAGGTAAAGTAATGTCTACGTTGGTACCTGCCAAAAGTGGTCCAGTATAAATATCATTGTAGGTTTCATCTGCTGCACCCCATGTTAATTCCCATGGAATATTACTTTGGTCTTCAGTACCATAATTTGAGAGTGTTACAATGATAGTTTCAGCTGCAGTAAGGTTAATACCTGAAACCGGAGCAACCAGCGTGGTCATCCCCACATCAGTGCCTTCAGTAGAAACCAGTGTTGCAGCTATGTTCCAGTTATAATTCAAACCATATGAAATTGACATTGATTCAAAAGTAACTCCGTCGAGTGAAAGCATATCACCGAATCCTGCCAGGGCAGGGCCGGCGTCGGTTCCTGCTGGGAAAATATTATCACCCGGATCAAACAGGGAATAACCGATCCACAAATCATCGCCCGCTATAGGCAAAGGTGTAGTTAATACTATGTTATTCCATGATGTGTCAGCCGGAGAAAAAGCTTGTTCGTAAAGCAGAGCTCCTGGAGCTGTAGGTGTATCTTGTCCATAGAATTTTAGGACAAAGGCACTAGCCTGGGCCATAATAAAAACATCAATCTCAGTGATTTCTAAACCTACATAACCTGCCATGGTAGATGCAGGCCAATAGGTTGAGGTTTCCCAGGTAGCTCCGGCACCATTAAGGCCAATTGCAGAGGAATTTACCCCATCATCATATCTTATGACGACAGCGTCAGAATTTGGACCCGGGACATTTGAATGGGTTAAACTGGACGCTTCAAACTTATTGAGGCTTTGTTTATCCGCAATCTTCTTAGCCATAACATCAGATGAAATGGCTTCTGTTTTAGCCTTAACCCTGGTGTTACCCGGGAAGTTTCCCTGGGCATAAACAATAGTTGATGCTATAAATAACATCAACAACAAACTTGTAACTTTTTTCATAAACGTTAGGTTTAAATTAATAAATAAATGAATAAGAATTATTTGCTATTACAAAATTCTCTTGTGTTAGGTTGAAAATCAAAGATTTTGTATTTAATAATTGGATATGTCTTTTGCAACTTTAAAGAGGAAAGATTAAAGTAGTTTACTTCCATAGGCTATCAAACTTTTTTGCGCAACCATGCAAATATATAAATTTTTGCTAAATGGCAATAGCTTTATGGGCTGAATTTGCTGTGCTTACTGCAATTTTTTACCAACAGGTAATTTGTGTTTTTATGGTATAGGAATTTATTAAAATGCACCCGTAAAATATTGAAAATATTTATGTTAAAGATGCTGTATACCTGATTTGTTTTTGTAGATTGGTGTAAATGACAGATTTCACTTAACAATATTTAACATACAGGCTCCGTATTGATTCATGTACAGTATTTGGTATCAATAGTAGGAGGGAATGAAATAGAATGTCGTTCTTTAATCCATTAAATCAGTATTTAATTGCTTGAATTATAATTTAATATCAATATTGCTACCTGTTTGTATATTCACTTCCTTAAGTAGTAGTATACTCCTGTAATTTATAGTTCATGCATTTTTCTTTTTATACAATGTCTGCAACATACATTCAGGCATCATTTAGTTTGAATTTGTAGCAGAAGTTTTACATTTGCATCCTTAATTAAACAATTCGGGCAAATTGGAAGTAGATATATTTATTCCCTGTTTTATCGACCAGGTTTATCCTGAAACCGGCTTCAATATGGTTAAAATATTGGAGAAACTTGGCGTTAAGGTTCATTATAATTCCAATCAAACCTGTTGCGGGCAAATTGCTTTTAACAGCGGTTATTGGGACAATGCAAAAGAGTTGGGCGTAAAGTTTATAAAGGACTTTTCGAACAAGCGACCGGTTGTAGGGCCCTCAGCTTCATGTATTGGATATGTAAAGAATTATTATGAGAAACTATTTTATAATTCGCCCTGGCACCTGGAATATAAGGAGTTGAAAAGCAATATTTACGAGATTACCGATTTTTTGGTGAATGTTCTTAAGGTGGAAGATGTGGGAGCTAAACTTGAGGCAAAAGTTACATATCATGATTCTTGTGCTGCTCTGCGGGAATATAGGCTGAACAACGAGCCCAGGAAGTTGCTTGCACAGGTGGAAGGGCTCGAGCTGATTGAAATGAAGGACAGGGAAGTGTGTTGTGGATTTGGTGGGACTTTTGCTGTAAAGCATGAAGCAATTTCTTCGGCTATGGCAGAGCAAAAGGTGCAAAATGCACTTGAAACAGGAGCAGAATACATCGTATCAACTGATGCATCGTGCCTGATGCAATTGGATGGATATATCGAGAAAAATAATTTGAACATCAAAACCAGGCATATTGTGGATTTGTTGGCAAAAGGGATGGAACGTTAAGCGCCCGCCTTGCGGCAAGGCAAGTTTCGCGTTGAGTGTTTGGTGTTTCAGGTTGAGCGTTTTAGGTGCAAGCATCCATTATTTTAAAGTTAGGTATAATTAATTCGAATAAAATAAACCCAAAACTTAGAACTTAGAACTCAGAACTCAAAACTCAAAACCCAAAACTCAAAACTCAAAACTCAAAACTCAAAACTCAAAACTCAAAACTCAAAACCCAAAACTCAGAACCCAGAACCCAAAACTCAAAACTCAAAACTCAGAACACGGAACTCACAACCCAAAACACAGAACTCAGAACACAGAACCCAAAACTCAAAACCCAAAACTCAAAACCCAAAACTCAAAACCCAAAACTCAAAACCCAAAACTCAGAACTCAAAACTCAAAACTCAGAACACAGAACACAGAACACAGAACACAGAACACAGAACACAGAACACAGAACCTAAATCATCAGCATATGAAAACCCCTCTTAATTTTGCTTTGATCGGTGCCGCCGGATACATCGCACCACGACACATGAAAGCCATTAAGGATACCGGACACAACCTTATTGCCGCCCTCGATCCTTTCGACAGCGTGGGCATTATCGACAGCTATTTTCCTGATGCCGATTTTTTTACTGAACCAGAGCGCTTCGACAGGCACCTGGACAAGCTCAGAAGAAAAAACCGGGGCGGACATGTTGACTATGTGAGCATTTGTTCGCCCAACTACCTTCATGATGCACATATCAGGCTGGCTTTGCGAAACGAAGCCCATGCTATTTGTGAGAAGCCAATTGTTTTAAATCCCTGGAATGTTGATGCGCTTCAGGAAATTGAAAAAGAAAGTGGGAAACGTATTTATACCATTCTTCAGCTGAGGCATCATCCTGCAATAATTGCATTAAAGAAAAAGGTGGATGAGGGCCCAAAGGACAAAACATACGACATTGACCTTACTTATTTCACCAGCCGTGGCCACTGGTATTTTATTTCATGGAAAGGATTTGTCCAAAAATCGGGAGGTGTAGCTACAAATATTGGTGTTCATTTTTTTGATATGCTGGGTTGGATATTTGGCAAGGTTAAGGATCTTCAGGTGACTACTATGAAACCTGAAAAGGTTAGCGGCTACCTTGAACTGGAAAAGGCACGCGTGAACTGGCAACTCAGCCTGGATATGAACGATATTCCAAAACAACTTTTGGAGAAGGGCCAGCGTACCTACCGTTCCATAAAAGTTGAGGGTGAGGAGATCGAATTCAGCGGAGGATTTACCGACCTGCATACCATGGCCTATCAAAAAATTCTGGATGGTGAAGGTTATGGTTTGGATGATGCCAGGAACAGTATCGAGATTGTCCATAAGATCAGGAATTTCGGATTGTAGGAAAAATTTCTGATAAATTTTTAGTACAAAAGTTTGGTATTTTTTAAATATTGAGTAAGTTTGCTACTCGATTTAGCAATCAAACACTGATAAAATTGAAATTTTAACTTACGCCTATTGAAAACCATTACTATAATTACCCGCAAAAATCTCCCCGAAAAAACAGGTCCGACTATTTTTAGGTTAGCTGGCTTCGTTTGATTTCAATTTTCTGAATAAACGCTAAATCAATGTTTTAGATCAACATTCCTCAGTTAGTCCATGTGACTGACGGGGCGAAGCTGTGTCAAAAAAGCGTTTCGTGTTGAGGGTTTGGCGTTAGATGTTACCTACAAATGAGTACGATTAGAAATTTGAAGAATTAGATGTTTGGAAGAAGGTAAGAATTCTTTGCAAAGAAGTTTTTACGTTTACTCAAAAAAGTAAATTTTCAAGGGATTTTACTCTGGTTGATCAAATGAAGCGTTCATCAGGATCAATAATGGATAATATTGCGGAAGGATTTGCCAGGGGAGGGACAAAGGAATTCGTTTATTTTCTAGGTAATTCAAAGGGCTCTGCTGCCGAATTGCAATCACAGCTATACCGTGCACTGGATTATGAATATATCAGCAAGGAAGAACTGGATTCAGCATATGATAAATCAGACCATATTCAAAGAATGATAACCAAGCTTACCCGGTATCTTCAACAATCAGGTATTAAAGGTAATAGATGCATTGTGGAAGAAGAACTCGCAACATATTCAACCAAACAGAACCCTGATCATTTGTAAAAATTCTTCTTAAGCCAACTTCACTTAACTCAACGCTAAACACCAAACGCCCAACGCCAAACGCCAAACGCCAAACACCAAACGCACTTGTTAAACGCCCTCATAACATCCCAAACCCGTATTAAGCTGTTGTTAAAGTTTTTCCTCAACAGCAGGTCGTCCTCTTATTTAAGGGGACTGGAGTCTGAGTTTGGGGAATCGACCAACGCCATTCGGCTTGAACTTAACAGACTGGAAGATGCCGGTTTGCTGGATTCATACAGCCAGGGAAATAAAAAAATGTTTAAGGCCAATACCGGCCACCCGCTTTTTCCAGAAATCAACAGCATTGTAATGAAGATGACAGGACTTGATCAGGTGCTGGAAAGGGTGGTGATGCGCCTGGGCGAACTGAAAAAAGTATATGTTACCGGTGCGTTTGCTACCGGCCGCGACAGCGATGTGATCGATCTTGTTTTCATTGGTGATCATATCGAGAGGACTTACCTTCTGGGCCTCATTGAAAAGGCAGAAGAAACGATAAAACGTAAGATCAGATACCTTATTTATAATACCAGCGAATACGAATTAAGAAAAGAAAACCTCAACGAAAACGGACTGCTTATCTGGGAGGAACTTTCGTGACATCAAATACACAATTAAATAAAAACCCATTTGATGAAGCAGACAGCAAAAGCTGGTTGGTAATCTATACCACCCCCAGGGCTGAAAAGAAAGCAAACGAACGCCTTGCGGAGCAGGGAATCGAAACTTACCTGCCACTTTACAAAACCATCAGGCAATGGAGCGACCGCAAAAAAAAAGTGGAAATCCCTTTGTTTAACTCATATGTATTTGTAAAGGTAAGCGAAAAGGAGCGCCTCAGTGTGTTGGAAACTGACGGTGTTGTCAGGTTTTTGTATTTCCTGGGCAAACCGGCAGTTGTCCGACAAAAGGAGATTGATGCCATCAGGTTGTTTCTGCAGGAAACCGAAGGGTTAAAAATTAAGGTTGAAGTGGGGCAGAAGGTTGAAATCGCCACCGGTCCAATGGAAGGCGTTTTTGGTGAGGTAGTAAGGGTCGGCAAGGATAAGCTGATGCTTCGTATCGAACAGCTATCCATGTCGTTGGTTGCTGAGGTAGACAGGGGGATGGTGAGGGAGGCGGGGAAGTGAAGAGTTTGGAGTTCAATGTTCGAAGTTGAAAGTTCAAAGTTCGGAGTTCGAAGTTCAAGGTTCGAAGTTCAAGGTTCGAAGTTCAATGTTCAATGTTCGAAGTTGAAAGTTCGAAGTTCAAAGTTTAAGGTTTATTGGTCGGGGTAGATAGTTTTGAAAAATTATGGCAACCTGGAAGAAATTTGAAGATATAGAAGCCTGGAAAAAAGGCAGGGAGTTGTCTCAGGCTGTGTATAAAATTACTAAAAGCAATTCTTTGTCTTCTGACTATGATTTAAGCAGACAAATGAAGCGATCATCCGGTTCAATAATGGATAATATTGCTGAAGGATATGAACGAGGTGGAACGAAGGAATTTATATATTTCCTGAGTATATCAAAAGGATCAAACGCAGAATTGAGATCTCAACTATATCGCTGTTTGGATCAGGAATATATTTCGCATGACGCGTTCAATGAATATTATAATCTGACCATAGAGATTTCAAAATTGATATCCGGAATTGTCAGCTACCTGAAGAGTAAAAACTTCAAGGGATATAAATTTCATGAAGATCCGGGAGTATACAAACCTACAAAAGATAAATAACAAACTCAAAACTCAAAACTCAAAACTCCGAACTCAAAACTCCGAACTCAAAACTCAGAACTCAGAACCCAGAACTCAAAACACCGAACCCAGAACCCAGAACTCAGAACACAGAACACCGAACTCAGAACTCAGAACACCGAACTCAGAACGAAATTTCTTCTTATAACAAATGATCAAAAACAATAACATTCACCCTGTCTTCGATAAAATTCTTACCCGGGAAGATAAGGAAAGACTGCTCCGGCAGAACTCCAGGGTTATCTGGTTTACCGGGTTATCAGGATCAGGGAAAACCACGCTGGCTGCCGAACTGGAAAAAAGACTGAATTACAACGGTTATCTTACCCAGATCCTCGATGGGGATAATATTCGTGGCGGTATCAATAACAATTTGGGATTTAGCGAGGTCGACAGGATGGAAAACATACGGCGCATATCCGAGGTCACCAAACTGTTGGTGCATAGTGGTGTGATAGCCCTCAACAGTTTTATCAGTCCTACCCGGGAAATCAGGCACAGGGCAATGGAGATCATTGGAAAAGAAAATTTCATCGAAATATATGTAAGCACTCCCCTTGAGGTTTGCGAACAAAGAGATACAAAAGGCCTCTACAAAAAGGCAAGGGAAGGCAAAATCAAGAATTTTACAGGCATCGATTCTCCTTTCGAATCACCAGTTAATCCTGATGTGGATGTTGATACCTCTAAACTAACAATTGAAGAAAGTCTTGAAAAAATACTACAGGTAGTTTTACCAAAAATAACATATTGGTCATGAGCGGATATAACCTAAGTAACTTAAAAGAACTCGAAGCCGAAGCCATCCACATCATCCGTGAGGTGGCCGCAGAATTTGAAAACCCGGTGATGTTGTATTCCATCGGTAAGGACTCATCGGTAATGGTACGCCTGGCCGAAAAAGCATTTTATCCAGGTAAGGTGCCATTCCCACTGATGCACATCGACTCCAAATGGAAGTTTAAGGAGATGATCGATTTCCGTGAGAACTATACCAAGGAAAAAGGCTGGGATCTGATCGTCCATTACAACAAGGAAGGTTTCGAATCTGGAGTAGGGCCATTTTCCCATGGCAGCAAAGTTCACACCGATATCATGAAAACCCAGGCACTTCTGGAAGGCCTGACCATGCATAAATTTGATGCAGCCTTTGGCGGCGCCCGCAGGGATGAGGAAAAATCAAGGGCCAAAGAACGTATCTACTCCTTTCGCGACCGCTTCCACCAATGGGATCCCAAAAACCAGCGGCCGGAGCTCTGGAATGTTTACAATGCCCGCGTGCATAAAGGTGAATCCATCAGGGTGTTTCCACTCTCCAACTGGACAGAACTGGATATCTGGCAGTACATCAGGCTGGAAGAAATTCCCATCGTACCCTTGTATTTTGCCAAAGAACGGCCCATTGTAGAGTACAACGGAGCCATGGTTCTGGTAGATGACGAACGCGTACCCAAAGAAATTGCCGAAAAAGCCAAAATGAGAATGGTAAGGTTCAGAACCCTGGGCTGCTACCCACTCACCGGCGCCATCGACTCAGAAGCCGACACCATCGAAAAGATCGTTGAAGAAATGATGACCGCCACAGTCTCCGAACGCACAACCCGCGTCATCGACTTCGACCAGGAAGGAAGCATGGAGCAGAAGAAACGGGAAGGGTATTTCTAGGGAAGAGTGGAGAGCATGGCGCATTGAGCGGAGCGCATGGCGTATAGAGCAAGGAGCAAAGAGCAAGGAGCAAAGAGCAAAGAGCAAAGAGCAAGGAGCAAAGAGCAAGGAGCAAAGAGCAAAGAGCAAAGAGCAAAGAGCAAAGAGCAAGGAGCAAGGAGCAAAGAGCAAAGAGCAAAGAGCA
>Ga0070728_10004808_pt1 | contig 13708 bp, 4 predicted proteins | sample tdDd471_FD_66723 | JGI IMG/M metagenome (GOLD analysis project Ga0070728, IMG submission 66723) | Marine sediment microbial communities from the Atlantic coast under amendment with organic carbon and nitrate - tdDd47.1 | ecosystem: Environmental > Aquatic > Marine > Coastal > Sediment | place...
GCCACGCGCCGGTGGCGACGCGATAGATGCGGCATGGCCCCTGGTCGAGGGCGAGCTCGAGACCGACGACGTCGTGGTAGAACGCGTGGGCGGCGTCGAGATCGGGGGCGAAGACGAAGGTGACGAGGCCGTCGAAGGTCGGTGGGGTCATGGTCGAGGCGGGGGCGAGGGCGGCTGGGTGTACCCCCATCGGGGAATACTCGATCCCGCGGACCTTTCGGACACTGCGTCGTGATCATCCCCTCGCGATCCCCACAGGTCCCATGTCTCGCTCACTGCGTGCCCCCCTCGGGTGGGTCTTCATCGTGTCGTCTGCCCTTGCGCTGGCCTGCTCCGGTTCGGACGCAGACCCGTCGAGCACGGACGCCGGGGACGCCGCCGTCGCGGACACGGCGGGCGGCGACGCCGCGTCGGATGGCGGGTCGGACGTGGCCACCGACCCACCGGGTGATGCGGCGGCCGACACGGCGCTCGATGCGGTGACCGATGCGACGGACGCCGCCGGGGACGTCGTGCTCGACGTCGATCTGGATGCCGTGGCCGACGTCGCGACCGACACGCCGCCGGACGCTGACGGGGGCTGCCCCGACGACGACGGGGACGGGGTGTGCGACGCCGACGACGTGTGCGCTGGCTTCGACGACACGCAGGATGCGGACGCCGACGGCGTGCCGGACGGCTGTGACGTGTGTGCCGACGCCGACGATGCGCTCGACGCCGACAGCGACGGCGTGCCGGACGGCTGCGATGTGTGCGACGGCTTCGACGACGCGGTGGATGCGGATGCGGACGGCGTGCCGGACGGCTGTGACGTGTGCGACGGGTCCGATGACGCGATGGATACGGACGCCGACGGCGTGCCCGACGGTTGCGACGCCTGTGCCGGGTTCGACGATGCGCTGGACGCCGACATGGACGGCGTTCCGGACGGCTGCGACGTGTGCGCCGGCTTCGACGACACGCAGGACGCGGATGGCGACGGGATCCCCAATGGCTGCGATACCTGCGACGACCGCGATCCGGACACGGACGGCGACGGCGTGCCGGACCCGTGCGACCTGTGCGAAGGGTTCGACGATACGGTCGACGCGGACGAGGACGGTGTCGCCGATGGCTGCGACGCCTGCGAAGGGTTCGACGACGCGCTGGACGACGACGCGGACACCGTGCCGGACGCGTGCGACGTGTGCGCCGGCGCCGACGACCTCGCAGACACCGACGGGGACGGTGTGCCCGACGGCTGCGACCTGTGCGAGGGCTCGGACGACGGTGTCGACACCGACGGCGATGGTGTGCCCGACGGCTGCGACGTATGCGAGGGGTTCGACGACGCCCTGGACGCCGATGGGGACGGCGTGCCGGACGGCTGCGACGTGTGCGCCGGCTCGGACGACCGCGTCGACACCGATGGGGACGACGTGCCCGACGGCTGCGATGTCTGCGAAGGGTTTGTCGACGCGAGCGACGCGGATGGGGACGGCGTGCCCGACGGTTGTGACGCCTGCGCCGGGTTCGACGACGCGGTGGACGGCGACGGCGACGGTGTGGCGGACGGCTGCGACGCGTGCCCGGCGGACAACCCGGACGACTCGGACGGCGATTCGGTGTGCGACAGCGTGGATCTGTGCGCGGGGTTCGACGACGGGGTCGACCCGGACGGGGACGGCGTGCCGAGCGGGTGCGATGCGTGCCCGGCGGACAACCCGGACGACACGGATGGCGACACGGTCTGCGACAGCGCGGACGTGTGCGCGGGCTTCGACGACCGGGTCGACCCGGATGGGGATGGCGTCCCGAGCGGGTGCGACGCGTGCCCGGCGGACAACCCGGACGACTCGGACGGCGATTCGGTGTGCGACAGCGTGGATCTGTGCGCGGGGTTCGACGACCGGATCGACCCGGACGGGGACGGCGTACCGAGTGGCTGCGACCCGTGCCCGGCGGACAATCCGGACGACACGGACGGCGACACGGTGTGCGACAGCGTGGACGTGTGCGCCGGGTTCGATGACCGGATCGACCCGGACGGGGACGGGGTGCCGAGCGGGTGCGACGCGTGCCCGGCGGACAACCCGGACGACTCGGACGGCGACTCGGTCTGCGACAGCGTCGACGCCTGTCCGGGCTTCGACGACGCGGCGGACGGCGACGGGGACGGCGTGGCGGACGGCTGCGACCCGTGCCCCCTCGACAACCCCGACGACGTCGATGGCGACACCCTCTGCGCCAGCGAGGAAGCGGACCTCGGCACGGACCCGCTGCTCGCGGACACCGACGGCGACGGGCTGCGCGACGACCGCGAGATCGAGCTCGGCTCGGATCCGACGCTCGTCGACTCCGACGAGGACGGCGTCGACGACGGCATCGAGGTGATCCGCTGGGGCAGCGACCCGACCGACCCCACGCAGGCGTCGGTGCAGCCCGACCGGGTGTACGACGACCCGACCGCCGGGGTGGGCGCCGGATTCGCCATCAGCATGCTCTCGGACCTCAACGGCGACGGGCTCGACGAGATCGCCGTGGGCACCCCCGCGTTCGATCCGCCGGCGGGGGTCGACGCCGGGCGCCTGCAGGTGCTGTGGGGCAGCGGGAGCGCTGCGCCGGTCGATCTGAGCGCTCCGCTCGACGACGCGAGCGGGCTGGCGCTCTTCGGGCTCGAAGGTGGCTGGGACCTCGACGCCGAGGTCTGTGCGCGCGGACCCGCCCCCGAGACGTGCGTGACGGCGCCGCCGTGGTCGACGGACGTCCGGCGTGGATGGTTCAGCGGCCTCGCCGGCGACGGGCTCGGCGGGTCGATCAGCCGCATCGGCGACTTTGATGGCGACGGCGTCGGCGACTTCGCCGTGTCGTCCCCCTGGGCGCGCGTCGACGGCAACGTCTGGGGCGGCCGAGTGTACCTCGTCAGCGGCGCGACCGCAGGCGCCGACTCGTTGACCCGGATCGAAGCAGGTGAGCCCGGCGCGGGGCGTCTGTTGATCGGGATCACCGGCGCCCGCGGCGTGGGCACGATCGACGTCGATCCCTCGACGGACGACAACTACAACGGCGACCTCGCGGGGTTCGCGGTCACCGGCGGGTTCGACATCAACGGGGACGGGCTGAGTGACGTGGCGGTCTACGCGCCCGGGCACGGCCAGGACCCCGAGCTGTCGATGATCACCGTGGTGTTCGGCAGTGACGTGTCCACGCCCCTCGCCCTGGCGGACGTGAACGACGGCACGCACGGCATCCGCATCACCGGATACGACGAGCCGATCTTCAACATCAACGACGTCGGCTGGACGTATCATCTGTCGGCCGCTGGCGACACGGACGGTGACGGGTACGGCGACCTGCTGTTGCATGCGCCGAACATCCTCATGACGTGGGGCCGGCCGATCTCGCACGTGATTCGGGGCGGCGCCGCCCTGCGCAACGTCAACCTGGACACAGCGACGGCCGCGACGGTGTCGCGGATTCAGTTCCCCGGCGACATCGGGCTCTATCTGCCGTTCGGCCGCGTCGGCGTGATCGAGGTCACGTCGGGGGGGCCGATCTATGGCGGGCTGCCGGCTGGCGCGGGCGGCGACGTGAACGGGGACGGGCTCAACGACTTCGTCTTCACGTCGTGGAAGGTCGGCAACGTCAACGACGCGGTCGTGGTGTTCGGTGTGCGCGATGCGGCGCCGTCGCCCACCCGGCGGATTCGCAACACCGGCGAGGGCGGGATCGTCATCGCTCTCAACCAGCCGTTGTCCGTGCTGACGACGCGGAAGTTCGCCGACCTGCGCCGGGCGGCGACCATCGTGCGCGACATGAACGGCGACGGATACGACGAGATCGTGCTCGGCTGGTCCGAGGCGGACACCGGCGCGCTGGTCGACAACGGGCGGGTGCACGTCGTCTTCGGGCGACCGGATGCCGGGGTGATCAGCCTCGCCGACATCGAGTCCGGGCGCGGCGGCTTCGTCGTCGACGGGGCCGCCTCGGGCGCGTCCCTCGGGTATGCCGTCGCCGGCAGCGGTGACGTCGATGGCGACGGGCTCGCGGACCTGCTGCTCGGTGCGCCGGACGTCGCGTCGGCGGATCCCACCGGCGGCGTCTGGTTGATCCGCGGCGACGACTACACCGGCTCGATCGGCCGCCGCGGCGGGGACGCCAGCGACACGTTCGTCGGTACGTCGGCCATCGACCGCTTCGTCGGCGGGCGCGGTGACGACGACCTCGACGGGCAGGGCGGGGCGGACGTGCTCTACGGCGGCGCCGGCAACGACCGGCTCGTCGTCCACGACGCCACGCTGCGTCGCGCCCACGGTGGCGGCGGCGTGGACCGGCTTGTGCTCGGGGGCGCACCGTGGACGCTCTCGCCCACGACCCTGCGCAACCGCGTGTTCGAGATCGAGGCGATCGACCTGTCCGAGCCCGGCGCCCACGGGGTGAGCCTGGGCGTGCAGGACGTGCTCGAGATGCAGGAGCTCGGCAACGAGATCACGGTCTACGGCGCGGCCGAAGACACCGTCGTTCTCTACGGCGGGGGCTGGGTCGCCGGCGGCGCCGCCGACGGCTTCGTGCCGTGGACGAACGGTCTCGCGACGGTGCGGGCCCAGGTCGGCGTCGCCGTGCAGCGCGGCGTGGCGTTCGTCGAAGATCCGAAAGTGGTCGACCTGCCCGAGCTGTCGCCGGTGGGCACCAGCCTCGGCACGGTCGCCGTACGGGGCGGCGCGGTCGACACATGGGAGCTCGTGTCCGACCCGATCGGCGGGTTCACGATGGACGCCGCGGGCGAGATCTTCGTCGCCGACACGGCGGCCCTCGATTTCGAGACGAACCCCGAGTTCGTCCCGCTCGTCGTGCGCGCCACGAATGCGGACGGCGTGTCGACCGAGGGGCGGGTGTACGTGTTCATCCAGGACGAGAACGAGCCGCCGGTGTGGGAGCCGCAGGTGACCCTCGCCATCGCCGAAGGCGTCTCGGCCGGGGCGAGCGCAGGACGCATCGCCCCCGCGCTCGATCCGGACACCGCCGCGCCCGCCGAGGATCGTGTCGTGACCTATGCAATCGTCGGTGGCGATCCGCTCGGCGCCTGGACGATCGACGCCAGCACCGGCGAGCTCACCGTCGCCGACGCGGCGCAGATCGACTTCGAGCGCACGCCGCGGTGGGACCTCGTCGTTGAGGCCTCCGACGCGCTCGGGGCCGCGTCGACCACGGACGTCGTGGTCGAGGTGCTCGACGTGCCGGTGATCTCGCAGCCGCTGTCGCTGCGGTTCGGCGTCAACGGCGCGCCGATGTGGGCGAGCGAGCCCAACTACTTCGACGTCGAGACCCTGCAGGGCACCTGGGACAACAACCCGGGCGGCGCGGCGAGCAGCGAGCTGACGGTCTCGCCGCCGGCGCTGCCCCTGATGCCGAACTGGAGCGTCACGACCCGCGCGTCCGGTCGCGTGCTCGCGGACCTGTCCGTGGCGACGACCGAGGGCGAGGTGGACGTGAGCTTCCCGGTCGCGACGGAGCTGACGTTCACGGACGCCGTCGCCCCCGGCGGCACGTTCGAGCTGGGCTCGACCCTCGACCTCGGGCCCGCCGATCTCACGGTCCGCAGCCCGTCGTGGGCCATCCGGTTCGGCATGCGCTTCATCGACTTCGAGGTGTTTCAGTTCAACGTCTGCGCCGAGGTCTTGTCGGTGGAGTACTGCTCGAACTTCAGCCGGGGCTTCGCGCTGAACGAGTCGTTCACGCAGGACCGGGCGAACCCGGTGCAGCGGTGGACGTCGCGGGTGGCGCCGTCCGGCGGGGGGTACACGACGACCTTCGACCGGACGTGGCCGGCGATCGACTACGAGATGTCCTGGGTCTCGTACCTCAACCTCGCCCTGCGCCGGCTCGGTCTGCCGACGAACGTCGGGTCGTTCGAGTTCTACCCGGCGGGTCGGGTGAACGGCGGATTCCGGTACGACTACACGGTCGTCGAGCCGATCGTACGGCTGGCGATGGACCTCGACTATCGGTTCGGGTTCTCGCTCTCGAGCGTCCCTGTCCGCGTGGTGTTCGAGGACGGCACCGTCGTGCCCGGCCAGCTCGGCACGCCGCTGACGGCGACGATCCCGGCGTCGCGGGACGCCAACGGCGACGGCACCGTCGATTTCGTCGTGCACATCGAGCCGCAGCCCACGTGGACCACGCGCTCGACCCACGTGCAGTCGTTTGCCGCGATCTTCCGCGCGCTGAACGTGCGGGCGTCCCGGATCGACTACTGGGGCGACGTCACGGCCCGGTACCCGCCGGTGCTCGCGAACGAGTACGACGCGTCGCTGTCGGTGCCCGCCGCCACGTTCGAAGAGGCGTACACGATGACGGGTCTGAACCGCGTGCAGGTGGCGGGGGCCATCCGGCTGACCCCCTGACGAAAGCGCGTCGTTCGGCCTGTGGTGCCCGGTGCGCGCGGCGTTGTCGCGCCGAGGCGCCGCGTCACCACCCCGTCGTTCGGCGCCTCGGGCTTGCCAGCGGTGGCCGACCCCGCGACCATCGGAGCATCCCCCGGAGGCTCTCATGCGCTCGCATCGTCTGTTCACCCCTGCGCTCGCGCTCGTCGCGTTCGCCCTCGTCGCCTGTTCGGGCGACCCCCAGGACGCGTCGTCGGTCATTCCCGACGAGGACACCGGGGCGACCTCGGACATCGGCGGGTTCGACGCGACGGGCACCGGCGTCGACACGACGGACGCCGACGCGGGCGTGGACTGTGAAGAGGTGTGCGACCCGGACGCGTCGCGATGTGTCGACGACACGATCGAGACGTGCGCGGCCGACGACGACGGCTGCTACGACTGGGCGGTGACCGACGACTGCGGCACGGATGGCGAGGTGTGCCTCGACGGCGCCGATGGGGCGACCTGCGCGGCGCCGAGCTGCGACGACGGCGTCGTTGGCGGCGACGAGACGGACGTCGACTGCGGCGGATCCTGCCCGGCGTGCGACGAGGGCGCCGCGTGCGGCGCCGGCGCGGACTGCGCGAGCGGCGTATGTGACGACGGCGTGTGCGCCGCCCCGGCGTGCGACGACGGCGTGTTCAACGGCGACGAGACGGACGTCGACTGCGGCGGGCCGTGCGCCGGGTGTTCGAACGGCAGCGACTGCGACGGCGAGGGCGATTGCTCGACCGGTGCGTGCGTCGGCGGGGTCTGCGTGCCGCGCACCTGCGACAACGACGCGCTCGACGAGGGCGAGACGGACATCGACTGCGGTGGCCCGTGCCCGGCGTGCATCGACGGGCTCATGTGCATCGACGGCGCCGACTGCCGCAGCGCGACCTGCGTCGATCGGCTCTGTGTGCCGGCGCACTGCGTGGACGGCGCGCTCGACGAGAACGAGACGGACCTCGACTGCGGCGGCCCCTGTTCGCCGTGCCCCGACGGCGTGGCCTGCGCGACCGGCGCTGACTGCCGCAGCGGTGTCTGCATCGGCCGCGTGTGCGTCGAGCCGACCTGCGACGACGGCGTGCGCAACGGTGGTGAGACCGACGTCGACTGCGGCGGGCGCTGCGCCCAGTGCGAAGACGGGGCAGAGTGCCTGAGCGCCCTCGACTGCATCAGCGGGGTCTGTGAGGACGGCGTGTGCAACGGCGCGAGCTGCGGCGACGGCATCGTGAACGGCGACGAGTCCTGCGACAACGGCGCGGCCAACAGCGACGAGCGCCCGGACGCCTGCCGCACCGACTGCCGGTTCGCGTCGTGCGGCGACGGCGTGCTCGACACCGGCGAGCGCTGCGATGACGGCAACGACGTCGACACCGACCTGTGCACCTCGGCGTGCATCCCGGCGGGGTGCGGCGACGGCTTCGTCGCGCCGGGCGAAGAGTGCGACGACGGCAACGAGGACGACGACGACCTGTGCACGTCCGAGTGCCGCATCGCCCGCTGCGGCGACGGCATCGTCGGACCCGGCGAGTCGTGCGACGACGGCAACAGCTACGAGACGGACGGGTGCACGAACACCTGCGAAGAGGCCCGCTGCGGCGACGGCATCGTCCACGGCGGCATCGAAGACTGCGACGACGGCAACACCGACGACGGCGACCTGTGCACCAACGCCTGCACCGTCGCCCGGTGCGGCGACGGCGTCGTCGGGCCCGGCGAGTCGTGTGACGACGGCAACGACGACGACACCGACGGCTGCACGAGCGAGTGCCTGTCGCGGACCTGCGGCGACGGCATCACGTCCCCCGGCGAGGCGTGCGACGACGGCAACGCGGACACGACGGACGCCTGCACGAACGCCTGCGAGCTCGCGGCCTGCGGCGACGGCATCACGTGGGCCGGCGTCGAGGAGTGCGACGACGCGGACGACGACGACACGGACGCCTGCACGTCCGCGTGCGAGGTGGCGGTGTGCGGCGACGGCATCGTGTGGGAAGGCGTCGAAGCCTGCGACGACGGCAACCGGGTGAACACGGACGCCTGCACGAACGCGTGCCAGCTCGCGGTGTGTGGCGACGGCATCACCGGGCCGGGCGAGGAGTGCGATGACGGCAACGACCGCGACAACGACCGGTGCACGAACGCGTGCGAGGTCGCCCGGTGTGGCGACGCGATCGTCGGCCCGGGTGAGGAGTGCGACGACGGCAACGACGTCGAGACCGACGGCTGCACGTCGGCGTGTGTCGCGGCCATCTGTGGCGACGGGGTCGTGCAGGTCGGGCTCGAGGAGTGCGACGACGGCAACGACATCAACACCGACGCCTGCACGAACGTCTGCGAGGACGCCCGCTGCGGCGACGGCGTGCGGTACGAGGGCGTGGAGGCGTGCGACGACGGCAACCGCGTCGACGGCGACTTCTGCACGAATGCCTGCACGGTCGCGGTGTGTGGGGACGGCGTGGTCGGCCCGGACGAGGAGTGCGACGACGGCAACGACGTGAACACCGACTTCTGCACGAACGCGTGCGACACCGCCGAGTGTGGCGACGGCATCGTCGGCCCGGGCGAGGCGTGCGACGACGGCAACGCCATCAACGGCGACGCCTGCCTGATCACGTGCGTCGCGAACGTGTGCGGCGACGGGATCCTCAACCCCGACGCCGAGGCGTGCGATGACGGCAACCGCATCGCAGGCGACGGCTGCGAGAACGACTGCTCGATCACCATCGACAGCGGCTGCTCGGACCTCGCGACGTGGGAGTTCGAGATCGCGCCGGACTTCTGGATCTGCGCGTACAACGTGTCGCGCGGCAAGACGTGGCCGCAGACGTATGGCGTCTGCAACGAGGCCGGCGGATTCTATCTGCCGACCGTCGGTCCGATGACCCGCCGGGGGCTGCCGACGAACGCGGAGATCGCGGCGGGCATGGCGGCCGCGCAGGCCCGCGGCCACGACTACATCACCACGGGCCACCCCGCGCGCAGCTGCTCGTGGGACAGCTCGGCGACGTCGTACGAAGCCTGCAACGGCCTCGGGTATGTGAACACCGGCGAGCGCGACGGTTCGGGCAGCAACTGGCGCGCCCTGACGGACGGCAACACCGCGGACTTCCGCAGCTGGCCGTCGGCCAACACGACCGGCGCGCACCCGCTGGCGAGCTTCTGCCTGAACGCGTCCGGGGATCCGGCGGCGACGGTGTTCGACCACCGGTGGCGGTAGGGCGGGCGCCCCGGCAACGAGCGGTGTTCTCCCTCCCTGCCTCGGGCTATCGCCCGAGTCTGTCCCTCCCTGCAGGAGGGACGGGGTGGCTTTGGCGCGGTGGTGATGTTGGGTGGTGGTGTGTGGAGTTGCCCGTACGGATGGCTCGTCGCTCGCTCCCTGCCTCGGGCTGTCGCCCGAGTCTGTCCCTCCCGTGGGGAGGGACGGGGTGGCTTTGGCGCGGTGGTGATGTTGGGTGGTGGTGTGTGGAGTTGCCCGTACGGATGGCTCGTCGCCCCCTCCCTGCCTCGGGCTGTCGCCCGAGTCTGTCCCTCCCGTGGGGAGGGACGGGGTGGCTTTGGCGCGGTGGTGATGAGGGGTGGTGGTGGTGGAGTTGCCCGTACGGATGGCTCGTCGCCCGCTCCCTGCCTCGGGCTGTCGCCCGAGTCTGTCCCTCCCGTGAGGAGGGACGGGGTGGCTTTGGCGCGGTGGTGATGTTGGGTGGTGGTGTGTGGGCGCAGTGATGTCCGCCCGCGCCGGCCCCCGCAGATGGGGGCCACGAGCACCTCAGCCACCCCGTCTCTCCCCCGGGGAGAGACCGGTCTGGCCCTGCAGGCCAGACCAGTGAGGGCGCACCACGCTACCAACAAAACTACACACCCGTACAACCCCGTGTCTTGACTTTGCACGCATGTGTAATCATCCTCCTCCTCACACCGCGCCCCCATCCCCCGGCTCGCACCATGCCGCACGCCATCGCCATCCCCCTCGCCGTCGTCCTCGGCGCGTTCACGTGGTCGTTTCTCGAGTACGTGATTCATCGGTGGCTGGGGCACGATGCGCGGTTTCGGCCGAACCTCTTCGAGTCCGAGCACACGCGGCACCACGGGCGGGGCAACTACTTCGCGCCGTCGTGGAAGAAGGCGCTGGCGACGGTGGTGACGTTCGGGGTCGCGGCGCCGCTCGCGATGCTCGTGACGTCGCCGGCGGTGGGGGCCGCGTGGGCGGCGGGGCTCGCTGGTTTCTATGCCTTCTACGAGGTCGTGCACCGGCGGGCGCACACGCACGCGCCGACCGGTCCGTACGGCGCGTGGCTGCGGCGGCACCACTTCTGGCACCACTTCGGCGATCCGCGGACGAACCACGGGGTCACCTCGCCGCTGTGGGACGTCGTGTTCGGCACCCACGCGCGGGCCGAGATGATCCGCGTGCCGGCGCGTCTGGCGATGCCCTGGCTGGTCACCGACGAGGGGCAGCGGGTGCGGGACGAGTTCGCGGATCGGTACCGGCTGCGCGGGCGTCGCTGACCCGCGGTGACGCGGCTGCGGGGCGCTGGTCGAGGCGCAGGGATTGCGGTACCCCCGTGCGGTGCCCAGATCCCGCGACCGAAGCCCAGACGCACCGGAGCCCGCGATGTCCGACAAGCCGACGATCATCTACACGCACACCGACGAGGCGCCCGCGCTGGCGACCCGGTCCTTTCTGCCGATCCTGCGCGCCTTTGCGGCTGCCGCGGACGTCGAGGTCGAGACCCGCGACATCTCGCTCGCCGGCCGGATCCTCGCCAACTTCAACGACTACCTGACCCCCGAGCAGCAGACGCACGACGCCCTCGCCGAGCTGGGCGACCTCGCGAAGCGGCCCGAGGCGAACATCATCAAGCTGCCGAACATCAGCGCGTCGGTGCCGCAGCTCAAGGCGGCGATCGCCGAGCTGCAGGGGCAGGGCTATGCGCTGCCGGACTACCCGGACGAGCCCGAGACCGACGAGCAGCGCGCGATCCAGAAGCGCTACGACAAGGTGAAGGGCAGCGCCGTGAACCCGGTGCTGCGCGAGGGCAACTCCGACCGCCGCGCCCCGAAGGCGGTCAAGGCCTACGCCCGCCGCAACCCGCACCGCATGGGCAAGTGGTCGTCGGACTCGAAGTCGCACGTCTCGACGATGACGGACGGCGACTTCTGCACGTCCGAGCAGTCCGTCACGATCGACGGCGCGACGACGGTGCGCATCGAGCACGTCGGCACCGACGGCGCCGTGACCGTGCTCAAGGACGGGCTCGCGCTGCAGGACGGTGAGATCATCGACACCTCGCGGATGAGCCGCGCGGCGCTGGTGAAGTTCCTGAACGAGCAGGTCGCCGACGCGAAGGCGCAGGGCGTGCTGTTCTCGCTGCACATGAAGGCGACGATGATGAAGGTCTCGGACCCGATCATCTTCGGCCACGCCGTGCAGGTGTTCTTCGCCGACCTGTTCGAGAAGCACGCGGCGCTCTTCGACGAGCTCGGCGTCGACCCGAACAACGGGTTCAGCGACGTGGTCGCCCGCATCGCCGACCTGCCCGCCGAGAAGCGGGCGGAGATCGAGGCGGACATCGCCGCGACCCTCGCCGCCGGACCGGCGATCGCCATGGTCGACTCCGACCGCGGCATCACGAACCTGCACTTCCCGAACGATGTGATCATCGACGCGTCGATGCCCGCGATGATCCGCACGTCGGGCCAGATGTGGGACGCCGAGGGCAAGACGCAGGACGCGAAGGCGGTCATCCCCGACAGCTCGTACGCCGGCGTGTACCAGGCGGTGATCGACGACTGCAAGGCGAACGGCGCGTACGACCCGGCGACGATGGGCAGCGTGCCCAACGTCGGCCTCATGGCCCAGAAGGCCGAAGAGTACGGCTCGCACGACAAGACGTTCGAGATCAGCGGACCGGGCACCGTGCGCGTCGTCGACGCCGCGGGCGCCACGCTGACCGAACACACCGTCGACACCGGCGACATCTGGCGGATGTGCCAGGTGAAGGACGCGCCTGTCCGCGACTGGGTGAAGCTCGCCGTGACCCGCGCTCGCGCGACCGGTGCGCCGGCGGTGTTCTGGCTGAACGCCGAGCGCCCCCACGACGCGAACCTGATCGAGAAGGTGAAGGCGTACCTGCCGGAGCACGATCTCGACGGCGTCGAGACGCACATCCTGTCGCCGGTCGAGGCCACGAAGTTCTCGGTGGAGCGCATCCGCCGCGGCGAGGACACGATCTCGGTCACCGGCAACGTGCTGCGCGACTACCTGACGGACCTCTTCCCGATCCTCGAGGTCGGTACGAGCGCCAAGATGCTGTCGATCGTGCCGCTGATGAACGGCGGCGGTCTCTTCGAGACCGGCGCGGGCGGCTCGGCGCCGAAGCACGTGCAGCAGTTCGAGAAGGAGAACCACCTGCGCTGGGACTCCCTCGGTGAGTTCCTCGCGCTCGGTGTGTCTCTCGACCACCTCGGCGACCGCTACGACGACGCCCGCGCGAAGGTGCTCGGCGCCGCGCTCGACGACGCGACGACGAAGTACCTGCTCGAGAACAAGTCGCCGTCGCGCAAGGTGAACGAGCTCGACAACCGCGGCAGCCACGTGTGGGTCGCGCTGTACTGGGCGCAGGCCCTCGCCGCGCAGACCGACGACGCCGGCCTCGCCGCCGCGTTCGCGCCCCTGGCCGAGTCCCTCGCGTCGAACATGGACGCGATCCTCGCCGAGCTGGTCGAGGCGCAGGGGACCCCGATGGACATCGGCGGGTACTTCCACCCCGACGAGTCGCTGGCCGTCCCCGCGATGCGCCCCAGCGCCACCCTGAACGGCATCATCGACGCCTTCGCCGGCTGATCGAGACACGGCACCGGCGGCCGACCCGCCGCCGGTGCATGCGCGGGTCCGCGGGGCATGGCCCCGCGGCCGTCTGTGCGGATCCGGTGATGGGACCGCCGTCGGTGCATGCGTGGATCCGCAGGGCATGGCCCCGCGGCCGTCTGTGCGGATCCGGTGATGGGACCGCGGTCGGTGCATGCGCGGATCCGCGGGGCATGGCCCCGCGGCTGTCTGTGCGGGTTCGGTGATGGGACCGCGGTCGGTGCATGCGTGGATCCGCGGGGCATGGCCCCGCGGCTGTCTGTGCGGGTTCGGTGATGGGACCGCGGTCGGTGCATGCGCGGATCCGCGGGGCATGGCCCCGCGGCTGTCTGTGTGGGTCAGGTGATGGGACCGGGGTCGGTGCATGCGCGGATCCGCGGGGCATGGCCCCGCGGCTGTCTGTGCGGGTTCGGTGATGGGACCGCGGTCGGTGCATGCGTGGATCCGC
>Ga0070728_10004809_pt1 | contig 13708 bp, 9 predicted proteins | sample tdDd471_FD_66723 | JGI IMG/M metagenome (GOLD analysis project Ga0070728, IMG submission 66723) | Marine sediment microbial communities from the Atlantic coast under amendment with organic carbon and nitrate - tdDd47.1 | ecosystem: Environmental > Aquatic > Marine > Coastal > Sediment | place...
CCTGTGACGACCAGATCACCGATGGCGACGCAAGGTACCAATTGGCCGGCAGCTGGAGCCCGCACGACTCGGCGACTGCTCTGCCCGCCGAGAACCCCGGGAATCCCCGTGTTGGGCAGGGCCTCACCTTCGGAGATGACAGCGCCCAAGCAACCACCGCGATGGGTCTCGACGATGAAATCCGTATCCCGGCCACACCGGAAACCCGGACCCAGGCCGATCAGGAGGGAGCCACAGCCTGGCAAAGCCGCCGGCGGCCCCTTGGTCAAGCGCGCGTCGACCACGGCAGCCGGGCCTACTCGAGGGAGAGCCGTACCTTCGGGATCCACCAGAACCGTGGCCAGGCCCGACCGGAACCGCGCTTCCTCCGTATCGAACAGGCGACCGGAGATTCCCTCGACGGCGGTTTCGCCACCGAAGACCGCTTCGCTGAAGGCAACCTTCCGCCGAACCGCAAGCGGTTTGGAAATCTCGGCCAGGATGACTCGATATCGGCAACGAATCAGGCGTACGGCGATTCCGCTGGCGATCTCGCCGGCGCCTTGTATCCAGATACCACCTGACCTTCGAACAGATGCGCTCATCGCTCTGCGACCGGTGCCTGGTCGCCGGGACGCTGCCGGTGCCTGTACAGGGGCACGCCTACGGCAGATCCCCGTGCATCGTGCAGCAGCTGCACACCGCGCAGAACGGCCAGAGCTTCGGCCAGCACGCTGAGGGCGATCTCTGCAGGGGTTTCGGCCGCCAGATCCACACCCACCGGCATCTGGATTCTGGTGACACGGTCGGCGCAGTCCACGTCGTTATCAAATCGCCGCCTCAGAATGGCGGCCTTCGTGCGGCTGCCGAGAATGCCAAGAAACGGCATTTCGCACCCGCAACGGGATTCAGCTGCCAGGACCGCCTCCAGATAATCTCCATCCAGTTCGTGGTTGCGGCTCGCAATCAACAGGCCACCGTGCTCGCTGACGACCAATTCCCGGGCCAAATTCCCCGGATCGGCTTGAACACACTGCACTCCCGGGATCGTCTCAAGGTCGGCAAGGAATTCTGGGCGGTCATCCACCACCTTGAATCGAAACGGCAGGGTGCGCCCCAACTCCACCACGGCCCGTCCGACGTGTCCGGCTCCTATGACCACAAACAGCGCGCTGCGCAATACGGGCTCCAGAAACACCTCCATCTCACCGCCACAAACACCCAGGTCTCCCTGCAGATTCAATTCCAGGCGCCGGCATTGACGGTCTGCGAGTACCTGACGGGCAGCCTCGATGACCCGGGCCTCGGCGCTGCCGCCGCCGATACTTCCGGTGATGCCGCCGTCGCCATGTACCAACATCTTGCTGCCTTGGTGTCGAGGGGTCGACAGGCGTGTGTTCAGGACCGTGGCCAGCACTCCGTCCTCGCCCCGATCCACCATCTCGGCCAGACGGTGATACATTGCTTTTTCATCCGCGATCAAGTTGCGGGGACTGTTCATGATTTCTCCTCGGAACCTGGGGGTCGGTCCGTATCACGCCGGTAGCGGCGGAGTGCTGCCTCGTCATCAAAATCGTTGGTGACCGACGAATCGGCCACCGGCAAATCCACCGGTTCGACCATGACCCCCAGAGCGACTCCGGCAACCAGCAGCTTGCGAACGGGTCCAGTCAGCACGGCGAGTTTCTGCGCGGCCTGTCCATCCGGTCGTTCGAGCGCCGCCAAGACCGCCTTCATCACTGACACTGGCAACACTACCGGGTGACCGGGCCGGCCTTGGTGGGTTGGACGCACGACAGTATCCGGTAGTCGAACCGACTGCTCGAGCAGGGCCCTTACGGTCGATCGAGACACCAGGGGCAAATCCACCGGGTGCGCCCAGAGATGGGTTGCCGGTACGGGAAGCGGGTTCTCCAGGGATATCCGCAACGTCCCAACGGTATCGCCACCCGGCTCCCCACCCAGTATCCTGAGATCTGCAGCTTCCGGCAGTACCCGTCGATGAATATCGATCAGTCCGGTTTGGGTCACGATGTCCAGGGACATGTCCATCCGTCGGTACAACTTCACGAGGGACTCGACAAAGGTAAGGCCGTCCTCGTCGAAGCGGCAAAGCCCCTTGGGCATTCCCATTCGACGGCTATCGCCGCGGGCCATGATCACGGCCCGATCCTGGCGCGCCACGCAATCGCTCACGACTCGTCATCCTCGGTCTCACGAAAGGCCGTACGCAGCGAGGGCTCCTGTCCGGCCAATTCAGCGAACACGGCCAGCGGCAGCCGCGGATGGGCCATGGCCTTGCCCACGAACTCGAACAGGCCGATGCTGTCATTGAGTTCGCCCAGCCCCGTCATCACCAGCACAGCCGGTACGTCGTCCGGAACCCGGGCCACGTAGCCGCCCGGGGCGGTCAACAGAACCTCGAAATGCTCCCAGGCCCAGAGAGTGTCAGGCCGGAGGTCCGCCAGGGGGAAAAACTCCTCTCGGCCGAACCGGTGCAGTGCTTCGGCCGCCGGTTGATCCAGCGCCGCGGTCCCCATCACCACCATTGCCAGAGACGTCCGCTCCGGCCAACACGGTTCGCCCTCCCGGTAGAGCTTGACCGGATGCTTGGCCGCGCCATCGACTTCCACGAGTATTATTCGATCGGGGTGCCTCTCTCCCAGTCTGTCCACCTCCCCGGGCTCGATTCCCTGCCACTTGCCGTCAGACAAGGTCCCGGCATGCAGAAAAAAAGCATCGGGAAGTCCGGAACGCTCATCAGCGTACTGCCGCTCGAGATCTGACAACTCCAGAACAGGAATATCGACCAAGGGCTCGGTTCGCGTGGTGGTCGTCAGTACCAGCTTCACACCCTCGGCGGCCAGAACCCCGGCAAGTACCCTCATCAATGAGGTCTTACCCCCGGAACCGGCCAGGGCGACGACGTGTCCCCCTTCTCGCGGCAGGAATTGGTGCCAGGGATCTGCGAAGGCAAAGCTCATCGGGGTTTCCTCTCAAAAGTTCCGTACCACTCCAGCAGGTTGTCGACCATGTTGTCCCGGCTGTACAATTCCTCGAATCGACACCGGGCAGCCGATCCCATGTCCGACGCCAGATCTGCGGACTCAAGGAGCCGGTTCAGTGCCCCGGCCAGTGCCTCCGCATCACCCGGTGGGACGAGAATTCCGGTCACTCCGGCTTCACCAACCTCCTGCACTCCCGTGGGCAGATCCGAGGCCACCACAGCCAACCCGGCGGCCATGGCCTCCAGTTGCACCAGCCCGAAAGTCTCGCTGGCATCGATACTGGGCATCACCAGAGCCCGCGCCGTGGCCATCAATTCCACGAGTGTCGATGGATCCACCGCTCCGGTCAGTCGAACCCTGCCGGCCAGGCCGCGGGCGGCGATCTGTCCCCGGAGGTCCGCTTCCAACGGACCACTGCCCACAATGATCAGTTGCGCTGCCGGCAACCTATCCACTGCTTCGAGCAGGACTTCCAACCCCTTGTAGGGAACCAGCCGACCGACGAACAGAAAATGCTCTCCGGCTTGCGGTATGCACCGCACCCACGGTTCCGGCACGATGCCGAAAGGAATGATCCGTACCCGGTCCTGCAAACCCTGGAGCTCCCGAGAATTCCGGGTCTGGGTCACCGAAGAAACGCTGATTCCCACCGCTTGCCTCAAGCACCTCTTGACCAGAGGCTGTACCAGAGCCTTTCCCAGTTTCTGGCGCGTGATGTCGGCATGGTGCCAGATCAGCAACGGAGGCAAGGGACCGCCAGTCAATCCGGCAACGGTCATCCAGGCCGCCGCTGCCAGCGGATTCGGCAGGTGGAGATGGACCAGATCCGGGGGAAACAGGCTCAACTCACGTCGCAACAAGTGGACCAGGGACAGATTCAATGGCTGGGAATTCAACACGCCATATCTGCCGACGCGAATCAGGCGTCCTACTCTCCCCGTGACAGGTTCGGTGATCCGCAGAAATCTGTCTTCTGCGGTGGTACCCGAGGCCATCACCGACACGTCGCAGTCTCGAGCCAGCAGACCTTCTGCCAGGTTGCCCAGGACCGTCTCCATGCCCCCTCTGTAGGGCGGATAGTACTTGCCGATGTGTAGGATTCTCATAACCGCAGTCTAGTCCACCAACCGCCACCGGTCAAAGCCGCGCATCACGAGCATGCAGCAGCCTCCACTTGGCATGGCAGGCCAAAAACGTTAATCTGGGAACAGGCCGGGCGGCGCGGAATCTGTGCAGGACCACCTGTCCGGCGAAGGGAGCCTTGCCATGTCCTTGCCCCTTACCGAGAAACTGATCCAGCGCCAGATCAACCAGTGGAATCGATTCCGGGAATTTCTGAAGGAAGAACGCCCCCACGGCGGACCTACCCGAGGACCGGTGATCACCGTATCCCGTCTCGCCGGCAGCGGCGGCCGTATGCTGGCCTCGGCCCTGGCCGACAGACTGGGTCTAGAATTGCACGACCAGTCCCTCGTCGAGACCATCGCCCGCGACCAGAATCTCTCCCGTTCGTTGATTGCCCAGCTTGACGAGAATGCCGTAAGCCAGGCCAATCTTTGGGTCACGGGAGTCCTGAACCAGCGTCTGTTCATGAAGGACCAGTACCACATGGCCCTGGTCAAGACGATCACCGCTCTGGCCGCCCGTGGCGGCGTGGTGATCCTGGGCCGGGGCGCCAACCTGATCCTCTGTGAGAACGCCACACTGCGGGTTCGGGTGGTCGCCGCCCACCGGACTCGGGTTGATCGCCTGCAGAGCAAGATGAATCTGAGCCGAGCCGAAGCGCGCACCTTGCTAGACGAGACCGATCGGCGCCGCACCGAGTTCGTACGCTCGGTGTTCAAGGTCGATCCGGGCGGACCTCAGAATTTCGATCTGACCATCAACTCGGATCGATTCAGTGCCGAGAGCTTGGTGGAACAGACGTTGCTGGCTTTGCTGGCTCGACAGACGGAAACCTTCGAGATCCCTCACGGGCGCGAGGCCCATCAGTAGCAGCGGTGAGCAGAAAAAAACGGCCCCGCTCTTGAGAACGGGGCCGTCTGCGAGCCAGGGCTCGGCGCACGATCTACATCATGCCACCCATGCCGCCCATACCGCCCATGCCACCCATACCGCCCATGTCCGGCATGGCGGGGCCGCCATCCTTCTCGGGCTCGTCGGTGACGCAGGCTTCGGTCGTCAGCAGCATCGCTGCGATGGACGCAGCGTTCTGCAGAGCACTCCGAGTGACCTTGGCCGGATCGATGATACCGGCGGCCATCAGGTCTTCGTAATTACGCGTGTCAGCATTGAAGCCCACGTTGCTGGACTTCTTCTCCTCGCGCAGACGGGCGACCACCAGGCTGCCCTCGACACCGGCGTTCTCGGCGATCAGCCGGACGGGTTCTTCCATGGCCCGCGACACGATGTCCCGGCCCACGGCGGCTTCGCCCTCGAGATCGAGCTTCTTCACCGCGTCGCTGGCGCGCAGCAGAGCCACGCCGCCACCGACAACGATGCCCTCTTCCACCGCTGCGCGAGTGGCGTGCAGGGCATCCTCGACCCGGTGCTTCTTCTCCTTCATCTCGACCTCGGTGTAGGCACCGACGCGGATGACAGCCACACCGCCGGCCAGCTTGGCCAGCCGCTCCTGCAACTTCTCACGGTCGTAGTCGCTGCTGGTCTCCTCGATCTGGGCCCGGATCATGCCGATGCGGGACTTGACGTCGCCGGCCTTGCCCTTGCCACCGACGATGGTGGTGTTGTCCTTGTCGATGGTGATCTTGGCACAGGTGCCCAGATCCGCGGTCGTGGTGTTCTCCAGCTTCAGGCCAGCGTCCTCACTCATGACCCGGCCACCGGTCAGGATGGCGATGTCCTCGAGCATCTGCTTGCGGCGGTCACCGAAGCCGGGAGCCTTCACCGCAGCGATGTTCAGGGTGCCGCGCAGCTTGTTGACGACCAGCGTCGCCAAGGCCTCGCCCTCGATGTCCTCGGAGATGATCAGCAGCGGCTTGCCCATCTGCGCGATCTTCTCCAGGATCGGCAACATGTCCTTCATGCTGCTGATCTTCTTGTCGTGGATCAGGATCAGGGGATCCTCGAGCTCGCAGCGCATCTGCTCGGCATTGGTCACGAAGTAGGGGCTCAGGTAACCGCGATCGAACTGCATGCCCTCGACCACGTCCAGCTCCATCTCCATGCCCTTGGCCTCTTCGACGGTGATGACGCCGTCCTTGCCGACCTTCTCCATGGCGTCGGCGATCATCTTGCCGATCTCCAGGTCGTTGTTGGCCGAAATGGACGCGACCTGGGCGATGGTCTGGCTGTCTTTGACCTGCTTGGCCTGCTTCTTGACCGCAGCGACGGCGGCCTCGGCAGCCTGCTCGATACCCTTCTTCATGTACATGGGGTTGGCGCCGGCAGCCAGGTTCTTCAGACCCTCGTGGATGATGCACTGGGCCAGGACCGTCGCCGTCGTGGTGCCGTCACCGGCCACGTCGTTCGTCTTGCTGGCGACTTCCTTGACCATCTGGGCGCCCATGTTCTGGAAGGCGTCTTTGAGCTCGATCTCTTTGGCGATGGTCACGCCGTCGTTCGTCACCAGCGGAGCACCGAATTTCTTGTCCAGTATTACGTTACGGCCACGGGGGCCGAGGGTGATCTTGACGGTGTTGGCCAGCGCGTCCACGCCCTGCTTCAGCTGCTCGCGGGCATCTCCACCGAATTGAATCGATTTAGCCATGGTCTTGCTCCTTTATCAACTCCGGCACTGCCGGAAAATGGGTCTCACTGAACTCGTCGTGTCGGTCTAACCGAGGATAGCCAGGACGTCGCTCTCGCGCAGGATCAGATAATCGCTGCCATCGACGCTGACCTCGGTGCCGGAGTACTTACCGTAAAGCACGATATCACCCTTCTTGACCTCGGGGGCGACCCGCTCGCCGCTGTCGCTGATCTGGCCGGGGCCTACGGCGACGATCTTGCCCTGCTGGGGCTTTTCCTTGGCGGTATCGGGAATGATGATTCCGCCCTTCATGGTTTCCTTTTCCATCGGAGCCACGATGACACGGTCAGCGAGGGGCTTGATGTTCAGGGCCATTTCTCTACCTCCATTGCCGGGTTCTGTATCTGCCGAGACCATTTGGCAGTCTCGGTTCTCGACTGCTAATCGAACCGGAATATAGATCAGTCGCCGAGGGTCGCAAGCAATTTCCCCGGGAATCTCCCAGAAATTGAGTTAGGGCTGCCAGGCCTGCCAGAATGACAGCACCCCGGTCGTGAATAAGGCGACGAATGGAGCGGAGATTAAAAAAGGCAGTGGAATCGGCTCAACGAGCAGTTTCCAGCTTCCACCGCGACAACTGATCCTCCAGTTGCCGGTACGGATCGGTACCAGCCGGTAACCCGTCACGGATCTCTTCCAGTATGGCAATAGCAGCATCGAACTGACCCAGGGCATGCAGAAGCCTGGCCTGCTCCACACGCAGGCCACGAATGTCTTGACCTGCCGAACGCCCCAATTCGATCGCATTCTCAACCACCGGCATTGCCACCTGCGGCTCGCCCAGCGCCAAGCTGGAACGACTGAAAAGAATCCCCGCCGACACCAGCTCCGGACGCATCGCTAGAATCGACGCCGCACGGTCCCGAACCGAACTCCAGCGACCGACGTCGGCCTGCTGGCGGGCCATTCGCAGTTCGTAGGGCAGAATCATCTGCGAATACAGGGGTTCGAGGTCCACGACCCAGTCCTGGGGTTCCCCCCCGCTCTTGTGCACTCTCGGAATCGTCTCTGACCTGTTGCCGGTTTTCAGCGTCAGGTATGCTTGTCGGTAGGCGTCCGGAACACCATCCGCCCACCAGAATTGCGTCGGACCCGGAGCGTCACGCGTGGGTCGCAGGCGGTATATCTTCAGGGTCGGACCACTGCTCGGATGCTCGTCGGCAAACGTCGCTACGAGCTCCCCTCGGTCCTCCAAATGCTCGTAGAACTCCCGCTGCGAGGGGTAGTCGCTGGTAGACGCCATGTACCGTTCTCGCACCGCCCCACTGGTCACGAAGTAGTCGGTTACCGACAGCAAAGACGGTTCGTAAAAAAGCCCGTTGATCCGGTCCGCCGGTTCGAATACGGCAACCGGTCCGAGCGTACCGCCAACTGCCAGCACTTGGACCGTGATCCGACCACTGGCCGCCAACGGCAACGAAACCGTGTGATAGACCCTCCGCTCCAGGAATGCCTGACGAGGCCCGGCGGTCACCGCCGGAAACAGATGGTGCCGCACGATTTTCCGGCGCTGGTAACTGTCCAGCAGAGGGATCCCGTAGGCCTCCTGAACCAGGGTCTGGCGGGGGCCGATGCGCGACTCGATCCACTCTTGCGCCTGGATGCGAGTGGAACTGGCCCCGGAAGCCCCGGCGACCAGACCACTCCAGATCGCCGGTGCCATCAGAACGACGAGGATGCCCCGCAATCCCAGGACCAGTTGTCGATTACAGTTCTGCCGCGCCCACCTCTCGATTCGCAATAGATTGTCGGCAGTCACCACGCAGAGCAGCGGCACCAGCGGAGCCGCGTATCGGGTCGCTTCCATCTTGAACAGCGCCACGCTCATCAGCATGGGAACCAGCGCAACCCAGATCAGGCCCCGACCGGAGAGACCACCCGATGGCCACCCCTTGCGCAAACCCGCCACACCGCCAAGGGCTACGGCCAGCAGCGGCCAGCCCAGGTCCCGTCCGAGACTCTCGAGCATGAACCCGGCCCCATGTCGTCCGGCGGTGCCCAGATGTCCACTGGCCATGTGTTCGGACTCGAAGCCGAAGTGCGCGAGAAAACTTCCGAAATCAACCAGGATGTAGGGTGAAGTGATGAAGAACACGGCCACGCTTGCCAGAACCGCAGCAGGCCATCGGAGCAGTCCGGACCAGCGGTGGCGGTTCCACAGCACTGCCGCCAGCGGCAAGACCAGCAAGCCTCCATTGTACTTGGCACCGGCGGCGAGTCCGATGAACACGAGGGCCAACAGCAGCTGGCGGCGTCGGCCCTGACGATTCCAGGCGTCCAGACGCTCTACCGCCCAGATCCCGAGGGCGGTCAGGATCGGTTCCACGAAGATACTACGCGACGTGACGATCAGGATAGCCGAAGCGCCTACCATCAACAGCGCAAGCAATCCTGCCCCCCGGCGCAGGCGCTCGCCCAGGCGCCAAACCGCCACCATGGTCGCGCCGTCTGCCATGACGCCGAGGCAGCGTGCCAGCCAGACCGAATCGGTGGGATCGGTCTGCTGCATGAACCAGAAGTCGGCAGGACCGGCAAACACGCCCAACCACGAACCCACCAGATAGTGACCCTTCTGAATCAGGAGATGCAGGTAGAGAGTCAGCGTCGGATAGTTGAAGAAGTGTGGATTGGGGTCGAAACGCCCGGTCTCCCAGCCCCACATCTGCAGGGCCTCCCGAAAGGGGATCGCTTCCTCGAAGAAGTCGGGCAACCCGAAGCGCAAATGCCAGAAACGCAAGACCAGCGCTCCGACCACCAGAACCGCACCGGCGGCGAACCGGCGGCCCAAAAACGAACGATGGTCTTCCGGTCCGGATTGCGCTCTGTCAGTTGTGGCCATGATGGATCGCCTCATAGAATCAGGAACGGTCCAGGCACGGAAACCCGCACGACGATATCCCCGACACCATAGCGGGTTGTCTCGCAATTAAAAGGGGAATCAGGATTCCTGGGGAGCCAGGACCTCGAACGGTTCTTCCACCAGTAAGCGCCGATCCAGATAGACCCGGAACAGATAGTTTCCCGGTTCGCGATTCTTGGCGGCGGCAATATTGAAGCGGGAACTCAGACTGAACTCCAGACCCTCGGCAGGAAAGGTTTCCTGCTTCACGTAATGCAGGTCCTCAGCGCGCTTCCAGTTGATTTCGGCGACATATCCCTCGTCTTTGCCGGACAACTCCACCTCGGCATAGCGACGAAACATCTCTTTGCCGTCAGGACGGATCCAGCAGAGGTGGACCGAGTAGACGCGGTTCTGCCTCAGGCCAGAGAATTCGGTCAGACTGTAGACGGAAGATTTCTTGGCAATGGTGTATTGCCGGCCCTTGCCTATGGGGCGGCCGGATTTACGACTGATCTTGCGGCATATCGTCGTCTCGACCCGACAGGTGCCGTCATCCGCAATCGTCACTGCGGAATCGTCGCCCAAGGCGGCCTGTGCTGCCCTTGCCTGACGCCCTTCCTCGCTCTCGCATCCCCCCAAGGTTGCGACCATCACACTCATCAGCAGGGCCAGCCAAACGCGATTCCTATCCACCGGAGACTCCCTTCAATCGGATTCCGGAGCCGGACTGCACAGGGCAGCCCGGCTCCGGGTAGGGTCGCTGAGCCGCTACTTGAGTAGCGTCATCTTGCGCGTCAAGGTCCCAGTATCGGTGACCAGCCGATAGAAGTACAGGCCTGATGCCACGCGGCCACCCTGCTCGTCGTCTCCACTCCAGAAGACGGTGTGGGCACCGGCGTCCATCGCCCCGGTGACCAGCGTCCGCACCAGCCGGCCTTCCACATTGTAGATGCGGAGGCTGACTTCCTGCTTGCTGGGCACCGAGAACCTGATCTCGGTCTTGGGATTGAACGGGTTCGGCGCATTCTGAGACAAGGCCAGACGGTTGCTCGGCGTGTCCTCGATACCGGAGATGCCGGTGATCGTGAAGTCCGCCGCCGACTCGGTCGTCGTGGAATTTCCGGCCGCGTCATGACAGATCACCTGCAGGCGACAGGTCGAAGCAGTGATGCCCGGCAGGTCCCACAGGTAGGTCTGGTTCAGCGGGCCTTCGGCCACGACCTGATCGAAGGTGGCGCCGCTGTCTGTCGACAGCAGGATCTGCACGTGAACCACGCCGATGTCGTCGGAGTGGTTCCAGGTGATCTCCTGGTCGATTCCGTTGTTGTAGGATCCGCCGCCGCCGAAGGACGTCAATCCGACCGTGGGTGCCGCAGCATCCCCGGGCAGGCTATAGCCCAGCAGGGTGAAGTCATCCACCCCGGCTTCGACCACGGACCCGGAACCGGCGTCTTCAGCCAGGAAACGGAACTGCACCTGGTCGCCTAGCTCAACGAATTCCTCCAGCAGGAAGCTCTGCTGCAGCCAGCTGCGATTACTGCCGGTGGTGCTCTCGAGATCAACCCAGCTGCCGCCGCTGGAGACCTGGACCTTCCAGTAGTCCTGGCCCGGACTGTTGCCCGTGTCATTGGTGTACCAGCGGTAGTAGCTGACCTGAAGTCCACCGGAACCGGCGATATCGAACACCGGACTCTCGAGGGTCGTCAGGCCACCATCCACGTCGTCGGTACCCTGTTGGCTGCCGGCCGGGTCGTTGCCGGTGATCCAGCACATGGTGCCGCTGGGCGTGTGATCGTCCTCGGGCTGGATCTCGGTGGTTCCTTCAAAAACTCCGTTGGGATCGACGCGCTCCCAAAGACCTGAACTGGCCGTGTCGCCGGCAATGCCGCCGGTCCAGTCACCGGCAGTCTCCATCTCGGTGGAATAGAGCTCCGAGACCTCGGTGATGGCGAACGAGTAGGGAGAGTACGGTGCACCGATGGGTGCCGCACTGCCGTTACCCGCCGAATCGGTACCGGTCAGCCAGTACTGAATCCTGCTGCCGAGGGCCTGACCGGGAATCTCCGCCCGATAGGTGTCGGGCGCCCCGGTCGCCACCAGCGCCGCGGAGAAGGGACCGCCCGAACTGGACGACGTGTACCAGAAGTTCATGTCCGCGATGGCGGTCTCATCGGTGATTCGGGCTTCCACGCCATAGGGACCGACGGTGTCTTCGCTGTTCCCGGGCATGACAGTCAGTTCGAAGCCCGGACCGGCGATGTCCACCAGCGCGAAATCGACGGTGGTCTCCTGGGCCTCGACGATACTGACACCGTAAGTCGTATCGGGTGCGAAGCTGGGATGGTAGACGGCGATATCGTAGGTACCGATGGGCACCCCGCCGAAGTACTGGCCGTCTTCCGAGGTGACCAGTGAGCGGCCGGTGCCGACCACGCTGATCGATGCACCGCTGACGGGGCTGCCGTTGTTCGTCGCGTTGGTGACCGAACCCTTGAGAATGCCCTGGATCTGGGCCACCACCGTGCGGAACATGATCGCCCGCCCGCCGGTCAGGTTTGCCGCGCCGCCGGGATACTGGTTCCAGAACGTGTAGAGGACACCATCGTCCCGCGGTCCGTTCTGAATCCCCACCGTGCTGTAGGCGTCGGTGCTGTCGGGCTGGTTCACCGTGTGGTACTGACAGAGAATCAGGCCGTCGCCCGAGTCGCCCGCCGCATAGGCGGGATCGTAGAGCATGACCTGGAAGGTCTCGGTCTGGTTCCCCACGTTGTTCTTCATGCGGCTCCACTCGATGATCAGACGATGGTTCGCCTCGTCATACCAGGTGAAGACGCCGCCGCCGCTGGTGGGCAGTTCCAGGTTATCCCAGAACACGGCGATCATGTTGTCCGGTCCACCGGGACTGGGAATGGTCCAGTTGCGGTAGTGCCGCAGGTAGGTCACGCCCATGGCCACCCAGCCGTTGGAGCAGATGCTGATCTGGTCGAATCCCTTGCCGTAGTAGCTGAACTCGAAGGGCAGATCGACGACCTGGGTGTCGTCCTGGTATTCGTTGTAGTCGGTCAGGCCGACGCTCACGCCGGGTCCGCCGTAGTTGGGATCGATCTCGATCCACTCGTAGGTCGGAGCGAAGTCGTAACTCGTGTCGGTATTGTCGAAGGCGTAGTAACCGTACATGTCCGGGCCCACCGGATCGGTGGACGAGGCCGTGCCGATATTCACCTGCACCGGCACGGTCGCCGTGCCGCCCTCGGCAAAGGTCAGCTCAAGATTGAACGTGGCCAGATGGCCGGGATAACAATCCGAAGCCACCGAGAACGAGAACAGATCCAGGGGATTGAAGGTCGTTTCGCCCACCCCTGCGGCACCGAAGTTGGCGTTCGGGTCCGACACGGTGATCCACTGGCTGTCGCTCGTCAGCAGGCCGCTGATCCCACCGGTGGCCTGGTTGCCCGTGTTCTCCAGGGTGATCTGCACCGAAGCGGTCTCGCCCGGATCGATGACGGCACCCGCTCCTCCGAAGACCACGTCGGTCATCGTGGCGCCGGGCCCGGTCACCGTCAGGTTGACCAGGGACACCCATTGATCCACACCACTCTCGGCGAGCAGTTGCAACGGCACCACCGTGCCGCCGGCAACCGACGGATCCAAGGTCACCACGTAGGGAGTCTGACCCCAGGCCGCACCCCCGCTCGCCAGGTAGCCGAAGTCCGCATCAGCGGCTCCGACGCTCACCAGCGGATTCGAACTGACCAGGTGTCCGGTCACGTTGGAAACGCCACCGGTACCGTTGTTGATCAATTCGACCGATAGTTCGACGGTTTCGCCGGGAGCGGCGAATCCGTCGCCATCCACCATCGCGTCGCTGTAGTCCACCGAGTACTCGACCGAGCCCACGTTGAACCCGCCCAGATACGGCTTCAAGTTGTTGCCGATGACCGTGACCAGGATCTCTCCGTTGGTCAGGTTGCTCAACGGCAGCACCACCTGTCCGTTCTCATCGGTCTCGGCGGATTCCCGGATCACCGATTTCCGATAGACCACGACCCGCGCCCCGACCACCGGCTGGCCGCCGCTGGTGACGGTCACCGGCAGGGCGTTGGTGCCGAT
>Ga0070728_10004813_pt1 | contig 13693 bp, 9 predicted proteins | sample tdDd471_FD_66723 | JGI IMG/M metagenome (GOLD analysis project Ga0070728, IMG submission 66723) | Marine sediment microbial communities from the Atlantic coast under amendment with organic carbon and nitrate - tdDd47.1 | ecosystem: Environmental > Aquatic > Marine > Coastal > Sediment | place...
CCATTAACACTCGATGACTTCATCTTTACATGGCAATATTGCACCGACCCAGAAGGCGGTTGTGCATCTGTTCAATTCTTTGAAGATGTCGTTAGTATGGAAGCTGTTGGCGATAATCAGTTACAGATTACCTTCGGTGTTCCTAAACCATTCCCATACAATCCATTTGTTACCCAACAAGCTCCTGTTCTCAATTCAGCACAATTTGCTGATTGCATGGGCGCAAATGCTGCATCTTGCACCGATCAAAACTTTGGCCCCATCGGTACAGGCCCATTCATGGTAGAAGAATTCCGTGCCAATGATGTTGTGACTTATGTTGCTAACCCGAACTACCGTGAAGAAGGCAAGCCCGGTTTTGAACGTGTTGTCTTTAAAGGTGGTGGTGATGCAGAATCTGCCGCACGCGCTGTATTAGAAACTGGTGAAGCAGACTATGCTTGGAATCTCCAAATTTCTCCAGATGTTTTGTCTTCAATGGAAGCTGCTGGTAACGGTTCTGTTATCGTTGCTTTTGCCGCTAACGTAGAACGTTTGATGCTCAACCAAGCTAATGTTGACCCTGACAACGAAAACCGTTCCTTGACAATGGGTGGCGAAAACCCACATCCATTCTTGACAATCCCAGAAGTTGCTGATGCGATGTCAATGGCAATTGATCGCAACCTCATCGCAGAACAACTCTACGGTGCTGGTGGTCAAGCAGGTTGTAACATTGTTAATGGTCCTCCAGTCAATGTTTCGGAAACTTATCTCGGTTGTTCACAAGACATCGAGGGTGCAAATGCACTACTGGATAGCGCTGGAATCGTTGATACCGATGGTGATGGTATCCGTGAAGCCAATGGCGTACCATTGAAAGTTGTTTATCAGACTTCAACCAATGCTGTTCGTCAAGATACTCAAGCCTTGATTAAACAATGGTGGGGTGAAATCGGTATCGAAACGGAACTCCGCAACATCGATGCTGGTGTATTCTTCGGCGGTGACCCTGCTAGCCCAGATACATACCAGAAATTCTATGCAGATGTTCAGATGTTCACAAGTGGTACCAACGGTCCGGATGCAGAATCCTTCCTCGTGCGTTGGATTTGTGGCGAAGACCCAACACCAGATAATGGTTGGCTCGGACGCAACGTCCCACGTCACTGTGATCCTGCATACGATGCACTCTTCACCGAATTAACCCAAACAGGTGGTATCGAAGCTCGTGCAGAACTTGTTAAACAAATGAACGATATTCTGATTGAAAATGGTGCGTTAATCCCATTAGTATTCCGTGGTAACGTTTCTGCAATCTCCAATACCCTTGCTGGTGTTAATATGGGTAGCTGGGATTCTGAAATGTGGAATATCGAAGACTGGACACGTTCAGAGTAATCCGACTCAAATTTTGTAGAGGCGTTGCTACGTCATCGTCCATTGGGGAGTACGCAGGTACTCCCTCTACAATTCTAACATCCTTAATTTCGCGTTTAAAAAATATTTTTTATGTAGATTTTGGCTAAAATATTGATTTTTCGACTCCACAGAACGCAATCTCAGATGTCTAATTTTGTAAATTATGATCACTTTGGTCTTATGGTCATTGACCATTTTCATCTGTTTTTGTACATATTAGCTAAATAAGACCACTTATCTTGAGTTGAATCTGATTTGCAACAAAATGAAAAGTATCGTTATAATCAATATTGCCATACTTTTTATACTTAGTTCAATAACTGTGAGGTATATATGAAAAATGCACGTTTACATGTAATTTTGTTTTCTGTTCTACTAGTGCTATCCAGTTCTTTTGGCGGGACAATGGCACAAGAAGACGAAAGCGTAAATCTTTTGATTTGGCAAGCGGCTTCGACTGTGAACCCTTACCTCTCCGGCGGTACTAAAGATTTAATGGCAGGTAGCCTTGTTGTCGAATCTTTGGCTCGCTCTAATCCAGAAGGCATTATGATTCCTGTTCTGGCAGAAGAAATCCCAACCGTGGAAAATGGTGGCGTTTCCGAAGACTTAACAAGTATCACATGGAAACTTAAAGACGGCATTGTTTGGTCTGATGGTACACCATTTACTGCCGAAGATGTCGCATTTAGTGCTGCTTATTGTATGGACCCAGCAACAGGTTGCTCCCAAGTGCCTTTCTATGCTGATGTAGAAACAGTTGAAGTGGTAGACGATTTAACTGTTACAGTACACTTCTCCGTGCCTAAACCATTCCCCTATGGCCCATTTGTTGGTTATCAATCGGTCATCATCCAAAAAGCTCAATTTGAAGAATGTATCGGTGAAAATGCACAGAATTGTACCGACCAAAACTTCTATCCGATTGGTACTGGACCGTATATGGTAGAAGAATTCCGTGCCAATGATGTGGTCACGTATACTGCTAACCCACTTTATCGTGAAGAAGGTAAACCATACTTCCAACGTGTTATTCTTAAAGGTGGTGGTGATGCCGAATCTGCTGCACGTGCCGTCCTTGAAACTGGCGAAGCAGACTATGCTTGGAATCTCCAGATTTCACCAGATGTTTTAAGTAATATGGAAGCCGCTGGTCTCGGTACAGTTAGTGTTGGTTTCGCAACCAATGTTGAACGTATCATGATCAACCAAACCAACCCTGATCCAGAGTTAGGGGAAATGCGTGCAGAATGGGTAGAAGATGGCTCGAATAAACATCCATTCTTGACAGATCCAGCTGTTTGGAAAGCGATGTCGATGGCAATTGACCGCAACCTTATCGCAGAACAACTCTATGGTGCTGGCGGTGTTGCAACCTGTAACGTCCTTCCTGGACCACCTATGTTTGCTTCTACTGCAAATGACGACTGCCTCGTACAAGACATTGACGGCGCTATTGCCATGCTTGATGAAGCTGGTATTGTTGATACCGACGGTGATGGTGTTCGTGAATACAATGGTATCCCACTGAGCATTACATACCAGACATCAACCAATGCTGTTCGTCAAGATACACAAGCTTTGGTTAAACAATGGTGGGAACAAATCGGTTTCGAAGTTGAACTCCGTAACATTGATGCGGGTGTATTCTTCGGCGGTGATCCTGCTAGTCCAGATACCTATGGTAAATTCTATGCAGATGTAGAAATGTACACCAATGGTTCATCAGGTGTTGATCCAGAAGCTTATATGAATAGTTGGGTTTGTGCTGAAGTGAGTGGCGCAAGCAATAACTGGCTCGGTACAAATGTTCCTCGTTACTGTAACCCAGCTTATGATGAACTTGCAGCCCAAATGGGAAAAACAGCTGTTCTTGAAGAACGTGCTGCGCTGGCAATCCAGATGAACGACCTCCTGATTCAAGAAGGCGCGCTGATTCCGCTAGTTTATCGCGGTAGTGTTTCGGCTAGCCTCAATACCCTTGCCGGGTTTGAAATGAATGCTTGGGACTCTGAATTCTGGAATATTGCTGACTGGACACGAGCAGAATAATCTATATCAAATTTAAATGAGATACGGGAGGGTTTTATTCCTCCCCTATCTTATATATCCAAACTTATAACATTTAAACCAGTTAAAAATGTTGTTTCTAGTTCCAATTTTTCTAGTGGTGATGGGATCGGTTGCTAAGGATTGTCAATCCGGCTTCATCAGTGTTAATCCTAATGTTGGTTTTGTACAACTAGGCTAAATAATATTCTATAACATTGGACTTAACATAATTTGCAAAAACGCAAAATATGTCGCTATAATCATTTTGAGTATTTAATTTAAACAGATCAACGAGGTTACAATGAAGAAAATGCGGTTTTTAATGATGATGTGTTTGGTTGCGTTGATGGCAATCGGATCACTGATTCCAACAGCTGTAGCACAAGATGAAAAAGTATTAAATATCCTTTATTGGCAAGCCGCCTCTACCTTAAATACATTTTTAGGTGGTGGTACAAAAGATCAAGACCCATCCGCATTGATACTCGAACCACTGGCAGGTTATGATCAAGACGGTATTTTATTCCCTAGATTGGCTGAGGAAATTCCAACCGTTGAAAATGGTGGAATCTCAGAAGATTTAACACAGATCACTTGGACACTCAAAGAAGGCTTAGTTTGGTCTGATGGTACACCTGTCACATCAGCTGATGTTGTTTTCACTGGCAATTATTGTATGAACCCTGAAACAGGTTGTGCATGGGCGAATCAATTTGCAGGTGTCACAAATATCGAAGCGATTGATGAACGGTCAATTACCGTCACATTTGAGTCAACAACACCCTATCCATATGGCCCGTTTGTGAGCGTATTCTCACCAATTCTCCAAGCAGCACAATTTGAAGGTTGTGAAGGTGCGAATGCACAAAGCTGTACAGAACAAAACTTTGGACCAATCGGTACAGGTCCATTTATGGTGGAAGAATTCCGCGCCAACGATGTGGTAACTTTTGTCCGTAATCCAAACTACCGCGAAGAAGGTAAACCTTACTTTGATCGCGTTATTTGGAAAGGTGGCGGTGATGCAGAATCTGCTGCTCGTGCTGTTCTCGAAACCGGTGAAGCAGATTACGCATGGAATCTACAAATTTCGCCAGACGTTTTAACTGCAATGGAATCAGCGGGTAACGGACAAGTTGTTGTTGGTTTCGCGGTGAACGTTGAACGTATCTTGGTCAACCAGACCAATCCAGACCCAGCACTTGGCGATGATCGCTCGTCTTATATGGATGGCAACAACCCACATCCATTCTTGACAGACCCAGTTGTCTGGAAAGCAATGTCAATGGCAATTGATCGTAGTCTCATCTCCGAACAACTGTATGGCGCGGCTGGTCAACCAACCTGTAACATTATTCCTGCTCCTCCGATCTATGCATCACCAAACAACGATGATTGTTTGGTACAAGATCTTGATGGCGCAATCGCAATGCTCGACGAAGCTGGTATTGTCGACAGTGATGGTGATGGTGTCCGTGAATATAACGGCATCCCAATGAGCATCCTGTACCAGACATCAACCAATGCTGTCCGTCAAGATACACAAGCACTGGTTAAACAATGGTGGGAACAACTCGGTCTTGATGTTGAACTCCGTAACATTGATAGTGCTGTATTCTTTGGTGGTGATCCAGCAAGTCCAGATACATATGGTAAGTTTTATGCTGACGTTGAAATGTTCACGAATGGTGCTCCCGGTACCGACCCGCAAGGTTACTTAGGTAACTGGCGCTCCAGTGAAATCAGCGGCCCAGATAATAACTGGCTTGGTAATAACGTTCCTCGCTTCTATAGCGAAGAATACGATGCGCTCTATGCACAATTATCCGAAACATCGGTTATCGAAGACCGCGCGGCACTCGCCATCCAAATGAACGACCTTCTCGTTCAGACGGGTGCTTATATCCCGCTCGTTCATCGTGGTAGCGCATCCGCACATGCGAATTCATTGGCTGGTGTACTCATCAACCCGTGGGATAACGAAATGTGGAATATCGCTGATTGGACTCGTATCGAGTAATTTCGTTTAATAAAGATAGAGGGTGGCTATGTGTCACCCTCTTGTATTATCCATCTGATGGGTCAGTTATGAGGTAAGACACCGTGGGAAAATATATTATTCGTCGTTTATTAACAGCAATCCCAACCATACTGGTTATTAGTTTTGTCATTTTTGCAATTTTGGAACTTTCTCCCAGTGATCCAACGGGGCAATTACCTTTGACTATCCCACCCGAAACTCGTGAGAAAATCCGCGAGGCTTTAGGTGCGAATGATCCCTTCTTAGTGAAATATACAAAGTGGGTCGTTCAATTCTTTTATACAGAACCGCTTAATGTATTTGAATCGGCAACAGGGATTACATTACCTGGTTCCGAAGATCGTACCCGAATCATCTCATGGCAAACCCGCGGCCCTGTTGTTGATATTATTGTGGAGCGATTGCCGCAGACTATCTGGGTGGTAGGATCGGCATATGTATTAGGGGTATTGATTGCTGTGCCAATTGGTGTGTTCTCGGCATATAAGCAATACTCGTGGTTTGATCAGGTGGGTACATTCTTGATGATGATTGGCTTCTCTGTGCCGACCTTTTTTACGGGATTGTTATTTATCATTATTTTTAGTGTCAATCTAAAGTGGTTTCCATCAATATATGATACAACGCTGGTCGTAAAAGATATTGAGACTCTGCAATTACAACTCAAGCAGATATTTATGCCAGTGACCGTTTTAACGCTCTTCTATACAGCACAAATTAGTCGATATACACGAGCATCCACACTCGATAACTTAGGACAAGATTACATCCGCACAGCACGTTCTAAAGGATTAAGTGAACGAGTCGTTATCACGCGTCACGCTGTCCGTAATAGCTTGATCCCAGTTGTGACACTAATCGCGCTTGGTATCCCCGGTATCTTTGCGGGTGCGATTATTACCGAGCAGATTTTCCGTGTGAATGGCATTGGGCAATATTTGATTATTGCCATCCAAGGTGGCGACTTACCCACGGTACAGACTATCACCTTTATTTTTGCGGTCTTGGTGGTCTTCTTTAATATCGTAGCCGATGTGTTATACGGGGTACTTGACCCTCGTGTTGTATACAATTAGATGATTTGATGGACTTTGACTATGGCTTCTACAATTAAACCTGCACAACTTGGTAATAACCAAGCTGAACTACAAGTGGCACGAACCATGATGGGTGATGCGTGGCGACAATTCCGCAAACATCGCCTTGCTATGCTGGCAAGTGTTGTCTTGATCTTGATTATCGCATTTGTCATCTTCGGCCCCATATTGTGGAGCGTTGACCCTGAATATATTGATTTTGCGTCTAAGCATTCCGGTCCTAGTGCCGCCCATCCTTTTGGTGCAGATCAATTGGGGCGTGATACCTTGGCACGGGTTGCAAATGGTGGACGAATCTCTTTGTTGATTGGTATCTCGGCGATGGCGGTGGCAATTGCGATTGGGACGATTGTTGGATTGTTATCGGGTTATTTTAATTCCCTAGATAATATTCTGATGCGTATCACTGATATTTTTATTGCGCTGCCACAATTGCCTCTTTTATTGGTGCTGACGATGCTATTTCGAGAGCCTTTGAAGGCATCTTTTGGCCCTGAGGGGGGTATCTTTATCCTTGTTGTGTCGACCATTGGGATTCTGCAATGGATGCCAACCGCGCGCCTTGTTCGTGGTGAAGTGTTGACAGTGAAAGCCCGCGAATTTATCTTGGCGGCGGATGCACTTGGCTCGAAAAATCGACGAATTCTTATCCGTCATATTTTACCGAATGTGATGAGCCCCGTGATTGTTGCGGCAACCTTTAGTATTGCGAGCGCGATTATTACAGAATCAGCTTTATCGTTCTTAGGCTTGGGTTTTCCACCAGACTTCCCAACATGGGGACGCTTGCTCTTTGATGGCAATGCCGTGATCAATGTCAATACACTCTTGGTATTCTGGCCCGGTATGCTAATTTCGTTAACGGTGCTTTGTGTAAACTTCATTGGTGATGGTCTGCGGGATGCGCTTGACCCACGCTTACGCAAATAAATTTCCCATCAGATATGCTATTTCAAAAAGAGTGAGCCATCAGATGGTTTGCTCTTTTTTATTTCTGTGCTCAAATCGTTACTACAATGGATATAAAAATCACGAATAAGGGCAATTCAAAGCCCTTAAAATATAGAGTGGAATTTTAATTTTGTTGCTCTGCGCCCTTGCAACCCTGCGTTAAACCTATGAATCAGGGGCTGGTCCTGTGGATGCACGGATAATCAATTCTGGTGGGATCACATGTTGACGCTTTTTGATCGTTTTTTTGTTGATACTTGCTTTGAGCATGGTAATTAGAAGTGTAGCGACTTCTGGAATTGGTTGACGTAGGGTTGTCAGGGCTGGACGCAGATATTGGCTCATGGGGACATCATCAAAGCCGATGATCGATACATCTTTGCCGACTTCGTATCCAGCTTCTTCGGCGGCATTCATTGCGCCAATGGCTTCTAAATCACTGCTACAGATTAAGGCAGTTGGACGTTCAGCTTTGGGTAAAGCATACAGACGATTAAACGAGTTACGTCCATGTGCTTCTTCATTTGCCCCATATGTAATAAAACCTTCAGGGATTGATAACCCATAATCATTCATCACTCGGATAAATCCCTCACGACGATAATAGGAAGCTGTAGCATCGTCTTCCCACGCGACCATCGCTATCTTACGATGTCCAAAATTAACCAGATGTTCCACTGCCATTTGCACCCCTGCCGTACCATCGACATCAACATAGAGCGTATCACCACTACCACGTCCAAAACAGGCAAATGGGAATTTGGCTTCATGCAGGAGTTTAACCCGTTCATCATCATTATCGGTTGCCGACAGAATAAATGCATCTAAACGACGAGTCCGAATCAGTTCATCATAAACAGGCGAGGGGTCTTTACGGGAGTGGGTAAAGGTTAGGATATGATAGCCTTCATTTTCGGCGGCATGAGCCAGATGATAGGTAAAACGATCCATCACCGAGTTAACTTGATCGGGGGGGACATCATGCCATGCATAGCCAATTAACCGAGTCTGACTAAAGCGCAAATTACGGGCTGTGACATTGGGTGTATAGCCGATTCGTTTCGCGGTGGCGAGCACGAGATGTTTTGTATCATCGCTGATCGAGTCGGTTTTATTATTGAGTACATAGGAGACCGTTGCGATAGAAACACCTGCTTCGCGCGCAACATCTTTTATTGTTGGCATAATAACCCTACTTCACTAGCTTAATCGTTTAATATTCAGGTACATAATCGAGTTCAATACCCATCTTATGCCCCGCGTAACAAAATATATTAGCTTCATTATAACCGAGATATGCCTGACAACCAGATAACGCTTTGTATAGTTTATCCCAACAAATCTAAAAACAGCACTTGAAATGTGAATCACGTTTCTATATAATATTTTTTACTATGCGGGTATAGTTCAGCGGTAGAACATTTCCTTGCCAAGGAAAAGGTCACGAGTTCGAATCTCGTTACCCGCTCAATCACCAGTCCAAAGCGACTGGTTTTTTTGTTTTTAGGGCAAGATGCCTTTTCCCCATTCTTGTAAGATATGGTAATCCCAATGTGTCTATAACATTGTGCTTAGGGTTATTACCTCAAGGGTTGTAGATTAAAATTCCTTGTAGACTTTTATGACCCATTGTGATACTCTATTTATAGTTGAAAATATCTCAAAACAAAAAAATAATTTCTTACAAGATTTTTTCTCACATTGCAAAAAACTTTAAGGGAAACTTACCCGATTTTTGTATATCATAATAAGGGTAATCAACACAAAAGGAGAACGTCTCTTGAATACTGTTTCACAACCATCAGAATTGCACGACGACGCAAAGCTAGTTATCGACATCATGAATGAAAAAGAAGCTGTCCAATTGGATTTCTCGGCAGATTCGATTTCATGGTTAGATACCTACATCAATCAACATCGTAATGATCTTGGCGAACATGACAAGCACATCCTCCGTGAAAAATTTGGTGCGTTTGTGGGTGAAACCATCCTCAAGAATTATGGTGGGCATTGGGATAAAACCGATAACGATGAGTGGACGATTGTATTTGAAAATCGTGTAGAGACATCCCCCTTCGAGATGGTCGGCGAAAAACTCAATAACGAAGCATCGCTCACCCATCTATATGAGCGTATTCCCGAATTATTTGACCGCAACGCTTCCCAAAATTAGATGACTTAACCCCTCTCTAGTCTTCCTTTGTTATAAAACGGAGGGAGATTTAGAGAGGGGATTTACGATAGCGTGCAATCATCATCGAGCGACGTATCCGAATACTAAAATCATCAGTTTCATCAGATGTTAATGCCTCCACTTGGGCTACTGTCGCTTCGGATAAGATATTCTGTTTGAGCGATTTGCCATAGTTGCGGAGATCCTCAACCGTATCTAGATCAGCAATATAGTCAAATGTTTCATCATATTCCAACTTAAATAATCCATCTGTCACGGCTTGTTGCATAGCATGATTGGCGGCACGTTTATCAGTGGCATCTGTAGATGACTCGATTTCACCAGCGCGCAAGGTCGCATACGATAACAAGACTTCTATAGGGCGATTTCCTTCATTTGGACGAAGGTCGATGAGTGTGCCGTTGGGTTTAAGAACGCGATGAATCTCTCTTAGGGCATGAACCATACCCGCGTGCATAATTCATCATAACGACCACGCAAAAACGACATGATCAAAGCTAGCCGAAGCAAACGGCATCACAATGGCACTTCCTGTCATAAAATCGACGGTGTTGGTCAGGTGCTGGGGACGTGTTTCCAGTGCTTGTTTTAACTCATCAAGGACAACATCAATGCCGACGACATGGCGCGCATCTTCAGCATATAAACGGGTCATGCGTCCCTCACCACAGCCAATTTCAAGGATACGATTATCCTGAACATCAAGCATATCCAATAGATAACGCTGTTCTAATTTAGCCGTATCCATCCGCATTGCCATGTGATTAACCTTACCCCTCAACAAATGCTTTAAAACTATTGAGGTCTGCTTCGGTGACGTTATAGAGAGCGTTGTGAATGTCTAATGCGGTATAGGATGTGAGCCAACCAGAAAAATCACGATTAAACCCGAAATCGACTTCCGTTCCGCCTTTTACTTCGGCGAAGTTAATGGTGATAAGACCTGTGCCAGAGCCTTTGAGCTTTAAAACGATTTTGTTGGGGGGATTAAATTCGACCACTTCATATCTAAATTCGGTGGGCTTCTTCATAAACTTGCCTGTGACGGTATAAGTGCAACCCTTTTGCAGAGGTGGCTTATAATCGTTTAACATATAAGGCTGAACAACCCATTCACGTTGCTTGTTGGGATCATTAAAATTCTCGAATACATCTTTGACGGGTGCTTTAATGACAATTTTGTGTGATCCAGTGATGTTCATATATATATCCTTATGTGATCGTAACCCAATCTCATCATAGTCTATGTCAGTCATGTTTGCCAGTAACATAAAAGGTTAAGGTCGCGACTCGCATTAACTTTTGAAGGGCGTTTTCTCCATTTCATCTTGGCTGATGGCGGTTGTTGGCATATAGAGGATAAAGCGTGAACCTTGATTCTCTATGCTTTCGACTTGGATATGACCTCCATGCGCCTCAACAATCTGCTTGCTGATACTTAGCCCTAAGCCTGTGCCACTATTGGATGTGTTGTTATGTGCCTGTGAAAATGGCTGGAAGATCGATTTTAGACTGTCTTTATCAATGCCAATCCCGTTATCAATTACTTCAATCATCACCTTGTCTTGCAAATTATCGACATAATTTACTACGATTTGGATGGTGCCACCTTCTGGTGTGTAGTTGATCGAATTCGATACGAAATTGGTTAATACTTGATTGAAGCGTAATGAATCGGCAATCATGGTGATTGGTTCGTCGGGTGCAGTATAAGTCAATGTCATCTGTTTCTTTTCTGCTTCAGGCAGTTGATACGACATCACATCATCCAGTATATCTTGTAAGATGATTGATTGAAGATTGAGCTTGATGCGTCCACTTTCAAAACGCGACAAATCCAATAAACCAGAGACGAGTGCATTCATTTTCTGCACAACAACATCCAGTTTTTCAACATCTTCTTTCGTGACCAGTTTCTTGTTTTTAATAATGTACATGCGGGTATTCAGCGTCGTGATCGGATTCCGTAATTCATGAGCGGCGTTAGAGATAAAGGTTTCTTTTTGGGCTTCGATTTCTTTTTCTTTGCTGATGTCTCGAACCACTGTCACCGATTCTCTGATCCCGTTTTCGACAGCAACAACCGATGCCGTCACCCCACCCATAAAGATTGTTCCGTCTTTGCGCCGGAAGCGAAGCTCCGCACGCGATAATCCAAACGTGTCGAGATCTGATTGAATATTTTGACGTAGTTGTAATTCGGGTTCTGTCAAATCATCAGGGCGGAATATATACGAACTTTGCCCTAACATCTCCTCTTCTGTGTAACCCATCATTTCAGCTAACTTTTCATTGGTGAACAGCATCTTAAAATCCTTCAAATAAAAGATACCTTCACCAGTTGAATTCAGGATTGCTTGGAACTGAGCGCGTTCTTCTTGTAATTGCTGGGTACGTTTTTCGACCTCATTGACCAAGTCTTCGGCATGTCGAGCATTCTGGATTGCAATACTGGCTTGGTCGAGGAAGGCCTGGATTTGTTTGACATGTTGGGACGTAAAGGCGTTTAACTTTGCGCTATCGAGATTAATGACACCAATACATTCTGAGCCTGCGAAAATCGGGGTACAGAGATAAGATTTAATCCAATTGGTTTCAGGGATAACATACCATTCGGCAACTACACTGACATCATTTAAGAAGGTTGGTTTACCTGTTTTAATAACTTTAGATACAATCGGTAACTCGGCTAATGGGAGCTCAATGCCAACTCTGTCATGGGGAAGATCAGGATTTGTATTGTGGCGGATGGTGATGGTGGCAGTTCCCGTCTCTCTATCAATCAACATGATATTAGACGAATCCACAACCGATACAAGCTGTGCCACAATATCCAAAATGAGTCGCAAAATATCTTCTAGTTCCGTCTGACTGTTCAGTACGGCGGCAATATCTATCAATGCTTCTGCCATAATACGCTGTTTGCGTTCTGCCGATTGGGTTTGGCGTTGTTGGATATATGTCCCGATGATATTGGCGACAGTTTGGAGCAGATTAATCTGTGCCCCAGTAAATTGTCGTTGGTTAATATCATGGACACTCAAGATGCCAAACGGTTGATCTTGCATAGGAATAACAACACTTAAGCTGGTCTGAATACCCGTGTCAACAACAGTTTGTGGTAATCGGAATCGGGTTTCTTTCGTCCAATCTGTGACAAGGATCGGGTCATTTTGTCGCAACACATAACCGAGATATGAATTTTCATCCGTTGGGCTTGAATCGATCTTATTGGAGACAGCATAATCACCGACGATTGAATGAACGGTGAATGTCTGTTCGGTTATATGGTATTCAATCATCACACACCATGTCACCATCATCAATTGGGTTACAAGACTGAGGGCTTGTTGGGCAAAATCTTCTATTTCCAGATCATCCCGTACCGCAACTAAACCAATCTCTGCAATGACTGATTGTTGTAATGCACTATTTTTGACGGCTTCCTCAGCCAGAACCCGTTCCGTAATATCGCTGACCGAACCATAGATGAGTGTTGTCCGTCCATTTTCAACTTCAGGATAGGCATATTTGCGTAACCAACGTACTTGACCCGATTTTGTGATAATCCGATGTTCGACAATGGACATTTCACCACGCATCAGTTGGTCAATATATTGCTTGCGAATGGGACGATCGAGATCATACGTCGTCGTTTCTGTAAGATCCACTGCCGATACAATATGGGGGTCATAACCGGTTATCTTCTCAAAGGAATTACTGACCCACACATTATCGAAACTGCCATCAGGCAACACCTTCGTTAAAAACGCATAATCGTTCATCATGTCGAACATGGTTCGATAACGAAGCACATCATTCTCAAGTTCTGTCTCGTAGTTAATAGGTCGTAGGGTAATTAAATAATCCGCACCCTTATAATTTTCGAGCTGAGTTGCAGTCCATTCGATTGGAATTTCATCGTTGGCTGTCTTCAATATATTGCGTTGGGTCGAT
>Ga0070728_10004815_pt1 | contig 13688 bp, 8 predicted proteins | sample tdDd471_FD_66723 | JGI IMG/M metagenome (GOLD analysis project Ga0070728, IMG submission 66723) | Marine sediment microbial communities from the Atlantic coast under amendment with organic carbon and nitrate - tdDd47.1 | ecosystem: Environmental > Aquatic > Marine > Coastal > Sediment | place...
CGCGCATGCAGGCCATCAGTCGCTTCCCGGTGGTGCCGTACGACGTTGCGATCGTCTCCGACGCGACGACGCCGGCCGAGCAGGTCGAGCGTGCGCTGCGCGGGACGGACAAGGCGCTGGTGCGCGACGTGTCGCTGTTCGATGTGTACCAGGGGAAGAACCTCCCGGAGGGCAAACGCAGCCTCGCGTACCGGATCGTGTTCGGCGCGATGGATCGCACGCTCGGCACCGAGGAAGTGGACAAACTTCGTGAGAATGTTGCGCGCGTGATCGAGAAAAAGGGCTGGGAACTGCGCAAGTAGTTCGCGGCCTCCTGCACGCGCGCAGTCGATTTTCAGCCTGCGTGGCGCGAGATCACAAGAGTGCTCCCCGTCAAGCATCGAGTGCGTTGACGGGTGTCCGGAAAGAGCGCTCAATGTCCGTCGCTAGGAGGCCGAAAAGTTAAGATAGCCATGCTCCGCCATAGCCCACGTAGTGGGCGACGGCGATGCGCGGTTCGTTGAAAAATTATCCTCTGCCATGTTCGAGAACGAGCGCCGAAGTGCGTTGATCCGATGAGCATCGAACCGGGAGCCATTCGCTAGGCACGAAGAAGTCACGCCCTGTTGAGGCGGGGACGACCGATGCGTGCCGCGGGGTTCCCCCATGATTCCTAAAAGGGATCACCCTCTCTGCTCGATCACGGCATTGCGGTGGAGGGTTCCAATAAGCGCGCGGGCTAACGCCCGCGCGCTTTTTTCGTTCGCGCTGCGCGCGATCCGTTGTCAATGTTGCCGGTTCAGCACCTGACGGTGCTGAGACGAATAGGCGCGCGGACGAACGCCTGCGGGCTTTTTTCGCGGCCTGAGCCCGTTGGGCACGACTGCCGCACCGTGGAAGCGCCAGTGGCGCTTTCACGGACTGCAACGAAGGTCGAATTCCACAACCTTCGCCTGCAGCGAGGCCCGCGCGGAAAAAACATCCGCACCATCGCGCTGCGCGCGATCCGTTGTCAATGAAGCTGGTTCAACGCCTAACGGCGTTGAGACCGATAGGCGCGTGGGCCGGCGCTCGCGTACATTTTTCGTGCGCGTGTCGCGCAGACGGTGCGGCAGCCAGTGCGGATTGATCGATACAATCGCGCTGTGTTAATGGATGGTGCGCGATGAACCGCAGACTGCTTGTTGGATTGACCACCGGCGCGGCTCTCGTAGCCATCGGGGTTGTCCTCTACCCCGTGGGGAGCACGGTCTTGCGCCTGGGGCTCATTGCCGCGCTGTGCGTCGTCTGGTTCGGTGTCACGGTGCTCATGTGGGAGCGCAAGACGCTCCGGGTCGTCTTTCTCTTGATGCCAGCCCTGTTGGCAGCGCCCTTCCTGCTTCCGACGCGGGTGTTGCACCGCGATGAGCTTCGCGACGACTACGTCCGATGCATGGCAGCACTCGAGCGGACGCCCTATGTATGGGGCGGCGAGAGTTCGCTGGGCATCGATTGCTCCGGGCTTCCGCGCCACGCGCTGCGCCGGGCGCTATTCGGATACGGGCTACGGAACGCCGATGGGGGCGCTCTGCGGAGGGCGCTGGAGTTGTGGTGGTTCGATTCCAGTGCGCGAGCGCTCGGGAGGGGCTACCGCGGATACACGGTCCCGCTCGCCATCTCGGGCACCGTTGCAGCCATCGACTCCTCAAGGCTCACACCCGGGGATCTCGCTGTCACGTCCGATGGACGGCACCTGCTCGCGTATGCGGGAGGTGACAACTGGATCCAGGCCGATCCCGGCGTTGGATCGGTGGTTACGTTGAATGCGCGCACGGCCCATAACCCGTGGTTCGAATGCGAGGTGAGCATCCACCGCTGGAGCGTGCTCGCCGGCCCTACTCGAGCGTCTTGAGGATCGGCATGCCGTGGCAGCGCTTGCGGAAGTCGGCCAGCTTGCGGGCCTGGTCTTCCTCGGGGAGCGTGCGGATTTCTTCCAGCGCGGTTTCCGCAGCCAATTCCACCTCGGTCCGCAGGATGCCGGGCTGCTCGGCCAGCGAGCGGTCGTAGGTGATCGCGGCGAGTCCACCGAGGGCCAGGAAGGCGTCGCCGAATTTCCCTCGCTTCAGATTGGCTCGGGCGGCCTTCATGGCCTTGTCGATCTGTTTGCGGGCGTCGTCTTCGTCGACCAGCAGGAAGCCGTCCCAGCCGGCTCCGATGCGCGCGGGGGTGTCGGACCGGATCGCGGCGCGCAGCAGCTTGGTGGACTTCTTGGGGCGCTTCCAGACGGCCATGCGGCGCAATAGCTCCGGCTCCCCTCCGGGGACCGCGTCCAGCAGCACGCGATAGGCCGCGTCCTGCCAGTTCTTCACGTCCCTGTTGTTCACCTGCACCCAACAAATGCAGTAGTAGACCTCGTGGGGATTGCCCGACTTGGGCCGCGCGCAGCCGATGCCGACCTCCACCAGGTGAGGGTCGGCCGCCAGCAGCCGGAAACCCGGTTCGCGCGCGTAGTACCGTTCCATCAACGCTGTCAGGGATACACCGCGAAGCACGTTGACAATGACGTGGTTGGGAGGATCGTCGACAGGAGGGCGGAGGTTGTAGTTGGAGAACGGCCGGGTGCTCGTCAGTCCGGGCCAGCCGTGGTCCGGGCCGCTTGTCGGCGCGTTCTTTCCGGCGCCGTCCTTGCGAAGCATGTCGCGAATGCCGAGCTTGCCGAACGCGTGGACGCTGCGCTTCGCGCGTGCCATGCGGTCGGCGTGCTCGCGCGCCCGGGAGGCAACCGCCTCGTTCCAGGCGGCCGGCTTCAGCTTGATCTTCTTGCGCAACTCGTTGATGGCGTCCATCGTGCGCTTCTCGATGAGGCGCGGATGCCACTCCGCGGGCGTCTGCGGCTCCTGCGGAATCGGGGGCTCGGTCCAGTTCTTCGGCTTTCGCTTGCCGTGCCACACGAAGAACCGTGCCACGCTCTGGGTGGCCACGTGGGTGTGGCAGAGGATCTCCATGCGGTAGACCCCGGTCCCCTCCGTCAACTCCGCGTCCCATGCGAAGGTGGTCGGGGTGACGGTGCCCTTCTGGTTGAGATAGGTTCGGCCGTTGGGCGCAATGATGACGAGTTCAGGGGTGCGGTACTTGCCCTTCAGCTGTCCCGAGATCATCAGCTGCTTGCCCCGCGCCACTTCCCGGGGGAATTCGTTCACGATCCCGACTCGCGTGTTGATGTACTCCTCGGACCGGGCCGCGGTGGCAACGACGCCGCAGAACAGCATCGCGAGAGGGATCAGGTGTCGCCTTGAAGGCATCCAGCAATTGTAGGCGGCGTCCGGCGTCTGCGGGACATGCTTCCTTTTGTCCGCGCGCCGGGTTCCAATAGCCACCAATGAGCGGCGACGAGCGTCGTGCCTACGAACGATTCGATGCAGCGCTTCCGGCGCGTGCGACATTGCCGTCCGGTGCCGAGGTCGAGTGCCGCGTCGAGAACATCGGCGAGCTCGGCGTCTACCTCTCGACCGCCGATCTGGACGGCGTGATCGAGGTCGGCGACACGGTCCGCGTCTCGGTGGTCCGCGAAGGCGTGACCATCGAGCGGGACGGAAAAGTCCTGCGGCACGACCAGGAGTTCACGAGCGGAGAAATCCGCCGCTCGTTCGCCATCCGCTTCGACACGCCCATCGAAGTTTGAGGGCCGATCGAAGTCTAGGCTTCCGTCGCGCCTGCCTGCACCCGGTACACGAGGCGGAACAGGGTCGGCACGACGAACAGCGTGAACAGGGTCGAGGCCAGCAGGCCGCCCAGCAGGACGCTCCCCAGGCCGCGGTAGAGCTCGCTGCCGGCGCCAGGGCTGACGACGAGCGGCAGCAGGCCGAACACTGTGGTGAACAGCGTCATGAAGATGGGGCGAATGCGCGTGCGCACCGCACCCTGCACCGCGTCCGCGCGCGATTTCCCTTGCCGCACCAGTTGCAGCGCCTGGTGCACGATCAAAATCGCGTTGTTCACCACGGTACCGATCAGGATGACAAACCCGAGCATGGTGAGGACGTCGAGCGGTTGCTGGACGAACAGATTCAGGACCCACAAGCCCACGAACCCGCCGCCGGCACCCAGCGGAACGCTGACGATGATGACCAGCGGATAGACCCAACTCTCGAACAACGCCGCCATCAGGAGGTAGGTGATCAGGAGCGCGAGCAGCACGTTGAATCGGAGCGCGTCCCAAGTGGCGGCCAGCTTGTCCGCGGTGCCCGCCAGGTTCAGCTGGTACTCGGCACCGAGTTCGCCGCTGTCCTGTAGCGGCGTGATGATCTGCTCCGTGATCCGGTCCATCGCGTCCTCGAGCGCCATGCTGGCGGGCGGGGACACCTGGATCGTGATCGCGCGCTGCCGCTCGCGGCGGTTGATCTGTTCCGGGCCGCTGCTGAGTTCGACATCAGCGAGCGCGCTCAACGGGACCAGGTCGCCGGTGGCCGTCGCGATGGGGAGGTCGTTGAGTTGTTGCGTGGAGCCAGCGAAGTCCGGGCGTCCAACGAGCGTGAGATCGATGCGCTTGCCGCCGCGGAAGTAGTCCCCGGCGTAGGCTCCGTCGACCAGGCTGTTCACGGCGTAGCCGAGTTCGCGGCCGCTCATCTTCAGGTCCGCAGCCACCGTCCAGCGCGGAAGCACGTGAACCTCGGGGTTCGAAAGATCGAGACTCGGCCGCGGAATCACGCGCGCGCCGGGAACCGTCTGCATGGCCTGCATGAGGACGCGCTGACCCAGTTCCACGAGTCGCGGAAGCTCGGGGCCGGAGATCTCGATGTCGATGTTGCGGCCGGCGGTCAGGCCCTGTTCGAACAGCGAAGCCTGCACCGCGATACCGAACGTGCCCGGCTGGGTGAAACCCATGCCCTGAACGAGCGGCAGGAGTTCGCGCGCGCGCATGCCGTCCTGGGCGCGGACGCCCATGAACAGCTGTCGACCGCGCGCGACGTAGAAGAAATCGAGAATCGCGGGGTAATCGAGATCCTCGATGCCGGGATCGCCCGGGTTCACGTCCCAGTAGGGCTGCATCCCGTTCTCGATCTGCTCGCCCATGGCGACCATCTCGTCGAGGTTGTAGCCCGGCGGCGGGAAGAGAATGCCGAAGACCAGGTTGCGGTTGCCGGTGGGCAGGTACTCGACCTTCGGGAAGAGCATCCACGTGGTGCCGACGGCGCCCGCCACGATGACGGCGACCAGCCCGATCTGACGCAGGACGCTCCCTCCGACGAGCCGGTTCACGCCCAGGATCAACTGGCGAAACGCGTGGCCGAACCTGTCGAGCGGTGCGAGCAGCACGCGGAACACCTTCGGCGGCGGAGCGTCGCGCCGCGATTCGGGCGGCAGCACGCGGACGGAGAGCGTGGGGATCAGCGTGACCGAGATGATCAGCGAGAGTCCCACCGAACAACTGATGGCGAGTGCGATGTCGCGGAACAGTTGGCCGGCCTCCTCCTGGACGAACAGCACGGGCAGGAACACCGCGAGCGTGGTCAGCGTGCTCGCGAAAACCGCGCCCCAGACTTCCTGCGTGCCCTTGATGGCGGCCTCGGTACGGCTCGCGCCTTCCTGGTAGTGGCGGAAGATGTTCTCCAGCACGACGACCGCGTTGTCGACCAGCATGCCCACGGCGAACGCGAGACCTGCCAGCGAAATCACGTTCAGCGAGCGGCCCATCAGATTGAGCAGCAGGAAGGTGCCGATCACGCTGGTCGGAATCGCGAGCGCGACCACCAGCGTCGACCGAACGCTTTTCAGGAAAATCAGGAGGACCGCGATGGTGAGCAGTCCACCGATCACGATGTTGCTGCGCACGAGTCCGACGGCGCTGTAGATGTAGTCCGTCTCGTCGTAGACCTGCTTGAGTTGCAGGCCGTTGCGTCGCAGGACACCATCGCTGAGTTCGGTCACCGCCTCGCGCAGGCCTTCCATGACATCGAGCACGTTGGCGCCGGTCTCGCGCACGGCGTTCACCGCGATCGAGGTCGTGCCGAAGTTGCGGACGATGCCGTCGGGCTTCTTGTGACCAAGTCGCACTTCGGCGATGTCGCGGACGTAGACGGGGACGCCGTCGCGGCGCGCGACGACGACGTTCTCAACTTCTTCCGGATTGCGGAACTGGCCGAGCGTGCGCACCACGTAGCGGCGCTTGCCTTCCCAGAAGTCACCGGCGGACGTGTCCGAGTTCTGGCCACGCAGCGCCTCGCGCAGCATCGCGATGGTGATCTGCCGCGCCGCGAGATTCGTGGGGTCGACGATCACCTGCAGCTCGTCTTCTCGTCCGCCCAGCACGTTGGCGTTGGCGACTCCGGGGACGCGCTCGAAGCGAGCCTCGATGACGTCCTCGGCGAAGCGTCGATGCGTGGTGATGTCGATGTCCGGCGGCCGCAGGGTGGCGAGCTCGGGGTCCTCCGCGATGGCGGTTTCGAGTCGGCGCAGTCGCAGACCGCTGTTGTGCGCGCGCAGCACCGGCTCCAGCGCGGCGCGCTTGGCAGGCTTGTCCTTCAGGAAGGCCTCGATATCGGCCTCGTCGGGAACGCGCGGACGCAGGATGAACCAGCCGATGGGGCGGTCCGAGGAGTTGGCGGTCGTAAGGACCGGCTCGTCCGCCTCCTCGGGATACTCGCGCACTTGTTGGAGGCGCGAGTTCACCTTGAGCAGTGCAGAGCTCATGTCCGTCCCGACGACGAACTCGAGAATGACGCGCCCGCTGGAGTCCTGGCATTCGCTCGAAACCTTGTCGAGTCCCTCGATGCCCTTGAGCTGTTCTTCCTGCTCCTGGACGATCTCGCGCTCGACCTCCACCGGCGAGGCCCCGGGCCAGCGCGTCTCGATCGTGATGGTGGGGGTCTGCACCTCCGGTGTCAGCTGCATCGGCATGCGGAACAGTGCCAGCATGCCGAACATGACCAGCAGCAGCACGCCTACGGCGACCTTGACCGGATTGGCGACGAGTTGACCGATGAAATGCAACGCGAGGCCTACTTTCGTGCGCGGACCTTTTGGCCCGGTCGCAGACGCTCGTTGCCGCGCACCACGACGGTGGCGCCGTCCGGTACGTTCCCGACGATTCCGACCCGCTCCCCGAACCCCGCACCGATGGCAACCGGCACCGGCGCGACCGATCCGTCCTCGCCGACGACGTAGACCATCGGAGCGCGTCCGCCGAGGACGATGGCGTCCTTCGGGACAAGCAAAGTCGGCACCTTGGGGCCCACCGCCAGCACGGCGACGGCCAATGTGCCCGCCTTCAGGCGCGGAATGCCGTCGATCATCGGGTTCTGGATGCGAATCTTCACCGGCAACGTTCGTCCGCGCTCCTCGGCCTGCGGCACGATGGCGACGATCTTGCCGGTGAACCGTCGGTCCTTCAGCGGCAGCGACGGGATCTCGACCGTGGCCACGGCTCCGGGGCGCAGCAGATCGGCCGCCGCGTTCGGGATCGGAATGACCGCCTCGACCTCATCCAGTTCGGCCAGCGTGAGGATCGGATCCCCGGGAGACAGGCGTTCGCCCAGTTCCGTCGACGTGCGCACGACGTACGCGGTGAAGGGCGCGCGGACGGTGTGGCGCGTGAGGCTGTCCTCCAGAAGGGCGACCTGCGCTTCGCGGAAAGCGACCTGCGCACGCGCCTGTTGGATGCGCTCCTTGCGCGGACCATCCTGGACCAGCTTGAGCATCGCGAGGCTCTCCTGCCGCCGCGCCTCCGCGGAGCGCAACGCGAACAGCGTCTCCTTGACCTCGTCCTCGCTGATCGTCTCGTTCTGGAAGAGGCGCAGCGCGTTCGCGTAGCGCCACTTGCGCAATTCGATGTCGGCTTCCTCGCGGGCCACCTTGGACTTGGCCTGCGTGATTTCCTCGGGACGCGAACCATTCAGGAGTTCCTGCAGCAACTCCTTGCTCAGGCGCAACTCGGCGCGCTTGGCCACGATCTCGAGTTCGATCGCCTTGGCGTCATGCACGGCAAGGACGGCACCCTTTTCGACGCGCATGCCCTCGCGCAGCGGGTACTCCACGATCCGTCCGCCGGTCTCGCTGCCGACGATGCTGACGCGTTTCGGGCGAATCGTGCCGACGAACTTGCGCGCCAGGGCCGCTTCGACGATCTCCGCCTTGGCTACATCGACGAGGGCGGGCGGGCGCTCCTGTTGTGCGACCGCGATCGCGGGCAGCAACAGGACCACGAATAGGGTCCGGTAAGTTCGATTCATCGCCTCTCCCAACGTCAGATGCGACCTTTGGTAGCACGGATTCGCGGGGACCGCGATTTACTCCGCGGCGTGGATCTCGCGGACGTGCAACTCGACGCCGTCGGTGTCGTCCTTTTGGCGAAGCGTAAAGGCGAGGTCCACCGGTCCGCGGAGCAACGGAGCGCGTTCGAACTGCTTGAACGCGACGGCGCGCCACGAGGTGCGTTCACCGGCCGCGAAAAACACGAGATGCTGTCCATCGGCTCCGACGCGCCGCGGCTTGCCCGCCACGCGCACGCCCCGCGCGCAGAAGATCGGCTCGCGATTGTCGCAACCGAACGGCTGCAGCAGCGCGATCTCCGCGGCGAGCGAGCGGTGGATCTGGTCGATGGGAACCTCCGCATCGACGATGCGGGGGGCGCGGTCGCCGGAAGACTGCGCTCGGATGGCCTCGACGAACGCCTTGCGGAAGTCGTCGATCTTGTCGGGTTTCATCGTGAATCCGGCAGCGAGGGCGTGCCCGCCGTGGGAGACGAGGTGCTCCGTCGACGCCGTGAGCGCCTCGTGCAGTCGCACGTCGCCGTGGGATCGGGCAGAGCCGCGGCCCACTTCGGAGTCCACGGCGATGAGCGCGGCGGGTTTGCCGAAGCGCTCCGCCACGCGCGCCGCGACAATTCCGATGACGCCCGGATGCCAGTCCTGTCCCGCGATCACCAGCGCCGGCAAGTCTTCCGCCGCCAGCATCGCCTCCGCCTGCGCGTAAGCGTCTTCGGCGTGCTTGCGTTCGATCTTCTGGCGTTCGCGATTGCAGCCGTCGAGCTCCTTGGCCATCCGCTGCGCCTCTTCCTCGTCTTCGCAGAGGATCAGGTCGAGCGCCAGCTGTGCCGAGCCGAGCCGGCCCGCCGCGTTGATGCGCGGCCCAATCCGGAATCCGACATCGCTGGCCCGCAGCTTCCGCCCTTCGCATCGAGCGACCTTGAGCAGCGCACGCAGCCCGGCGTGTCGCGTGCCCGCGAGCGCGGCGAGGCCGCTGCGAACCAGAACGCGGTTCTCGTCGAGCAGCGGCACCACGTCGGCAATCGTGCCGACGGCGACGATCGCCAGCAGATCCGGAAGGAGTTCCTTGAAGCGCGCGGCAAACGCCGGCCCGCGCCCCTCCGCGAGTCCACACGCCAACTTGAAGGCGACGCCGCAACCCGCCAGTCCCTGGAACGGATAGGTCTCGTCGTGCCGCTTCGGATTCACGACGGGGCAGTCGGGAATCCGCGCGTCCGGCTCGTGGTGGTCGGTAATCACCACGTCGAGGCCGGCAGCCACGGCGTCGGCCACGGCCTGCGCGCGGGTAATCCCGTTGTCCACGGTGACGACCAGGCCGCAGCCTTCCTGATGCAGCCGCTGGAGCGCCTCGCCGTTAAGGCCGTACCCGTCGGTCACGCGATGCGGAATGTACGGGCGCACCTTGCCGCCCATCGCCTCCAGAATGCGAGTCATCACCGCCGTGGAGCAGACGCCGTCCACGTCGTAGTCGCCGTACACCGCGATCGTTGCTCCGTCGGCGAGCGCTCGCTCGATCCGCTCCACGGCACGATCGAGATCGGTCAACAGCGAAGGGTCGTGCAGTCCGTTCGGGCTCGGATGCAGGAACGCGCGAGCCGCCTCCGGAGTCGAGATCCCGCGCCCGACCAGTACCTGGGCGGTGACGGGGTGAATTCCCAGTTCCCGCACAAGCAGTGAGCCGGCACCGGGATCCGTGTTTCGAGGGGCGAGGCCGGACACAACCGCGCACCTTACCACCCTTCCTCGACGGTTCGAGTTGACAGGCGGGCGTCAGGTTGGGATGGTCCGTGCATGGCCGGTGCCCCCTCCGATCCCGTCTTGCTCAACGCCGTTGCGGAAGCGCGACGCCTAACCCTTTTGCGGGAGTTCCTCGAGGGCGGGGGAGCGCTGCAGGACGCCGATCTGACCGGGCTCACTTTGTCCGGGACGGATCTCGCCGCTGCCACCGGCCCCCTCGATTTCACCGGCACCGATCTCCGAGGCACGCGCTTCGTGGAGGCCGATCTGAACCACGCGCGGTTTTCGGAGTCGGATCTGAGCGGCGCGTCCTTCCAGAACGTGAACCTCAGCGGCGCCGAGTTCCTGCGCTGCGCGGCGCGGGGCAGCACGTTCGCCGACGTCAATCTCGCCTACGCGACCTTTCGCGAGGCCGACCTGCGCGGTTCGTTGTTCTTCGACGCCAACATGGCGGACATTTCGTTCAAGGGAGCATCCCTGGACGGATCCGAGGTCGACGCGATCCGGCTGAGCCTGAACGGCTCTACCCACGTGCTGGGGCTCAAGGAAGCGGTCTGCAGTCTGGCCGACCCGGTCAGCTATCCGACCATCGCCGGGGTGTCGGGCGACGCCTTCTGGCTGACCTACTACAACAAGACGCGCGACATCAACTGGGGCGGGTTCGCCAAGGACGTGTTGACGCGCGGGCTCGACAACTTCGGCTTCGACTGCGAGTTGCTCGACGAGGTCGAAGAGGATGACGCGTGGGACCGCCTGGCCGGCGCCCTGGCGGAAGGCTCGACGGTTATTACGCCGTTGCACGTCTCGGCCGCGACGGTGCTGGGGTCCGGATTCGGCGGGTCGGAGTGGGTGTTCGTCACCGGCATCGACCGCGGCGAAGTGCTCGTGAACTGCCTGCTCGGGGATGCGCTGCGCTTCTCGCCCGATCGCTTCCGCGCGGGCTGGTGCGTCCACCATCCGTTGGAAGAGGCGGCGGACGATCTCCCGGTGATCTACGCCATGTGCGTCGTGAAGCAGCGGAGTGAAACCCCGAGCCGTGCGGAGATCGTGCGTCGTGGCATCGCGGGCGGCGTCGAGGTCATGACCCTGCCGGCGACGGACAAGGTCCAGTTCGGATTCGACGCCTACGCGCAACTCGTCGCGGAACTCGAGTCGAACCGCGGGCCCGAGGATCTGCCGCCGGACGAGGCGCGCCGCTTCCTGCCGTGGCTCGGCCTCGGCATGCTCCATCACCACGGCTCGCGCTGGGCGATCCGCGACTTCCTCGGCGAGGTCCACGATCGGGGCGATCTGACCGGCTCCGATCACGAGGCGGTCGGAGAGGCGCACGAGCTCTACGCCGGGGCGTGTGAGGATCTGCAGCATTTCCTGCAGGCCATGCCGTGGACGTTCGACTGCCATGACGAGCAGGAAATGGCGGGCGCCGTCCGCCAATTCCACGAGCATCGCGGGCGTGGGGCGGACTTGTTGCGCGCAGCGGCCGCCAAGGAACGGGACGCTTTGGCCCGCTTTCAGGCGATTCTCGAGCTCGGCTAACCTCGAACCGGCGTCCGAATCGGCGGCGCGCCTTACCCGATTCCGGCTGCCACGCCGATAGAGAGGGCATGCGCCTGATTTGGCTCGGAGCTCTGCTGGCCGTCTTGGCCTCCCCCTCGGCGGCGGAGGACGTCGTGCGCCTGCGCCGCGGTGGCAGTCTGCGCGGCGAGATCCAATCGCAGTCCGAGCACGAGGTGGTGCTGGTTCTCGCGTCGGGTGAAATCCGGATCCCGCGCTCGCAGATTGCGCGCATCGAGGTGGCTCGCGACCCGGAGGCGGAAGGCGTCCGGCTGATCAAGCGCGACGAGTGGAGCCTGCTCCTGCTCGAGAAACGCGTCGTGGGCTGGATGCGCGTGCTGCATTGGGAGCGCGGCAACCTGGTCCACCTCGAGGAGCATCGCGTCCTCCTGCGGCAAGGCGAGGATCCTCGTCGCGAACGCCGACGTGTCGAGATCGTCGATCGCAGGGGCTCGGCGCGCGAATACCTGTGGATGGAATCCCGGGTGGGCCACATGGAAGTGTGGTCCGGCCAGATCCTGAACGGCCGCCATGTGCGACAGCACCGTCACGAAGGGCGTGTGCAGACCGAGGCGAACGCGTGGCCTGACGGCGCCTCGCTGCCGCTTCCGATGTGGGCGCACACGCTGGACAACCTCGGCGTGTCGACGCGGACCGTGCTCGATCCGCGCACCGGAGAATTCGAGCAGCGCCGCTTCGAGCGCTCCGCCGGCCGTTACTTCGGTGCTACCTGGGCGGGCACGATCGTCGCGACGACGCCGGAACGCGTCGCCTTCGCACGTCGCGTGCACGCTCGCGCCGACCCCAGGAAAGTTGCTGCCGCCGCGATGCTGCATCCGCTGACGCCGCGCAAGCCCGATCGGCTGGTCCATCACGTGGCCGCCGGCGTGTCCATGCGTGCGCCGGACAAGATCTGGGTCGATTCGATCGAGGGTGTCGAGGACGGTCGGTTGCTGGTCCTTGAGAACCGATCGTCGTTCGCGCGCGTCGAGCTCTACACGGGCCCCGCCGTCGTGCCGGCCGACGGTTGGAATGGCTTGCGCGGGCAGTTGGGCAAGGCGCACGACTTCGTGGCGCGCGTTGGCGATGCGGTCGATGGGCTCCAGCGCATCGAGGTGCGCCAGGGCAAGGAGCGCATGCTCGGTCTCGTGCGCATCGTTCCCCGCAAGGGGGAGTACGTCGCCCTCGTCGGACTTGTTCCGCTGCGCCGGTGGGGCACGGAGCGCAAGGCGATCGCCGGGATTCTGCGCTCGGCAACCGTGACCGAGTGATCGACCGGCGCCCCCCAACGGGTGCCGCAAGCACTCTCGCTAGCGGTATCGTCGCCGTCGCGACGTGGGCGACTTGGGCTTGACGTCGCCGCCCGCCCGCTTGCGCTTCTTGAGCTCGATCTTCTTGGAACTCTTGCGTTTGCGCGTCGTCGGAGCCGCGATCGGACCCTTCTTCTTGTTGCTCTCCTCCGCGTCGGTGGGAGGGCGCGCGATCGGAATGATCTCGTAGTTGATCGTCTTCAGGTACGCGTCGAGTTCGGCCACGATCTCATCGGGATGCTGATAGCGCATGTCCCGGTCCTTGGCCATCATCTTCTCGATCGTGTAGTGCACGTTCGGCGAGATGTTGAGGCGCTTGAGTTCGTCCGAGCCAAGCCGCTGCATGATCTGCTTGCTCATCACCTCGAAGTCGTCGTCGCCGGTGAACGGCACTTCCCCGATCACCATGTGATAGAGCGAGACACCCAGCGAGTAGATGTCGGAGCGGCCATCGAGATCGGCGACGCCCTTGGCCTGCTCCGGCGACAGGTAGCCGACGGTGCCGACGGTCGTGCCATCCGCTTCGTCGCTCGGCGGGGCGTCCAGCATGCGGCACAAGCCGAGGTCGATCAGCTTCACTGTCCAGTCGTCGTCCACGAGCACATTGCCGGGCTTGATGTCGCGGTGGATGATCCGATTCTCGTGCAGGCAGCTGAGTGCGCCCGCGATCTGCCGCGCGACGTGCAGGGCGGTCGGACCGTCGAGCCGGCCACGCTTCTCGATGTGCTCGAGGATCGTGTTGCCGGGGAACCACTCCATCGACAGGAAGCGCCATCCGGCAATCTTGCGCACCTCGTAGCCGCGGATGATGTTGGGGTGCCGGATCTTGCACAGCAGATGGGACTCGCGCATGAACCGCTTGAGC
>Ga0070728_10004817_pt1 | contig 13684 bp, 11 predicted proteins | sample tdDd471_FD_66723 | JGI IMG/M metagenome (GOLD analysis project Ga0070728, IMG submission 66723) | Marine sediment microbial communities from the Atlantic coast under amendment with organic carbon and nitrate - tdDd47.1 | ecosystem: Environmental > Aquatic > Marine > Coastal > Sediment | place...
CCGCGCGGCCCATCCTGCGCCCATGACCTATGATCTCTATCTCGGCGATGCCATGTTCTCCAGCTGGTCGCTACGCGGCTGGCTGATGTTCGAAAAATTCACCCTGCCCGTGCGCAGCCATTTCGTCGGCCTCTACAGCGGCACCATGGCCGCCGACCTCGCGCCGCTGGCCCCCGCGCGGCTGGTCCCGGCGCTGCGGCTGCCCGACGGAACGGTGCTGGGCGAGACACTGGCGATCGCCGAAACCCTGGCCGAACGCCACCCCGATACCGGGCTTTGGCCGGCGGACCCGGCCGAGCGCGCCACCGCCCGCTGGCTCTGCGCCGAGATGACCAGCGGCTTTTCCGCCCTGCGCGCCGACTGCCCGATGCAGTTGCACAGCCAATACCGGGGCTTTGCCCCCTCGCCCGCCGTTCAGTCCGATCTTGCACGGATCGAAACCCTCTGGGCCCACGCCCGCGGCCTCTCCGGCGCGGCCGAGGGCTGGCTGTTCGGTGCCTACAGTCTGGCCGATGTGTTCTACACCCCGGTCGCCGCCCGTATCCTCGGCTACGAGCTGCCGGTGAGCGCGCCCGCCCATGCCTATTGCACCGCCCTGCTCTCGGACCCGGCGGTGCGGAAATGGCGCGACATGGCGCGCGAGGTGACCTACGATCCGCTGCCCTACGCCCTCGACCTGCCCAGCGGGGACTGGCCGATCCCGGACTGATCCCGCCGCTTCTTCTCGTTTCAAATACTCATCTCCGACGGTCGCTCCGGCGCCAGCGTTAACCATTCCTAAACCACCCGCCCGCTAGCGATGGTCTGTCCATCACCGGCACAGGGGCGGCCCATGGTCTCACGCGCCTATACCGTCGCCTTCCAGGGGGTCGAGGCCCGCCTTGTCGAGGTGCAATGCGCCGTCACCCCCGGGCTGCCGGCCTTTGCCATCGTCGGCCTTCCCGACAAGGCGGTGTCCGAGGCCCGCGACCGGGTCCGCAGTGCGCTCAGTGCGCTGGCCATCGCGCTGCCGGCCAAACGCATCACCATCAACCTCTCGCCCGCCGACCTGCCCAAGGAGGGCAGCCATTTCGACCTGCCGATCGCCGTGGCGCTGCTGGCCGCGCTCGGCATCATCCCCGACGACGCCGCCGAAACCGCCGTGGCCCTGGGCGAGCTGTCGCTCGACGGCACGCTGATCGCGGTGCCCGGCGCGCTGCCCGCCGCGATGACCGCCGCGCAGGAGGGGCGCAGCCTGCTCTGCCCCGCCGCCTGCGGCGCCGAGGCCGCCTGGGTCGGCGATTGCCAGGCGATCGGCGCCGAAAGCCTGGGCGCGGTGATCCGCCATGCCACCGGTCAGGCCCCGATCGCCCCCTCCGACCCCGGCGAGGTCACCGCCCCCCCCGCCAACCGCGACCTGCGCGACGTCAAAGGCCAGGAACGCGCCAAGCGCGCGTTGGAAATCGCCGCCGCCGGGCGCCATCACCTGATGCTGGTCGGCCCGCCCGGCTCGGGCAAATCCATGCTCGCCGCCCGCCTGCCCGGCCTGCTGCCGCCGCTCACCCCGACCGAGGCGCTGGAAACCTCGATGATCCAGTCGCTCTGCGGCGTACTGGAGGAGGGCGGGATCAGCCGCACGCGCCCGTTCCGCGAACCGCATCACACCGCCTCGATGGCCGCCATCGTCGGCGGCGGTCGCGGCGCCCGCCCGGGCGAAATCAGCCTGGCCCACAACGGCGTGCTCTTCATGGACGAGTTTCCCGAGTTCTCGCGCACCGTGCTGGAAACCCTGCGCCAGCCGATCGAGACCGGCGAGGTGATGGTCGCGCGCGCCAACGCTCATGTGACCTATCCCTGCCGCTTCATGCTGGTGGCCGCCGCCAACCCCTGCAAATGCGGCTATCTCTCCGATCCGCAGCGCGCCTGCGCGCGGGTGCCGCAATGCGGGGCCGACTACCTCGGCCGCATCTCCGGCCCGCTGATGGACCGCTTCGATCTGCGGGTCGAGGTGCCCCCCGTCGGTTTCACCGATCTCGACCTGCCCGCCGACGGCGAACGGTCCGAGAGCGTCGCCGCCCGCGTCGCCACGGCCCGGACCGTGCAGGAGGCGCGCTTCGCCGACCATCCCACCGCCCGCCAGAACGCCGACGCCGAGGGGGAATTGCTGGAAACCATCGCCACGCCGGACGCCGAGGGGCGCGCGTTGCTGACAAGGGCTGCGGAGCGGTTCGGCCTCTCGGCGCGCGGCTACCACCGCATCCTGCGGGTGGCCCGCACCATCGCCGATCTCGACGGCGCGCAGGAGGTCCGCCGGTCGCATCTGGCCGAGGCGCTCAGCTTTCGCCTGACCGCCTCGATCGCCGCCTGATCCATCCCGAGAGGCCGCGCAGCGTCGCCTCGCCCTCGGGCAGGTAGCGCCAGAAAAACGGCCAGACATGCGGCAGGTCGCGCGCGATGACCTCCTCGACCTCCACCCCCTGCCGGCGCAGATGCGCCGCCATCCGGCGGCTGTCGTCGAGCATGATCTCGGTATCCCCCACGGTCAGCCAGACCGGCCCCGCCCCGGTAAAATCGGCAAAAAGCGGCGAGGCGAGCGGTTGCGCCGGGTCAGCGCCCTGCAGGTACATCTGCGCCATGTCCCTGTCCCGCCCGGCGGGCAGCATCACGTCGCGCGCCGCGTTGGCGCGAAAGCTTTCCCCGGAAAACCCGAGGTCGGTCAGCGGCGAAAAGGCAAAACTCGCCGCCGGCAGCTCCGCCCCCCGCGCGCAAAGATCCCCCAACAGCGCCAGTGCCAGCCCGCCACCGGCGCTGTCGCCGCCCAGCACGATCCGCCCCGCCGGAACACCCGAGGCGATCAGCGCCTCGAACGCCGCCCGCGCGTCCTCCACCGCCGCCGGAAACGGATGCTCGGGCGCCTTGCGATAATCGGGCAGGCAAACCGGCACGCCGGTCAACTGCGCCAGCCGCGCCGCCAGCGCCGCATGGGTGCGGGGGCTGCCGAAAACGTAAGCTCCGCCATGGAAATACAGGATCGCCCCGCCGTTCGGCGCCCCCTCGCCGACCCAGAGCCCCTCCAGCGCGCCCGCGCCCGTACCCAGCCGCGTCGGCACGACGGGCACGTCGCGCGGCGGACGGAACAGCCAGCGCGCGCGGCGCTCGAAACTGGTGCGAATCACCTTCGGGTCGCGCACCCGGGCGAGATAGGGTTTCTCCGTCAGCCGCAGGATCAGGTTGAGGGCGACGCGCTGCCAGCTCATCCGGCGCGCGCTTCCACCGCCTCCCAGATCTGCGCGGCCACGTTGATGCCGTCAAAGCGTTCCAGTTCCTGGATGCCGGTGGGCGAGGTCACGTTGATCTCGGTCAGGTAATCGCCGATCACGTCGATCCCGACAAAGACCTGGCCCTTTTCCTTCAGCAGCGGCCCGATGGCGGCGCAGATCTCCAGGTCCCGCTCGCTCAGCCCGATCTTCTCCGGCCGGCCGCCCACATGCATGTTCGAGCGCGTCTCGCCCTTTGCCGGAACCCGGTTGATCGCGCCCACCGGGGCGCCGTCGACCAGGATCACCCGCTTGTCGCCGTTGCTGACGTCGGGCAGGAACTTCTGCACGATCAGCGGCTCGCGGCTGAACCCGGTGAACAGCTCGTGCAGCGAACTCAGGTTTCGGTCATTGACATCGAGCCGGAACACCCCGGCGCCGCCATTGCCGTAGAGCGGTTTCAGGATGATGTCGCCGTGCTTGTCCTTGAACTTGCGGATGGTGGCCAGGTCGCGCGCGATGGTGGTCGGCGGGGTCAGATCCGGGAAATCCAGTACCAGCAGCTTTTCGGGATAGTTGCGGACCCAGAACGGATCGTTGACCACCAGCGCCTGCCCCTTCAACCGATCGAGCAGATGGGTCGAGGTGATGTAATGCATGTCAAAGGGCGGGTCCTGCCGCAGCCAGACCACATCCCACTCGGCCAGGTCCACCTCGCGCGCCGGCCCCAGCACCGCCGGATCGCCCGGCACCCGCTGCACCGTGAAATCATGGCCCCGCGCGGTGATCCGCCCCTCCTGGTAGGCCAGTTGGTCCGGCCCGTAGAAGAACAGCTCGTGCCCCCGCGCCTGCGCCTCCTCGGCCAGCCGAAAGCTGCTGTCTGCATTGATGTCCACGGCCCCGATCGGGTCCATCTGAAAGGCGATCTTCATGGCTCTGTTCCCTGTTCCGGCAGCACGGTCCAAGGATACATGGCCCAGCGGGCCGGGGGGTTCAATGGGGATCGGCCATGATCAGCGCGGATCAGGCGCCGAAGGCGTTCTCGACGATCTCGAATGCGCCGCGCCCATCGACCAGTGCCACGTCGAACCGCGCCTCGGTGAACTGGCCCGCCGGTTCGCCCTCGAGGAATTCGCTGGCCGCCGAGTACAGCCGCTGCATCTGCCGCGCGCCGAGGCGTTCCGCGGCGGTGGCAAAATCCCGCGCTGCCTTCACCTCGATGAAGATCACGCCCGCGTCCCGGCGCGCGATCAGATCGATCTCGCCGCCCTTGCCGCGCCAGCGCCGCCGGGCAATCGAAAAACCGCGCCGCTGGTAATCCCGCGCGATGCTGTCCTCGGCCGCCGTGCCGGATCGATAGGCCCGAAACCCCCGGTTCCGGCGGTCGGCCACAGGCCCCGCGCGGCCAGAGTATTCCGCAATATCTGCCCCGAAATCCAGCATCGCTTCACCCTTTCGACAGCCCCAGCGCCATCTGATAAACCTCGCGCCGCTTCTGCCCGTGCATCCGCGCCACCAGGTCGGCGGCATCGCGCACCGAATGCGTCTCGAGAGCCGTGCGCAGGTCCGACTCTATGTCGGATGCGCTAACGTTCGGTAAATGTCCGCGATCCACCAGGATCACGATCTCACCCCGTGGCGGGTCGTCCGTGGCGCCCTCGGCCAACGCGGCCAGGGTGCCCCGGCGCACCTGCTCGAACTTCTTGGTCAGCTCCCGACACAGCGCCGCCGGCCGCGCGCCGCCGAGAACATCGGCCATGTCGGCCAGGCTCGCCGCCGCGCGCTTGGGCGATTCGTAGAACACCAGCGTTCCGGGAATCTCGCGCAGCGCCTCCAGCCGCGCCCGCCGCGCCTGCGTCGCGTTCGGCAGGAAGCCGTCGAAAAAGAAGGCATCGGTGGGCAATCCGGCCAGCGTCAGGGCCGTGGTCACCGCCGAGGGTCCCGGTGCCGAGGTCACCGTGTAGCCGGCCTCCGAGGCCGCCCGGCTCAGATCATACCCCGGGTCCGCGATCAGCGGCATCCCGGCCTCCGAGGCATAGGCGACCGAGCGCCCCTCGCCCAGCGCGGCCAGCAGTTTCGCCCGTGCCGCCGGTCCGCTGTGGTCGTGATAGGCCAGGATCCGCCGCCCCTCCAGCGGCACCCCGTGGATCTCCATCAGCCGGCGCAGGCTGCGGGTGTCCTCAGCGGCGATCACATCGGCCGAGGCCAGCACATCCAGCGCCCGCAGCGTGATGTCCCGTGCCGTCCCGATCGGGGTGGCGACGAAATACAGCCCCGGCAACAGGGAGACTTTTTGGTGATTCAACGCTGGACCCGACCTTTCAGTGCTTTATGATCCGGACCGGATTGGCACGCGGCGCCAGACCGCCGGATCAGGGAGTACATGTCGTCATGTTTGCCGTTTTCACCACCGCCCGCAAGGCGGCGCTGACCGTTCTCGCGCTTCTGGCGGCCCTCGTCCTGTCGGCCTGCGACACCGCCATGGTGGGCGGCGGCGGACCGACGATCAACACTTCCAAACCGGTGCCGGTGGCGCTGCTGGTGCCCCGGGGCTCCGGCCAGGGCGGCGACGCGGTGCTGGCGCAAAGCCTTGAAAACGCGGCGCGCCTCGCGATCGCCGATCTGCAGAACGTGCAGATCGACCTGCGCGTCTACGACACCAGGGGCGATGCGGCCACCGCCGCCGCGGTGGCCCGCCAGGCGGTCAGCGAAGGCGCCCGCATCCTGCTCGGCCCGGTCTATGGCGAGGCCGCGAATGCGGCCGGGCTGGCCGTGTCGGGGCAAAACATCAACGTGCTGTCCTTCTCCAACAACCCCACCATCGCCGGCGGCAACCTCTTCGTGCTCGGCCCGACCTTCGAGAATACCGCGCGGCGTCTGGCCAGCTATGCCGCCCGGCAGGGCAAGACCAGCGCGGTGATGGTGCACGGCTCCGACGTCTCCGGCCAGGTCGGGCGCAACGCGATCCGCGCCGCCCTGGCCGAGGCCGGGCTGCGCGAGGCCGGCGCGGTCTCGCACGAACTGTCGCAGCAGGGCGTCATCAACGCGGTGCCCGCGGTGCGCGACGCAGTGCAGACCCAGGGTGCCGATACCCTGTTCCTGACCGCCACCACCGCCGGCGCGCTGCCGCTGTTCTCGCAGCTTCTGCCCGAGGCCGGCGTGTCGCCGCTGACCACCCAGTACATCGGCCTCACCCGCTGGGACATCCCGGCACAAACGCTGGCGCTGCCCGGAGTCCAGGGCGGCTGGTTCGCATTGCCCGACCCGGCCCTTTCTCAGCAGTTCCGCGACCGTTATGCCCATACCTACGGCGGCCCGCCGCACCCGATCGGCGGGCTGGCCTATGACGGTATCGCCGCCATCGGCGCGCTGGTGGGGGCGGGCAAGTCCGACGCGCTGACTGGCGCCGCCCTGACCCAGAGCGCCGGGTTCAAGGGCGTCGGCGGCATCTTCCGGCTGCGCCCGGACGGCACCAACGACCGGGGTCTCGCAGTGGCCACGATCCAGAACAAACAGGTGGTTGTGATTGACCCTGCCCCAGCAAGTTTCTCCGGCGCCGGGTTCTGATCCCGCCGCGCCTGCGGCCCGCATCCTGCCGGTTCCGCCCGGCCCGCTGATCGGCGACGAGGCCGCCATTTTCGATGCCGCATCCGTGCGCGCGCAGATCGACGCGGCGGCCTCGGCCACCACCGATCCGGCAGTGATGCGGGCCGAGGCGGTGCGCATCCTGCGCGCCGCGCAGGACACCGGCCGCGCCGCCATTGCCGAGGCCTTCGCCGAACAACCCTTTGCGGCGCGCCCGCTGACCCGCTCCTATACCTATCTCACCGACGGGCTGGTCACCGCCGCGCTGCACCTGGCCACCACCCATCTGCACCCGCTGCCCAACCCGACGCTGGCCGAACATATCGCGGTGATCGCCGTCGGCGGATACGGCCGGGGCGAGATGGCCCCGTTCTCGGACGTCGATCTGCTGTTCCTGACCCCCTACAAGATCACCGCCTGGGCCGAGAGCGTGATCGAATCGATGCTCTACACGCTCTGGGACATCAAGCTGAAGGTCGGCCATGCCAGCCGCACGATCCGCGACTGCCTCCGGCTCGGGCAGGAGGATTTCACCATCCGCACCGCGATGCTCGAACATCGCTTTCTCGCCGGTCACGTGCCGCTGGCCGAGGAATTCGACGCGCGGCTGAAATCCGACCTGTTCTCCGACAACGGCCGCGATTTCATCGAGGCCAAACTTGCCGAACGCGAGGCGCGCCACCGCAAGCAGGGCGAACGCTATGTGGTCGAGCCCAACGTCAAGGAGGGCAAGGGCGGGCTGCGCGACCTGCAATCGCTGTTCTGGATCGCCAAGTACATCCACGGGGTGCAGGACGCCGCCGAACTGGTGCCTCTGGGCGTGTTCCGCCCCGACGAGTTCGACCGCTTTGTCCAGGCCGAGGATTTCCTCTGGGCGGTGCGGTCCCACATGCACCTGATCACCGGGCGGCCCACCGAACAGCTCACCTTCGATCTGCAGGTCGAGGTGGCCGAGCGAATGGGCTACCGCGACCGGGCCGGGCGGCGCGGGGTTGAGATCTTCATGCAGCGCTACTTCCGCGAGGCCACGGCGGTGGGCGACCTGACGCGGATCTTCCTGACCAAGCTGGAGGCGACTCACCTCAAGAGCGAACCCCTGCTGGAACGCATCTTCCGCCGCCGCCCCAAGGTACGGGCGGGCTACCAGGTGATCAACAATCGCCTCGCCATCGCCGACCCCGAGGCGTTTCTGGCCGACAAGCTGAACCTGCTGCGGATCTTCGAGGAGGGGCTGCGCACCGGCATGCTGATCCACCCCGACGCGATGCGGCTGGTGACGGCGAACCTTGAGCTGATCGACGACGAGTTGCGCACCGACAAGGAGGCGCAGCGCCTCTTTCTCGACCTGCTGCTCAAGCACGGCAACCCCGAGCGCGCGCTGAGGCGGATGAACGAACTGGGGGTCCTGGCCGCCTTCATCCCCGAGTTCGAACCGGTCGTGGCGATGATGCAGTTCAACATGTACCACAGCTATACCGTGGACGAGCACATTATCCAGTGCATCGCCCAGCTCGCCAAAATCGAACGCAACGAGCTGACCGAATCGCTGCCGGTCGCCTCCAGCATCTTGGAACGCGGGGTCAACCGCCGGGTTCTTTATGTCGCGCTGATGCTGCACGACATCGCCAAGGGCCGACCCGAGGATCATTCGATCCTCGGCGCCAAGATTGCCCGGCAGATCGCCCCGCGCCTGGGCCTGAACAAGTCCGAGACCGAAACCGTCGCCTGGCTGGTGCGCTATCACCTGCTGATGTCGGACACCGCGCAGAAACGCGACATCGCCGACCCGCGCACGGTGCGCGACTTTGCCAAGGCGGTCAAAACCGTCAAGCGGCTCGACCTGCTGACCGTGCTCACCGTCTGCGACATCCGCGGCGTCGGACCGACCACCTGGAACAACTGGAAGGCGGCGCTGCTGCGCGCGCTCTATCGCCAGACCCGCAGGGCGCTGGAAACCGGGATGGAGGATCTCACCCGCGAGAACCGCGGCACCGAGGCCAAGAAGGCGCTGCGCGCCGCCCTGCCTGACTGGCCCAAACCGGTGCTCAAACTCGAAACCGGCCGCCATTACCCTCCCTACTGGCAGGGGCTGCACCTCACCGCGCATGTCGATTTCGCCGAGATGCTGCGCGAGTTGGAGGACAGGGGCGACCCGGCCGAGATCATCATCCGCCTCTATCCCGACGAGGACCGCGACGCCACCCGCGCCTGTTTCGTGATGGGCGACCATCCCGGCATCTTCGCCCGCATTGCCGGCGCGCTGGCGCTGGTCGGCGCCAATGTCGTGGATGCGCGCAGCTATACCACCAAGGACGGTTACGTCACCGATGCCTTCTGGATCCAGGATAGCGACGGCCACCCGTTCGAGGCCGCCCGCCTGCCGCGTCTGCGCCAGATGATCCACAAGACGCTCAAGGGCGAGGTGGTGACCCGCGACGCGCTGAAATCCCGCGACAAGATCCGCAAGCGGGAAAAGGCCTTCAACGTGCCGACCCACATCACCTTCGACAACGACGGATCCGAGATCTACACCATCATCGAGGTCGACACCCGCGACCGCCCCGGCCTGCTCTACGATCTGGCCCGCGCAATGGCCTCGGCCAATGTCTATATCGCCAACGCGGTGATCGCGACCTATGGCGAACAGGTGGTCGACAGCTTCTACGTCAAGGATATGTTCGGGCTGAAATACCACTCCAAATCCAAGCAGAAATCGCTCGAGACCAAGTTGCGGCAGGCGATCGACGAAGGCGCCGAGCGCGCCGAAACCTGACACCCGCACGCGGTGCGCGCCCCTTCCCCATCGCGCGCAAAGCGGCTAAGCCTGCCGCGAAACCGCATGAAAGGGCGCCTGACGTGCCGACCCCAGCCCGCGCGAGCGCAGGATGAAACCGATCCGCCTGATGGCCGGGTTCTTCACCGTCGGCGTCTGGACGCTGGCCAGCCGCGTGCTGGGCTTTGTCCGCGACGCGATGATCCTCGCGCTGCTCGGCACCGGCCCACTTTACGAGGCCTACGTGGTCGCCTTCCGGCTGCCCAACCTGTTCCGCCGCTTCTTCGCCGAGGGCGCCTTCAACATGGCCTTCGTGCCGATGTTCTCGAAAAAGTTCGAGACCGGGGAAAACCCGCAGCGCTTTGCCGAGGATGCACTCAGCGGGCTGGCCTCGGTGCTGATCGTGCTGACGCTGCTCGCGCAGGTGGCGATGCCCTGGCTGATCTTTGCCATGGCCAGCGGCTTTTCCGGGCAGGAACAATTCGCGCTGTCAGTGGACTTCGGGCGTATCGCCTTTCCCTATATCCTGTTCATCTCGCTGGCGGCGCTGTTCTCGGGCATCCTCAATGCCACCGGCCGGTTCGCCGCCGCCGCAGCAGCACCTGTGCTGCTGAACGTGCTGCTGGTCTCGGCCATGGCGGCGGCGCATTGGCTGGGCGGCAACGTCGCCCAGGCGCTGATCTGGGCGATCCCGGCGGCGGGCATGGCGCAACTGGCGCTGGTCTGGCGCGCCGCGGCTCAGGCCGGGTTCCCGCTGCGGCCGCGCCGCCCGCGCTGGACACCGGAACTGGCCCGGCTGGTGCGCGTGGCCATTCCCGCCGCGCTGGCCGGCGGCGTGGTACAGATCAACCTGCTGGTCGGTCAGCAGGTCGCCAGCTATTTCGACCGCGCCGTGGGCTGGCTCTACGCCGCCGACCGGCTCTATCAACTGCCGCTGGGGGTGGTCGGCATCGCCATCGGCGTGGTGCTGCTGCCCGATCTCTCGCGCCGGCTGGCCGCCCGGGACGACACCGGCGCGCGCCATGCGCTCAGCCGCGCCGCCGAGGTCTCGCTGGCGCTGACCATCCCCTCCGCCGTGGCCCTGGTGGTGATCCCGCTGCCGCTGGTCTCGGTGCTGTTCGAACGCGGCCAAACCACCGGCGCCGACAGCGCTGCCATCGCGCAGGCGGTGGCGATCTACGGGCTCGGCCTGCCCGCCTTCGTGCTGCAGAAGATCCTGCAACCGCTGTTCTTCGCCCGCGAGGACACCCGCACGCCGTTCCGCTACGCGCTGGTGGCAATGGCGATCAACGCCGCCGCCGCGATCGGGCTGGCGCCGGTGCTGGGCTGGCTCGCCCCCGCCGTCGCCACCACCCTGGCGGGCTGGGCGATGGTGCTGCTGCTGGTGCGCGGCGGTCGCAGGTTCGGTGACGTGGCCCGCTTCGACGCCCGCTTTCGCACCCGGATCTGGCGCATCTGCCTGGCCGCAGGGCTCATGGGCGCCGTGCTCTGGGTGGCCGCCGCGGGGCTGGCGCAGGCGCTCGATACCGGCGGGCTGCGCTACCTGGCGCTGGCCGGGCTGGTGGGCCTGGGCATCGCGGCCTATTTCGCCATCGCCCATGTGATCGGCGCGGTGCGCCTGTCGGAATTTCGCCGCGCCCTGCGCCGCGGCTGACCTCCGCGACAACTTTTCCGAACGCCCTTCCGCCGCACTGACGTATCATCGCGCATGTTGACTGTGATTCCCTGAAAGGAAACGCCATGCTGCGCAACGAAGGCTCCATCGACCGCATCCTGCGCGTCGTCTTCGGCCTCGCCCTGCTGTCGCTGATCTTCGTCGGCCCCAAGACCATGTGGGGTCTGGTCGGTTTGATCCCGCTGCTGACCGGGCTTGCGGGCTACTGCCCGCTCTACCAGGTGCTGGGCTTCAGCAGCTGCCCGATGAAGAAATAGCGATACCCGAAAGACAGGCGGCTATGCCGGCGGGTCCACCGGCCGGCATAGCCGCGACATGCCTTACTCGTGCCGGATCTTGCCGCGCATCCGGGCCCAGCCCCCCGGCGAGACGAAGAACGACAGCGCGAAACCGGTGGCAAAGCCGCCCAGGTCGGCGACCCAGTCGGCGCTGCCGCCGAAGATCAGCCCGAACACCAACTGTATCCCCATCAGCATCGCGATCAGCGAAAACGCCCGCGTCTGGTTCGCCCCTACCGCGCCCAGCCGCCGCCACAGGATGAAGGTGAACGCCCCGATCAGCCCGTAGACGGCGGGAAACCCGCCCACCAGCGGCATCGGGTCGTCAAGCAGCAGCGCATAGATCAGCGCGCCGCCCACCGCCGAGAGCAAGAAGATCGCCAGCATGGCAAGGCTGCCAAAGATCTCGCCCACCATCTTTCCCATCGCCAGCACGAAGACCCCGACGAACAGCGCATGGGTGAACGAGGTATGCACGAAACCGTAGGAGACAAAGCGGATCAGATGCTCCGCCGGCCAGACCCCGCTGTCCCACATCCAGTCTACGATCTCGCCGGAAAAGGCATAGGACTGGATCGCCGACAACCGCCAGCCTACCGCCGCCGGCCCGCCGACAATTCCGCGCGCGCCAAGGAAAAACGCGATCTCGATCCCCATGATCACCAGGAACAGCGCCGCCACCACCGGCGGTAGCGGGTTGACCGCCCCGTTATGCGGCTCTTGGTCCATGCTCGGATCTCCTCATGCCTGCCGGCCGGCGCCGGTTGACGCCACCCGGTGCCATGGGTAAGCGACACAGGTCCATTTATCCAGACGGGAGTTGTCGCAAGATGACCGAGACCACCTTCACCCAGCGGGTGTTTTCCGGGATCCAGCCCTCGGGGAACCTGCACCTGGGCAATTATCTCGGCGCACTCAAGCGGTTCGCCGATGCACAGAACAACGGCATCGAGTCGATCTATTGCATGGTCGACCTGCACGCGATCACGGTCTGGCAAAACCCCGAGGATCTGCGCCGCGCCACGCGCGAGCTTTGTGCCGGCTTCATCGCCTCGGGGATCGACCCGGAGAAATCCATTCTCATCAACCAGAGCCAGGTGCCCGAACACGCCCAGCTCGCCTGGATCTTCAACTGCGTCGCGCGCATGGGCTGGATGCAGCGCATGACCCAGTGGAAGGACAAGGCCGGCAAGAACCAGCAGAACGCCTCGCTCGGGCTGCTCGCCTACCCCTCGCTGATGGCCGCCGACATCCTGATCTACCACGCCACCCACGTCCCGGTGGGCGAGGATCAGAAACAGCACCTGGAATTGACCCGCGACATCGCCGCCAAGTTCAACCACGACTACGGCGTCGACTTCTTCCCGCTCACCGAACCGGTGATCGAGGGCGCCGCAACCCGGGTGATGAGCCTGCGCGACGGCTCCAAGAAGATGTCGAAGTCCGATCCCTCGGATGCCAGCCGGATCAACATGACCGACGATGCCGACACCATCGCCAGGAAGATCCGCAAGGCCAAGACCGACCCCGAGCCGCTGCCGGACAACACCGACGCGCTGGAGGAGCGCCCCGAGGCGCGCAACCTGGTCAACATCTACGCCGCGCTGGCCGATACCTCGGTGGAACAGGTGATCGCCGATCACGCCGGCCAGAACTTTGCCACCTTCAAGCCCCTGCTCGCCGACTTGGCAGTGGCCAAGCTCGCCCCCATCGCCGGCGAGATGAGCCGCCTGATGGGCGAACAGGACGAGATCGACCGCATCCTGAGCCGTGGCGCCGAACGCGCCCGCGCGATCACCGCGCCGATCCTGCGCCGCACCTATGACATCGTCGGCATGGTCGGCCCGGTCGAGGTCTGAAACCCGCCGCTGCGGACCCGGAACGCACGGCCCGGACGTCTTGTACGATCCGGGCCTTTTTCTGTACGCTTTCCGGGCCGTGCTCAGGCCGCGTCGTGGCGCAGCCGTTCGGCCACGATCTCCTCGGCCACGTCGTTCGGGCTCACCCCCCTCTGCGCCGCGCGGGTCAGGGTGCGGTCCATGGTCGCGTCCAGCTCCTCCAGCTTCTCCGCCACCCAGGCCGGCCGGTCGGCAATCCGCAGGATTTCGGTCGCGACATTGATGATGCCGCCACCATT
>Ga0070728_10004819_pt1 | contig 13682 bp, 11 predicted proteins | sample tdDd471_FD_66723 | JGI IMG/M metagenome (GOLD analysis project Ga0070728, IMG submission 66723) | Marine sediment microbial communities from the Atlantic coast under amendment with organic carbon and nitrate - tdDd47.1 | ecosystem: Environmental > Aquatic > Marine > Coastal > Sediment | place...
AAACCATGTATTTGTAGTTACCAATCACCATAGACCAATCACCAAAAACTTTGAAACTTGCTTGACTGAAATCAAAAGTACAACTTAAAGCCATCGTCAATGTTAAACAAAACTCAGGTATGATTACTTGAAAATTATCATTCCACTATCTATTTACAAAATTTCATAACTTGAGCAACAACACAGTATCAATTATGATTGCTCCTGTTTGCATACATACGCGAAAGCCATCCTTGTGCAAGAACTCCTCAGTATCTTCATCGACAATATGATCCCTGTACTGACCATCGCCAGTATTGGGCTTTATCTGCGCCGTCGCTTTAAAGTTGACCCCAAGATGGTATCGAGCATGATGTTCAATGTATTCTCACCTGCCTTGACGTTCTACGCGCTCTATTCGCGTGATATCAGTGGTGGTGAATTTTTGCGGATGTATGGCGCAACGCTAGTATTATTGTGGATAGTCGCTGGCACATCTTTTTTCATTCTCCGTTTACAAAATGCACAAGGCGCAGAACGTGCCGCAACATTATTAGCCACCTTCGCATTTAATGGCGGTAACTTCGGTTTATCCATCGTCAGCTTCGCATTCGGAGAAGAAGCCTTAAGTTGGGCTGTCATTGCCTTTGTTGCAGGTTCAACCACAGCTTATACGTTGGGGGTCTATACTGCATCAAATGGTCGCGCATCCATCAAAGCATCATTACTGAATGTCCTCCGAACTCCTCCGATCTATGCCCTCGTAGCCGCGTTTGCACTCAAAGGACTGGGTATCAATGAACTCCCACCTGCTATGGATCGAAGCATCAAATTACTGGCAGATGCGTCTATCCCATTGATGATTATTTTGCTCGGCTTACAACTCGGTGAATTGGGAACACTGACGCGCTTACGTTTGGTATTCACAGGCACGACAATCCGATTGTTGCTTGCGCCTTTAATCGGCATCGTAATCGCATCCTTGTTTGGGCTGACAGGTGATGCACGTACCGCTTTTATTGTTCAAGCAGGGATGCCAACAGCAGTCATGACGATTGTGCTGGCAACAGAATTTGATACAGACCGAGATCTCGCCCTGAATCTGATTATGGCGACGACTTTAATTAGCCCTATAACACTCTCAATTATTATCTATCTTTTGCAAAACGGCATCATATAACCGCAATCCCTATGGATTTCACTACCCAAACATTAGACTACGCTCTACAATGAACCTGAGTGAATGAATATGAGGAGTCACTGTGCCCAAACAACGTTTTGTACGGACGATACCCATTCGGAAGCAACAACGTCCAGGATACATCCGTACCGCGCGCGCCATTTGGCATGATTCACAAGCCTTATTTACCGAATTTCGTCGCCCTCTAATGGTATTCTTGGTGTCGATTTTTATCGGGGGCTATATATATATGTATTTGAACAATACTTTCTCCGATAATCGACCACTTGAGTTTATCGATATGCCTTATATTATGCTGGCATTGATGGTACTCGAAGCATCAATTGAAGTCCCCTCAGAATTCTATCTGATTATCTTCTGGTATTTACAACCCTTTATCGCCGTTTATATTGTGGGGCGTGGCGCAGCGGATTTTGTCAGACTCTTCTTAAATCGAGATCAACGACGTGACGCATGGGAGGCAGCTGTGGCAGCAACATATCGTAAGCATGTAATAGTAATTGGGGTTGGGCATGTTGGGATGCGTGTTACCCGAACACTGGTGCAAATGGGATTTGAAGTCGTTACCGTTGACTTTAATGTGACCAAAGAATTAGACGACGACCTAAGCGAGATTGGCGTTCCTTTTGTGACAGGCGATGCACGTAATATTCATGTGTTAGAGCAAGCAGGTCTTAAATATGCCACTGCCGTGATCATCGCAACCTCAAATGATCATATTAACCTAGAAGTCACCATGCGTGTCCGTGATATGAACCCTGATATACGGATTGTGGCACGAATGTGGGATGACTCTCTGGCACAACAAATTGAACGCTTCTTTGATGTAGAAGTATTAAGTGCGTCCGATTTAGCAGCTCCTGCATTTGCGGGTGCAGCCGTCGGAGCAGAAATTACGCAAAATCTCCATATCGCTGGTTTAGAATATAGCATGATTCGATTGGTTGTTCGTAAAGATTCGTTCATGGATGGGTTAGCCATTGATGTGATACAAGAAGACGAAGATGTTGACATTGTCTTGTTACATCGAGCCAACAACGGTACACCGGAAGTACATCCCGAAGGAAATATCATCGTACGGCATGGGGACACAATTGTATTATTTGCCAAGCATGACAGAATTACAGAAATCGTCAGTCGCAATGAATCGTCTCGCGTCCATAAAGGAAACTAACCGTTATGCGCCGTTTACGTGAGACTTTTACCGTTATCGGTTTGCTGATACTCATTATCGCTTTCTACAGCTCAAGTTTCCATCATACGATGCAGTGCGATGAAGTCAATACATTATACAAATATGCTAGTAATCCAATATCCGCATTATTTGCGTATACCACACCCAATAACCATTTAATCCATTCCTTTGGGGTCTGGTTAACAACGTCCCTAATGGGGTTCTCACATATTGCTGTTCGCTATACAGCATTCATGGGAAGCATTCTGACAGTTGCAATGGCATATCATATCGGACGCAAGGCATTCAGCCATCATGCAGGGTTAGCGTCAATGGCGCTATTAGTGATGAGCTTAGGGTTGGAAGAATTTACCATCAGCGCACGCGGTTATACATTATCCACCTTACTCACATTGATACTCATTGACCTCATTTTCCTGTCAGAACATCAACAATCCCGTCGCCGCAATTATGCCATTATATTGGTGAGTTATTTACTGTTGATGGTCTTGCCCTCAATGGTTTTGCTACTTTTCCCTATATTCATTTGGAAACTGTGGCAGTTACAACAAACACGATCTAAACAACATATATTCGACATCGTAGGCATGTGCGTTGGGGGGCTAGGAGCATTTTTCTTCTATCTGCCATCCATATTAAGTGGTTCAGCACTCGAACATCTTGGAGGCTTTGGCGAGCCAAGTGTCCTTATTTTATTTAACCAGTGGATGAAATTACTCTATACACCATTTTCTTTTGGCGTTATATCACTGCTTGCAACAGCTATTGGCGTTACCGTATTGATAGTTAAATCACGACAACAAAAATTATTACAAGGTGTCGCCCTTATTTTGATAACCGCCACTGGGGTTGCAATCCTTCAATATATGGTCACAGGACATACGCTCTATGCACGGAATTATTTTTACCTGTTACCTGTTATGACGTTACTTGGTGGTATTGGACTGTCGACAATATTACGTCGGTGGACACCCGTGATCGCATTCAGCATTGTACTAGTTATGTCATTTTCTGAATTTCCCTCAAGCGGAGCAATTGCAATCAATCAACTCATCCATGCGATTCCAGAATATCAACCAGAAACAGAATTGCTTGGTCGTCATGCTTGTCATATCACGGCGGCATACTATGAGATTACCGAAACCCTGCAAGAAGATATACAACTCTGGTCACCGGACTCGCAAGCTGAATCCGTTATGATTCCGATACCAGTTGGATTCCCAATGTCCGTTGAACGTGCAATCAATAATAATGACTATTCAATCGATCAGTTCACAGAATGCCAACTGGTTGAGGACAACTATGATTGGCTTGATATTTACATTTGCATCCCAACATAAAAGGACGGAGTCTCCCCCGTCCCTTTAAATAGTGACTAGCCAGAAAAGCTACTTTTTACTTGGAAATCGTGATTGTATCGTTATCGGTTCTGGGATACTGACTTTTTGTCCGATGGACAAATTACTCATATCCTTTGCCTTTGAGCGTGCAGAACCAGCAAATACAGCCAATTGCGTACCCCGTGAACGATTATCCTTGTTCATCAATGCCTGACCAAGTTGATACCCCTCACTATCGATACTGCAACTCGTGACAATGCCAACAACCCGACCCCGATTATCCACAATTGGATCACCTTGATGGGCAGGACGCACACCTTTGTTATCCATACGGAAACGGCTGATCTGTACATCACGTTTAGCTTCATGGTCTAGGAAAGCTCGTTTACCAATAAAGAATGGCTTATACAGTTTGACATACGTTCCAAACCCTGCATCAGCTGGATTCAATTGAAGATCACCTTCGAGTTCGTGGCCATACAACGGCAATCCTGCTTCAATCCGCAGACTATCACGCGAGGCAAGTCCACAAGGTGTTACCCCCATGTCAACTAAATCTTTAAACAAATTAGCCGACTGATCAGGATGCACAAATAATTCATATGCTACTCGTTCACCTGTGTAACCTGTACGCGATACGATCAAATCATAGCCACCGAGGTTTACCTGTGTGACATTTGCCCATTTTAAGGCTTTGACTTTGGCTTTATCTTCGTCACTTCCGTCAAGTTGGAGCAATAACTTCTGGCTAGCTGGACCTTGCAACGCAAGATCAACCCGCCGTTCATCGCCCCATTGATTCGTCCGCAAGTCGCGTAATTCAAAGCGATCAGTACCTTCAATACGGCGTGTTGGGTCGTTAGGGTCAATCATAATCTTGCCCTTGATGACATCGTTCAGCCATTGCCAATTTTTGTCATTATTAGACGCATTGACGACAACTAAGAAATGGTCATCTGCCAGACGGTAAATCATCAAATCATCCAACGGAATGCCATCTGTATCAAGGAAGTAGGTATAATGCGAATCTCCAACAGCTAACCGTTGTACATCATTGGTTGTGACAGTATCTAAGAATTGTTCCGCACCTGCACCTCGAACATCAAAAACACCCATATGCGTGACATCAAAGATACCAGAATGGTTACGGACAGCTTGATGTTCTTCGGATACCGATTTATACCATAGAGGCATATCGTACCCAGCAAACGGTGCCATCTTTCCGCCGAGTTCTTTATGGAGGCTATGTAACGGGGTTTCCATTAACATATCAACCATAGCGATATTCGCCTCAAATTTAGGTAGTTCAGCACCGGATTGTCCTGCAAAGTTTTCGCCAGTCATCCCGATACAGTAAGCTTTTTGTGCATAGCCATCAGCATCGTCAAAGGGTTTAAATTGACCTTCACCCATGACAAACACGTCCACTGGACCCGGTACTTTAGCATGAACATCACTATCATCAAATAAGACAAAGCCATCACTTAAACTCCGCAACCATGTGACAGCACGAGCTACTTTGCCTTCAATCTCAAGTTTATAGTCTGTTGCGGAGACCCGTGTGACTGTCCCGCTTGCCATGACACTACCATCTTTTTCGAGGATGTGTGTCGGTTGGCTCTCACCATCAGCCAATGCCAGAACATCACTCGTTAACGCAGTATGTAAATAGGCAGTCGCTTTTTCACCTTTTACGCCGATGGCATAACATTTATCGTCAGCTGTTGCATCGCCGTAATAGAAATGCGGATAACTATCAGCCTTTACATCGGTATCAATACCCACACTTGCCGATAAATCACGGACACGCACTTTAGCACGTTGCAGAACATCAAAATCAACTTTGGTGCGATCTTCAGGTCGGATACGTCCCATCAATGCAAATGGAACACAAGCCTGCAAAACATCCGCAATAATATCACCGAGAATGTCGATTTCTTCCTCTTTAAAACCACGTTGTGTAATCCATGGCGTACCCAATCGAATCCCAGAAGGACGTAATGCGCTGGTATCACCGGGGATTGTCTGACGGTTACACACGACACCAACAAGATCAAGCACCCGTGCCGCCATATCACCACTTAAGGTTGTGCCATCAGGACCTTGAACCGATTTGCAATCAACCACCATCAAGTGAGTATTTGTACCACCGTGTGGCATCTTAAATCCGCGTGATTCGAGTTTGTCACATAGACGCTTGGCATTGATAATCGTTTGGTGTTGTAATTGCTTGAATTGGTCGGTTTGTGTCAATCGTAAAGCAACGGCTAGTGCCGCAATAGAATTGATATGTGGACCACCCTGTTCTCCGGGGAAAACACCTTTATCAAGTTTTGCAGATAAATCCTTGCGATGGGTAATCAGAACAGCCCCACGTGGACCGTTAAATGTTTTGTGTGTTGTAAATGAGACCACATCCGCAATACCGACAGGGCTTGGATATTCATCGGCGGCGATCAATCCAGCAACATGTGCCACATCCGCCAGTAAATATGCCCCAACAGCATCCGCAATTTTACGATATTCATTCCAATCAGGCGCAAATGGATAACTACTAAACCCACCGATGATCATCTTGGGTTTGTGTTCCAATGCAAGTTCCATCATCTTGTCATAATCAAGTTGTTCAGTGACAGGATCAATTGTATAGCTGACGATATTGAAGAATTTCCCACTACGATTGACAGGACTACCGTGTGTGAGATGTCCACCCATGATTAAATCCATCCCCATGACCGTATCACCCACATTGAGCAATGCTGTATAAACCGCACTATTGGCAGGTGCACCAGACAAAGGCTGAACATTCACATATAGATCATCTGCTGTGTAGCCATTGGTAGCAAAGGCTTCTGCTGTCCGACGGCGCGCTAAGGCTTCGACAATATTGGCGTATTCTGCGCCTTTATAATAGCGTAGGTCAGCATTACGACGAAATTCCGGCAGACGTTGGTTATAATCCAGAATCTCCTGCTGGGTCATGGTGCGTGTATTTTCGAGAGGATACCCTTCCGCATAGATGTTATGGAACGATGAACTAAGCGCACTCCGCACCGCATAGGGAATCGTGCTTTCCGACGGAATCATAATCAGATATTGTTGTTGACGCGCCGTTTCGTGACGAATCAACTCGGCAACATCGGGATCTAATTCCTCAATGTCACCGCGAAACAAAAAGTCATTTTGAGTCATGGGCAAAAGTCCTCATTTGATTTTCTTAACAATAAGGCGATTCTATCATGTGCGATTAGGGGATACTATGCGGAATTAACAGGTCATATCATGTAGGTGATTTTTAGACACGCAATCTAATACAGTAAAATAAATTTCAGCACATCCCAACAAGACTAAATAGTCGCCTTTTGACCTCACATTTACGATAGACTCTTGTTGATAGGCTTCGTAGAGATGTGATCTTTCACATTCGAAAACACGCATGTTTATTGATTTGAAGATTTACCCCTATTCGCACAAAAATTTTCCACCTGTGCGAATGCGAAAATTACGCGAAAGACTAACGCAGACGTTATATAGTAAGGTATTGGGATTTGCACAAGCTTCACAAACCATTGCACAATTTACGCGGGAAAGGTCAATGGCTATCTGCTATACTATTGTAAAATTAACGGATACATACACATTACGTAGGAACAGTCCATTAAGGTTGACATGACAGAAAATCTAAACAAACAAAAGTATTCAAGTAATGCAACTACAAAAGCACTTTATGGCATTACGATTGCATTAATTGTCGGGATTATTGCGATCACTGTTTATATTGGTTTTACGCGATTAACTGCCCCCGAAGAAATAGTCGCTAATGCAGTTGATGAGGAAGGATTTGACGGTTCAACCGCCATTGACCCACCCGCTGAGATGTCCGATTTCACACTAACCAATCAAGATGGCGAGTTAACAAGCCTGAGTGATTTACGCGGAAAATATGTCTTGCTGACCTTCGGCTATACTCATTGCCCTGATGTATGCCCCCTGACATTAAATGAATTCCGTCGTGTACGTGACTCGCTGGATGACCTTGCCGAAAATGTCGAATTTGTATTTATCAGTGTCGATGGTCAGCGAGATACCCCTGAGGCTATCAAACAATATTTTGAAACCCGTAAATTAGAGGGATTCATTGGTTTGACAGGCGAAGAGACAGACCTAATGGCACTCGGCACGGATTATGGTCTATTTTTTGAAGTCGGCGAAAATACATCCAAAGGTGGCTATCTGGTTAATCATACAGCAGGTTCATATCTGCTTGACCCAGACGGACGTTGGATTATGCGCTATCAATTTGGTGCATTGCCTAGCATGATTGTCAAAGACTTGCAAACGTTCATGGGTACATAGATGTTATGATCGTGGTGAACGCGCCAAAATACTGGTTACCACTTCATAATTAATTGTGCCCAGCCAACGCGCTATTTCATCAGCAGTAATTTCATCGCCACCTTGTTTACCCAACAAAACAACCTCATCACCAATCGATACATCAGGAATATTGGTGACATTGATCGTTGTCTTTTCCATGCTGATTCGTCCCACAATCGGGGCACGTTTACCATGTACCAACACTTCGCGCCATGTCTGCGGAGCGCGCCGCAAACCGTCAGCATAACCAATGGGTAATATCGCAATCGTTTCTTGCTTACGGGTCTTATACGTATTGCCATAACCAACAGGGGACTTTGGTGGGAGTGTTTTTACTTGAGCAATCACTGTCTTCCACGACATGACAGGTTTCAAGCCTTTCAGTCCCTTTAAGCTATCAGATGGTTGAAGACCATATAAAAGCAAACCAGCCCGCACCATATTGAAGTAATTTTCACGGCTTCCCAATATACCAGCAGAATTTGCTGTATGAATATATTTAAAATTAAAACCTGTCGCCCGTAGCGGTGCAACGACATCCTTAAATGTCTGCAATTGCTCCTGAGTATATTCAAGGTTGTCATCTGCCGAGGAAAAATGTGTATAAATGCCCTCGATTTCAATATTTTGCATCGTGTATACAGTACGGAACAAACGCACTGCATCACCGGGTAATACCCCCATGCGCCCCATTCCTGTATCGACCTTAATATGAACACTGAGCTTGCCGTTGACATCACGCGCAATCCGATCATATTGATGGGCTAATTCTGCATCAAATAGCAAAACGCTGATGTTATGTTGAATCGCTTGTCGAACAGCAAATACAGGCACATAACTCAATACTAGAATCGGAGCAGTAATACCAGCATCTCGCAAATCCATTGCTTCTGCAATATTCGCAACTGCTAAATAAGTCGCTCCATTCAATAATGCGGTTCGTGCGACCGTGATTGCACCATGCCCATAACCATTTGCTTTGACAACCGCCATCAACGCTACATCATCACCGATATGCGTCTTGATTAACTGAACATTATTAGCTAAGGCTTCGGCATCAATATCAACACGGCTTGGCAATATTGACTGAGACAACACATTGACGACCTGTGCAATTTGTGTCTGACGTACCAAATCTTGGTGGTTACTCGTATCTTGCATCAGCGCACGAGTCACCAATGCCATGTCAGAGTCACTTCCACCTTTGACCAATACGACATCTAATTCGGTTACATTAAGATTCTTCAATTCGTAGACTACGTCTTGAACACTATAGGTCATCTTAACATTATTAGGGTTCATGCCATTGTCAATCGCTGAGCGACCAATCAAAGCGGCGTTTGAACCTTTTGTTATCAAATAATCAATTTCATTCGTTAGCTCTAACCCAACGCGCCGATGTCCTTGCTGATTATTCACACCCAAGTTATCCATATCACCGACGATCAAAAATGTCCGATGATCGCTATATTTGATTGCGTGCAACCAACTAATCGCACCTGACATTGAGAGTGGATTTGCACTAAAGGTATCATCAATCAGTAAACATCCATTGATACCTGTAAATGACTTCATCCGCCCTAACAACGGTTGTAAAGCTTTCAGCCGATTCAAACCTGTATCAACATCTACACCTATTTGTTGTCCAACAGCTAAAGCATACATAATGCTGTATAAGTGATATTTACCGAGAAGTAGTGTCCAACGTCCTACTCGTCGTTCCCCATTAAAACGTAAGTCAAAACCTGTACCATTGGCACCAATCACAACATTAAACGCCATGAAATCTGTACCAAAACCATCAATTCCAACAGAAACTACGGTCGCTTTTGAATGTGTTGCAAGAGTTCGGGCATGCTCATCATCATGATTCACGATGAGATGTCCATCTTTTGGTAAACTCTCAATAAGTGTGTGAAATTCTTGAATTAATTGGTCGCAATCGTCAAATTCATCAGTATGAAAACAGTCAATATGTGTCATCACCACAATATCAGGCTGTGCCATCTCGACCATTTCAGCCATTTCACCGGGGAATGTCGTATCAAATTTAAGTACAATCACATCATGGCTGGGTAAAGCCTCTGCCAAACCAATCGCAATCCCTAGCCGTCCCGACACATCAACATCCCGAAAATAAACATTATAGGTTTCTGATAAAACACAGCGAATCGCCTCGGCTGATGTAGACCGTGCAGCAGAACCTGTCACAGCAATAACAGTCGCATCAATTCGGGCTAACATCATCTGTGCCCACTTCATCAAAACATCAAGCGGGTCTTTGACAATAATGACGGTTACTTTGTCCGTATTACCATCTGGAGGACGAGTACAAATAACCCCCATTACACCGTTTTTGATCGCTTCATCTATATATTGATGAGAATCACCACTATCCGTCCGCATCGCAACAAAAAGTTGAGATTCTTTTGCTTCCCGTGAATCAAAACAGAAATCTGTAAACAAATGGCTTACAGATTCACCAAAAAGTTGTCCATTAGATGCTTTAAGTATGTCCGTTAGGCTTATCATATATGCAGTATAACACTCTTAATTTTTGCTTGCCACGATATTATACACAACTGTATGACAATAGGCTTCGGTCTATCTTGTGCTATAATATGCGACGTTGAAAAGGAAAACGTATGTCATTTGAGTTTGAAGTTATTGCAACAGATGGAAATGCAAGAGCAGGCATTCTCCACACCCCACATGGGGATATTCCAACACCTATCTTTGCACCGGTTGGTACATTAGCAACAGTCAAGGCTATTCCTCCACGTGACTTAGAAGAATTGGACATCAATCTAGTGTTATCCAACACCTATCATTTATTTTTGCGGCCCGGTGATGAACTGGTGCGCGATATGGGTGGATTACATCAATTTATGCATTGGAATGGGCCGATCCTTACCGATTCTGGCGGATTCCAAGTTTTTAGTTTAGCAGAAATCAATAAAATTGATGAAGATGGGGTCACGTTTCGCAGTCACCTTGATGGCAGTATGAAACGACTCAATCCGGAAATTTCGATGCGAATTCAACAAAACCTCGGTGCTGACATCATTATGGCATTTGACCATTGCCCACCACCCAAAGACCGAAAAACAGTTGAGCAAGCAGTAGCACGCACCCATCGCTGGTTAGAACGCTGCCGAGAGGCACATCCTACTGATGATACACAAGCCTTGTTTGGAATTGTACAGGGTGGTATTTATCCTGACTTACGGGAACAATCCGCAAAGTTTGTAACCGATATTGACCTCAAAGGATATGCAATAGGTGGGCTAGCAGTTGGTGAAACCAAAGCTGAAATGTACGAGACACTGAATCATACCATGCCATTTCTACCCGCTACAAAACCCCGTTATCTGATGGGTGTTGGCGAACCCGACGATTTAGTAGAAGGTATTATGAGTGGTATCGACATCTTTGATTGTGTCATACCAACTCGGTTAGCACGTCATGGAGCGGCTTTTACCCATGATGGACGAATCAACCTCCGTAATGCGAAATATAAGTTGGACGAATCACCGATTGATCCTCAATTAGATAATTATGCAAATCAATTCTCTCGTGGATATATTCGTCACCTCGTTGTCGCTAAAGAACTACTAGCGCATTATCTCATTAGCTTACATAATATAGACTTCTTAGCCAGCCATGTAGCCAATATGCGACAGGCTATCATTGACGGACAATTGAAGGCATATGCGGACGCATTTTTGCCTCGTTATTTACAAAGTGGTTCATCTGTTAATTAGGTGATGTTTACCATGATACGGGTACGAAACACCTTAGCAGTCCTTGCTTTTACAACGTTATTGGGTTGTGCTGTAGATTCCCCTGCCTCTACCCCTACAACGCAACAAGTCAATGTGACTTTGTATTCCACCTATGCTACGCAACCTTTAACCCGTACCCTGACCAATCATTACACCGACAAGCATCCAGAGTTCAGTATCAAAGTGATAGAAAACTCATATGATGATCTAATTACTCAAATTTCAGATGGTTCAGCAGAGTATTTTATGAGTTCATATGTACCGTCTAATGATGATATTTGGGCGGCACCCATCGCTCGTGATGGATTGGTATTAGTTACACATCCGGATAATCCTGTTTCAAGACTTCAGATTGATGATATACGTGATATTTACAGTGGGCATACAACACAATGGACATCATTAGGTGGCCACACTGCGACAATTAATCCGTTGACTTACCAGACCAATGATGATTTATATCGAGAATTTCATCGTCTGGTTATGGGGAAACAAGGCATAACCAGTAATGCACAAGTCATCCCAAATATACAAGCAATGATTCAGCACGTCTCCACCACACCCAACGCAATTGGCTACATGCCACTGAGTCAGGTTACGGATACTGTAAAACGTTTAGAGATTGACAATATACTACCCAATCAATCGACAGTGATGGATAATATTTACCCACTACGAATAACACTCTTTGTTGTTGGACGCGAAGAGCCACCAGCAGAATATCGCGCTTTCTTCAGTTGGGTACAAAGCCTTGATGGGCAAACGATTGTTTCGCAGAACTATGTTGCATTACCTTAATATTATGCCATCACAAATGATACAAGCCAGTAGATTACCAGAAGCATCATCCCCATTGACGATAAGTCCCGATAAAACCGTAACCGAGATCGGCGTTTTTGCATCAGTAACTCAGATTCCCGCAGGCGATGAAGCGCACCTGCCGCCTGCCAATTATCAGGATTGATCCGCAACACGTTATCCAAGCACACGATACTTTGATCGAGTACATCCACAACCACACTCATCCACAACCACGCATCTTCAAAATTACTATCTTCTTGAATAATACTACGGAGTAACACACGGGCTTGTTGTGTTTCGTTTCGTTTAATCAAATCAATCGCATCCAACAACCGTTCAACGCGGTCAGCAGTGGCTTGATCTGTCATTATTTGCCCCTAATCTATCGTCACACCTGCAAAGACATCATCCTCATCCACTATATCACGAGTTGGTTTTGGGTAAACTCTGGTAAATCCTTGTTTTCCATAAACCAAACGTCGCCATAATTTTGAGGTATTCGCAATCCGTCCACCACCTTGACTCACATGACACAGGCTTGCTTGTGCCCAAACATCAAAATAATCCGCAATTGGAATTCGCGTATGAACCGGTTCGATATTTTCGAGGACTTTTACAATATCAATATCTTTATTAACACCCATTGCCCGTGGGTCTTGCCCCCTCAAGCGCGTATTCCAAATTCGTAATTGACTTGTGATTTTAGGAAACGAATTAAAATAAAGCTTTTGTGATTGATATGGAGAAAATCCATCGGTTTCATAGGTTGGATCATTGGCACACTCGAATGCTTTCACAGTTGCTCGCTGAATCGCAATATGGTCGGGGTGTCCATAACCGCCATATTTGTTAAACGTAATCACCACATGAGGTCTTATCTGGCGAATCACTTTAACAACATCACAGGTAACACGCTCTGGGTTATTCTCCCATTGATACCATAACGAATCAGGATGTTTTGATGTTTCGCTCCCCGGCATCCCACTATCCCGATAACCGAGTTT
>Ga0070728_10004830_pt1 | contig 13662 bp, 13 predicted proteins | sample tdDd471_FD_66723 | JGI IMG/M metagenome (GOLD analysis project Ga0070728, IMG submission 66723) | Marine sediment microbial communities from the Atlantic coast under amendment with organic carbon and nitrate - tdDd47.1 | ecosystem: Environmental > Aquatic > Marine > Coastal > Sediment | place...
CGTAGATCTGGTACGCCGCGATCGCCTGCTCGAGCTGGCCGAGCCGCTCGTAGGCCTGCGCCAGGTTGTACTGGAGCAGCGGGCGTGAATCGAGCTCGTACGCCCGCTCCCACAGCCGCGCCGCGGTCGCGTAGTCGCCGGTCTCGTAGGCGGCCTGGCCCTGCGTGAACAGGGCGCGCGCGTCCTCCTGCGCGGAGGCGGCGGCCGGGAGGACGAGGACCAGGACGGCGAGGGAGAGGGCCCGAAGCATGGCGGGCCATAGCATACGGGACTCGCCCGCTCGGGGGACAGTCAACGGTCGATGCGGGGGACGCCGGCCGCCGGGTCCCACGGGGGGCTCGCGAGCAGCCGGCGCCACAGGACGCGCCACGTGGCCCAGTTGTGGCCCCCCTCGGCCTCGCCGCTGCGCTCGTCCGGCAACACCTGCGCGAGCAGGCCGACGCCGGGGCGCAGGCGGTCTTCGGTCCCCACCCCGATGTACAGCGGCGGCCGCGCGCTCGGCTCGGTGGCGTAGCCCTGCAGCCAGCCCCAGAGCTCGTCGTCGAACTCGTCCTCGTCGTAGCGGTCCATGCCCTCGGGGGCGTCCCACGCCTCGAGCCCGCCCGCCTCCTCGATCGACCGCACGAGCGCCTCGTCGCCGAGGAACGGCGCGAGCAGGACGATCCCGTCGATGACCTGCGCGTACTCCTCGGCCACGAGCAGTGCGCCGAGCCCGCCCATGGAGATGCCCACGATCCAGATCGACTCGTAGCCGCGCGCCTGCGCCGCGACGATGATGTCCTCGCCGACCGCCCGCCGCAGGCTCCCCTCGCGGTAGTAGGCGAAGTGCGCGTCGACCGCGACGAAGTCGCAGCGGCCCGGGCGGCGCATCGCGTCCTCGATGAAGCCGTGCTCGAGGTACTGGTCCGGCAGGTCCAGCATGCCCGGCATGAGCACGACGAGGCAGTCGCTGCGAACGTACGGGTCGCGCTGGATGTCCAGCGCCTGCACCGGGCGGTGCGTGTCCCGGAAGAAGTAGGCGCCGTACTGGCAGCCGGTGAGGCCCGCCGCGCCGATCACCAGCGCGACGAGCGAGAACGCGCGCCTCACTTCTTGACGTCGCCCCGCGCGAAGATGCTGGCCACGTAGCTCAGCACGTCCTTGGCCGACGCCTCGTTGTACCCGTAGTGCTTGATCAGCCGGCTCTTGATGACGTCGATCTTGTCCTGCGTGTCCTTGTCGATGACGTTGGACACGAAGCTCGAGAGCTTGATCGAGTCCTTCTGGTCCTCGAACAGCTTCATCTCGAGGGCGCGGCGCAGGCGGTCGTTCGTGTCGTAGTTGAACTTCTTGCCCTCGATCGCGAGCGCGCCGATGTAGTTCATGATCTCGCGTCGGAAGTCGTCTTTACGACTCTCGGGGATGTCGATCTTCTCCTCGATCGACCGCATGAGCCGCTCGTCCGGCTCCTCGTCGCGCCCGGTGTACTTGTTCTTGACCTTCTCCTTGAGGGTGTAGGCCCGGACGTTGTCGATGTAGTTCGCGCAGAGCCGCGCGATCGCGTCCTCGTCGGCGCTGATGGCGCGCTGGACCTCGTTCTTCACGAGCTCCTCGTACTCCTGCTTCACCACCCCGATGAGGTCCTTGTAGCGCTTGCGCTCCTCCTCGTTGCCGATGAGCGAGTGGTGCGCGAGCCCCTTCTCGAGCTCGTTGAGGACCATGAACGGGTTGATGTAGCCCTCGGCCCCGTCGGACACGAGCGCGTTGGACATCTTGTCCTGGATGTAGCGCGGCGAGATCCCGTCGAGGCCCTCGCGCGTCGTCTCCTTGCGCAGCTCCTTGACGTTGTCCTGCGTGAAGCCCGGCAGCGTCTTGCCGTCGTAGAGCTTCATCTTCTGCAGCATCGAGAGCTGGTGCTTCTTGGGCTCCTCGAGGCGCGTCATCACCGCCCACATCGCCGCCACGTCGAACGTGTGCGGCGCCACGTGCTTGCCGCGCAGCCGGTCGGAGTCGAACTCCTTGGTGTAGATGCGCTTCTCCTCGGTGACCTTCGTGATGTACGGGATGTCGATCTTGATCGTCCGATCCCGCAGCGCCTCCATGAACTCGTTGTTCAGGAGCTTCTTGTACTCGGCCTCGTTCGTGTGGCCGATGATCACCTCGTCGATGTCCGTCTGCGCGAACTTCTTCGGCTTGATCTTCCGCTCCTGCGTGGCGCCGAGCAGGTCGTAGAGGAACGCGACGTCGAGCTTGAGGATCTCGACGAACTCGACGATGCCGCGGTTGGCGATGTTGAACTCGCCGTCGAAGTTGAACGCGCGCGGGTCGCTGTCGGAGCCGTACTCGGCGATCTTCCGGTAGTTGATGTCGCCGGTCAGCTCGGTCGAGTCCTGGTTCTTCTCGTCCTTCGGCTGGAAGGTGCCGATGCCGACGCGGTCCTTCTCGCTCAGCAGCAGGCGCCGCACGCGGATGTGGTCGCCGATCACCTTCGACCAGTCGCCGCTGTAGCGCTCCATCAGGCCGTTGAAGATGAAGCGACACGCCGGGTTGATCGTCCCGCGCACCACGACGCGGTGCCGGTCGCTGCCGAGGCCCAGATCGCGGATCGCGCGCTCCCGCCACGACTCGGGGATGAGCTTGAGCGGCTCCTCGTTCATCGGGCACGGGAACTCGTCGTCGCCGGCCGCGAGGCCGGTCTCGGCGAGGTTCACCCAGCGGTACGTGTAGAGCGCGCCGTCCTGGGTGCGCGAGTACTTCTCGATGCCGTTCTTGAGCAGCCGCGCGATGGTGCTCTTGGACGAGCCGACCGGGCCGTGGAGCAGGATGATGCGCTTCTCGGGGCCGTAGCCGAGCGCCGCCGCCTGAAGCACGTTGACCAACCGCATCAGCGGGATGTCGAGGCCGAAGATCGCGTCGGCGCCGTCGTTGTGCGGGTCGCTGAAGAAGGGGTAGCGGACCAGCCGCTTCTTGTTGTCGATGTACTCTTCTTCACCGTAGCTGACGACCATGTCGTACAGCCGTTGGTACGCGTTGCGCGTGACCTGCGGGCGCTCCTTCACGATGTCGAGGTAGTCCTCGAACGTGCCCTCCCAGTGGAGGTCGCGGTACTCGTCGTAGTTCTGGAACGCGGCGATCTTGGAGACCAGCTCTGCCATGCGCGAAGGGTAACACCGGTGACGGCCCAAGGGCCGCCTGCTACGTTTCTGCGTCCATGACGCTCCGGCCCCCACCTGCAGTTCCGCGTGCGATCCGTGAGGTCGACGCGCTGATGAAGCAGGTGGCCGGCGTCGCGAGGCTCCTCCCGGCGCTGACCGCGGAGAACGCGGCCGAGGAGCGCGCCCGCCTGATCCGGGATCTCGACGCGGGCCGCATGCCGGTCCCGCAGTGGTCGCTGCGCGCGCGGCGCGTCGAGCCGCGCGTGTGGCGCATGCTCGAGGCGGCGCGCGATCGCAGCCGCGAGCTGTACTGCGGCGAGCTGTACCTCGATCGCCTCGAGGAGCTCGAGCTCGAGCTGTCGATGATCGAGGCGCTCGGCGAGCCCAAGCGCATCCGCCCGCTCGCCGCGCGGCGCTTCGGGACGGGGCGCACCGAGGTCGAGCTGCCCGACGGGCCGGTCCCGCTCGCGCAGGTCGCCCGCGGGCTGCTCGAGTCGTTGCCACACCGCGAGGAGGAGCGCACGGTCCCGCCGGTCGCGAGCCCGGACCGCCCCTCGCTCGCGTCGCTGATGCTCCAGGTCGCGCAGCGCGCCGGCCTGTCGATCGACATCAAGGTCGAGCCGCGCCTGTCGGCCGGCGCGGCCACGGGCGACCGCACGGTGTTCCTCGCCGATCGGCGCTTCGGGCGGCGCGAGTCGCTGCGCTTCGCGGTCCACGAGGTGCTCGGGCACGCGGTGGCCGCGGCCAACGCGCGGGCGCAGCCGATCCGCCTGTTCGAGATCGGGACCGCCGGCTCGTTCAGCGCGCAGGAGGGCATCTGCCTCTGCCTCGAGGAGCGCTGGGGCGTGCTCGACGCGTACCGGCTCCGCATCATCGCGTCGCGGGTCCTCGCGACCGACCGGATGCACCACGGGGCGCCGTTCGGCGACACCGCGCGCTGGCTGTATCGCGAGCACGACTTCAGCGCGTCCGACGCGATCGGCGTCGCGGAGCGCGCCTACCGTGGCGGGGGCGTCGCGCGCGACGTCGGGTACCTGCGCGGCTGGCTGCGCGTGCGCCAGGCGATCTCGCGCGGCGAGACGACCATCGATCACATGCGCGCGGGGCGCGTGGGGCTCGAGGCGGCGACCCGCCTACCGGAGCTGATCCGCGCCGGGCTCGCGCGCGTGCCGCGTCACCGGCCCAGCTTGGACCGGAGCCTCCTCTCGACCGAGGGCGGCACGAGCCTGGAGACGTCGCCGCCGAGCGTGGCCGCCTCCTTCACGATGTTGGAAGAGACGTAGAAGTACGCGTCGTTGGCCATGATGAAGACGGTCTCGACCTCCTCGTTGAGGTGCCGGTTCATGTTGGCCATCTGCAGCTCGTACTCGAAGTCCGCCACCGCCCGCAGGCCGCGCAGGACCACGCGCACGCCTTTGCGCTTGCAGTAGTCGACGAGCAGGCCGTCGAAGCTGTCGACCTCGATGTTGTCCTCGCCGTCGAACTCCTCGCGGATCATCTCGACCCGCTCCTCGACGGTGAACAAGGACTTCTTCTTCGGGTTGCGCAGGACCGCGACGCAGAGGCGGTCGAAGCACACCAGGCCGCTGCGCAGGATGGACAGGTGCCCGTTGGTGATGGGGTCGAAGCTTCCGGGGTAGATGGCCGCGCTCATGAGTCCTCGTCGGGGCAGCGAGCGTACCGCGCGAGCAGCACGGCGGTGTCGCCGTATCGATAGCGCGAAATTTCGGCGAAGCCGATCGGCGGCTCGATCGCCTCCCCCTTGGAGGCGTGCTCGACGACGATCGTCGCGTCCGGGGCGAGGTGTCCGTCGGCGAGCCGCTCGAGCAGCCGCGGCACCTGCGCGATCTGCGCGTAGGGGGGATCGGCGAGCACCAGATCGACCGGATCGCGCAGCGCCTCGAGCCAGGCCTCGCCGCCCGCCAGGTCGGCGATCACGACGCGGACGCGATCCTCGATCCCGAGCTCGCGCGCGCTCTTGTCGATCGCCCGGGCGACCGCGCGGCTCTTCTCGACGAGCACCGCCTCGGTCGCGCCGCGCGAGAGCATCTCGAACGCCATCGCGCCGGTCCCGGCGTACAGATCGAGCACGCGCCCCTCGAGCCGTCCGCGCGCGTCGAGCGCGGACGCGATCGCCTCGCGCACCCGCTCGCTGGTCGGGCGGGTCGCGTCGGAGGGCGGACCGCGGAAGCGACGCCCCGAGAGGCTGCCGCCGACGATCCTCAGAAGCGGACCCGGGCCCCGAGGTACGCGTGGTCGAGCCCGATCGACGGCACGAGCTGGAACGCCGACTCCTCGGCGTCGTCACCGGCCGTCAGCCCGACGATGAGCAGCCCGAGCCCGACGCCGCCCGCCACCGCGGTCACGCCCGCGAAGACGAACTGCAGGATCTCGAGCGTCGCGACCTCGTCGCAGATCTCTCGCTCTCGGGCCGTCCCCGGCGAGTCGCAGAGGTTGGAGATCGTGTCGCTGTACTCGGCGCGGACCTCGGCCCAGTCCTGGCTGTTGTTGCGGTCGAGCACGGTGATGCCCGAGTAGATCCAACCCCCGGCGGCGCCCGCGGCCACGATGAGCAGGCCCACGCCCGCGAAGACCTCGACGGGCACGCCGCCGCCGCCGCCGCCGCCGCCGCCGCCCTCGGTCAGCTCCCCCTCGAGGGTCGCTTCGCCGTAGGCCTCGATGGTCACCGTGGCCGTGAAGGCCGCGTAGCCCGGGGCGGTGACGCGGACCGCGCGGCGCCCCGCCTCGATCTCCGACAGGCGCAGCGTGCCCTCGGCGTCGACCACGCCCACCGCCTCGCCGTCGACGAGCACCTCGGCGCCCGGGACGTTCACCTGCACCGAGAGCGCGCCGACCGGGGGCGCGCCGCTGAGCGAGGCGATCCACCGGCGGGCCGGCTCGCGCAGGTTGTCGATGTCCGTTTGAACGGAGGCCAGCTGATCGGCGACGGAGTGCTCGATGCGCCCGGACTCGGCGTTGAAGTGATGCAGATTGACCGAGAAGTCGTAGTCGCTCCCCGCGCTGGTCCGCCGGACGTCGCCGAAGATCACCCGCTGGACCGACAGCGACTCCGCGATCGAGCCGAGGCAAGACGGCTGAGGGTCGTCACAGCCGTGGACCAGCGCCATCTGCGCGAACGTCACCTCGCGGTCGGACAGCGCCCAGTCGGGCACCTGGCTGGCCTCGTGGCGCAGGGCGCCCGTCAGGTTGTGGGCGAACTCGTCGTCGCCCTCGAACGAGCGGACGCCGAGGACGATCGCGCTGTCCTGCGCCGAAGCGAGCCCTGGCGCGAGCGCCGCCCACCCGAGGCCCAGGGCGAGAACCACCCGATTCCACCGAGCAATGCTGCGTAGCACGGCGACCACGATAGCATCCGAAGCTCGCGTGAACCCACCTCTTTTGCCGGACTCACACGTCGGAGGTAGATCAGAGGTGGATCGGATGGACGCCCTGGCCAAGCTGTGCCCGAAGTGCGGGCGTCGGTACGACGGCGCGGCGGCCTTCTGCCAGAAGGACGGGGTGCGCCTGCAGCTGTCTCAGGCTCAGGACGACCCGTACATCGGCCAGAACCTCCTCGACCAGTTCAAGATCGAGGAGAAGATCGGCGCCGGGGGCATGGGCTCGGTGTACCGGGCCCGGCAGACGACGCTGCACCGCGACGTCGCGATCAAGATCCTGCACCCCGAGCTGGCCGACAACGCCGACGCGGTGCGCCGGTTCAAGCGAGAGGCGCGCGTCTGCACCGCGCTCGACCACCCGAACGTGGTCCGCGTCTTCCTGTTCGGGCAGCTCGAGGACGGCTCGCTCTACATCGTCATGGAGTACCTCGACGGCCGGTCGCTGCTCGAGGTGCTCCGCCGCGAGGGCGCGCTGCCGGTCCACCGCGCGCTGCACATCGCCACCCAGATCTGCGACGGCGTCGGCGAGGCGCACCACCAGGGCGTGGTCCACCGCGACATCAAGCCCGAGAACGTGGTGCTCGTCGAGCGACGCCGCGACCCCGACGTCGTGAAGGTGCTCGACTTCGGGATCGCGCGGGTGCTGTGGGGCGACGACGTGACCCAGGCGACGCAGTCGGGCCTGGTGTTCGGCACCGCGCGGTACATCTCACCCGAGGGCGCGGCCGGCGAGCCGACCGACGCGCGCAGCGACGTCTACTCGCTGGGCGTGCTGACCTACCAGCTCCTGTCCGGGACCACGCCCTTCGAGGCGAGCTCGCCGGTGCAGATGCTCATGAAGCACATCCACGCCGAGGCGCCGCACCTGCTCTCGCACGAGCCCGCGCGCCACGTGCCCGAGCCGATCGCCGACGTGGTCATGCGGGCGCTGTCGAAGAACCCCGAGGGGCGTTACGACGACGCGCACGGGTTCGCCGACGCGGTCCGCGCGGCGGCCACGCGCGCCGGGTTCGAGGTGCGCGAGCACCGGCAGGTGCGCCCGTCGATCGGGCCGCCGAGCGAGCCGGGGACCAAGAAGGCCATCCCGCCGGCCGCGATGACGCCCACGCCCCCGATGTCGGAGCCGCCGCCCGATTCGACGCCGGTCACGTCCCACACGCTCGAGGGCGCCCCGAGCCCCTTCGGCGGCGGCGCGACGGGCGAGCTGTCGATCCCGGGGCTGCGTCGCTCGCCCGGCCGCGGCGGCGGCAAGGGAATGGGCCGCTCGATCGCGATCGCGTTCGCCGTCGGGGTGGTCCTCGTCGGAGGCGGCTTCGGCCTGTCCACGCTCGTCGACGGATCGGGCGAGGAGGCGGAGGTGGTCGACGTCGCCGGGCTGCTCGGCGACGCGCGCCACGCGCTCGCGGCCGAGCACTTCGACGAGCCGCGCGACCGCAGCGTGCTCGGGCTCACCGCGGCGATCCTCGCCGCCGAGCCGGGCCACGCCGACGCGCTCGCGCTGCGGCGCGACGCGCGCGACGCGCTCGTGGAGCGCGCTCAGTCGCGCGCCGAGGCCGAGGAGCGGGACCAGGCGATCGCGCTGTATCGCCGGGCGCTCGCGTTCGAGGTCGAGCCCGCGCCGATCGAGGAGGCCATCGCGGTCCTCGAGGAGCCGCCCGAGCCGCCCCCGACGCCGGGCGTCCGCACGCGCCCGGCGCTCGTGATCGAGGATCGCGGGATCACGCTCGTGGCCGTGCTCGAGCCCGGGACCGAGCTCGGCGAGCGAGGCCGCCCCCGCTTCGTGCTCAAGCGCGGCCGGCGCCAGGTCGGTCGCTCGATCGACGCGACCCGCCAGGAGGACGCGCTGGTCTGGGAGGCTCACCACACCATCACGCGCCCCGGGCGCTACCAGCTCGTCTTCCGCATCGGGACGGGCGCGCAGGTGATCGAGCGCTCGATCGAGCTCGAGGTGCAGCGCGATCCCAACCGCCCGCCGCCGCGCCGCGACCCGGATCCGCCGCCGATCACGACCCAGGGCAGCGCGTGGACCCCCAGCGTCGCGCCGGCCTGGACCCCGACGGTGGAGAACCCCGCGCCGAACCCGAACCCGCCCCCGCCGGTGAACGACCCGCCGCCCCCGCCGCCGTGGACCGGCAGCGTGCTGTGATCTTCTTCGGGGGCTCCGCCCCCGCCGCGCGGCGGGCCTCGGCGACGCCTGCGGCGCCCCCTCGGACCCCCGCGCGCCCCCGCGCGGGCGAGTGCTCGGCTTCGCCTCGCTCGCCCGCGTTCGGCGCGCGGCCTCGCGCTCCGGCGTCGCTTCGCGCCGCCTGCGCGCTCGGCGCGCGCCGGCTCGATCGGGGCTCGGCTTCGCCTCGCCCGACGACCTCGAGGCGGAGCGGTGCTTCGTCGTCGGCGCGTCGGACCGGTGGGCTTCGCCCACCGTGCCCTCCGTAGGCTCGATGGCGCGCCTCGGGTGCGTGATTCCACTGCCGTTCGAGGCAGCCTGGCCTATCCTCTCGCCCGCCATGGCTGAGAAGCGGCCATCCACAGCCCTGCTCTGGCTGACGATCGTCGCGGCGCCTGCCGCGCTCGGGTTGGAGACCGGGCTGCGGCTGCTGCTGTTCCCGGCCGAGTTCGAGCTCGTCCGCGAGCTCTTGAATCCGTACCTGACGGTCGTGGCGTGGCTCGTCGCGCTCGTCGCGGGGATCGGCGCCGCGGTGGGGTTGGTCGTGCAGCGCCGCGTGGTGCGCAAGCGGATCGCGAACCTGCCCGAGGAGGCGAACACGCTCGAGCGCCGCTATCAGATCGCGTTCGGCGTGTTCCTGCTCGCCACCGCCATCCCGCAGATCCCGTCCATCGTCGCGACGTTCTGCTTCATGTTCGGCGCCTCGATCGTGCCGGTGCTCGTCGCGATCCTCCTCACGAGCGTCGGCGTGGTCGGTCAGGCGCTCGCGGTGCCCAAGCTCGCGTCGTAGCTCCTAGAAGCGGCGGCCGCGCCAGATGGCGAGGTCGACGTCCTGCTGCGCCGCGTAGCGGACCTGCACGCGGATCAGCTCGCCGTACGTCGCCGGCATCCGGTCGCGCATCGCGAGCAGGACCTTGCCCGTCGCCTCCGCGTCGCTCGCCGCGCGGTGCGCGTCGTCGAGCGTGATGCCGAGGTGCTCGCAGATGGCGCCGAGCTTCGCGCTCTGGTCCTGATACAGCTCGCGGACCCAGACCAGCGGATCGATCCACTCGACCTCGGCCTGCATCGACGGCGGCAGCTCGTCGCCCCAGGTCGTCTCGCCCATCCGCTCGAGCTCGGCGATCAGGAACTTCTTGTCGAAGCCGGCGTTGTAGGCGACCGGGAGGCGGCCCTCGAGGTGGGTCCGGATCTCGTCCCAGATCTGTTCGAAGCGCGGCTTGTCCGCGAGCATCTCGTCGGTGATGCCGTGGACCGCGGCCGCCTCGTCGGGGACCGGGATGGTCGGGTTGATGAGCCAGTTCTGGCTCGACGTGAGCACGCCCTCGTCGAAGCAGACCACGCCCATCTCGAGCACGCGGTCGACCGCCGGGTCGAGTCCGGTGGTCTCGAAGTCGATGATCGCGACCGCGCCCTCGGCCCAGATCAGGTCCGGCTCGAACCCCGAGGCGAGGCCCCGGACCGGCATCGCGACGCGGGCCTTCGCGAGCCGGTCGGCGATCCCCGGGTAGTGCCTCCCGGTCGGGAAGCAGCCGCAGATCTCGACCTGGCCGCCACGCATCGGCCGACGATCGCGCGTCGATCCAGCCGACGCAAGTGCTACTGAACGTGCGATGACCTACCGCGGACGCTTCGCCCCCAGTCCGACGGGGCCGGCGCACCTCGGCACCGCCCGGACGGCCCTGATCGGGTGGCTGCGGGCGCGATCCGTCGGGGGGGTGTTCGTGCTCCGGATGGAGGATCTCGACGCCCCGCGCGTACGCGAGGGCGCGGCCGAGGCGATGCTCGCGGACCTGCGCTGGCTCGGCCTCGACTGGGACGAGGGGCCCGACGTCGGCGGCCCGTTCGGCCCGTACACCCAGTCCGAGCGGCTCGGTCGCTACGCCGAGGTCCTCGCCGAGCTCGCGCCGCACACCTTCGCGTGCACCTGCTCGCGCAAGGAGATCGCGGAGATCGCGTCGGCGCCGCACGGGGGCGAGACGATCTACCCCGGGACGTGCCGCGACGGGCCGACCCACCCCGAGCGCGACGCGGCCACGCGCTTTCGCATGCCCGATCCTCCGCCGTCGTTCGACGACCGCGTGGTGGGTCGGGTCGAGGGCGAGGGGCGCGGCGACTTCGTCGTGCGCCGTAAAGACGGCGTGTTCGCCTACCAGCTCGCGTGCGTGGTCGACGACCACGACGAGCGGATCACCGAGGTGCTCCGCGGCGACGATCTCGTGTCGTCCACGCCGCGGCAGATCGCGCTGTACGAGGCCCTGGGCTGGCCGGTGCCCGACTTCGCGCACGTGCCGCTCGTCTACGGCGACGACGGCGCGCGCCTCGCCAAGCGCCACGGGGCGATCGGGATCGCGGAGCTCCGCGAGGCCGGGCGCACCGCCGAGTCGATCGTCGGCGAGCTGGCGCGCGGCGCGGGGATCATCGATCGCGCCGAGCCCGTGGCCGCGGCGGATCTGATCGAGGGCTTCGACCTCGAGGTGCTCAGCCGAGCACGCCGCGAGCGCGATGCTCGTGCGTGATCATGTGGGCCACCAGGTAGGCGGTGCCGACGACGTAATGTGCGATCCCCCCCGGGACCTTCATGGCTCTTCGCAGCATGGACTCGAGTCTGAACGGTCCGCGTTTCGGTCTTGTTTCCCTCTTCGAAACTCGGCGCATCAAGCAGGGGGCAGCATCGCGAACAGGCCGAAGAACACCAGCGCGTAGAGCGCCACGATCGCGAACACGAACGCCACGCGGTACCCGATCGCCGCGAACGCGGCCCAGTCGGTCCCGCAGCCGTGGACCTCGCGCAGGCCGATGACCTCGATGCCGACGACCCAGAACCAGCAGAAGCTGCCGAGCAGCGGGATGAAGGTCAGCAGGTACGGCGCGTTCGCGTACGAGCACACGCGCAGGGTGTCCTCGAAGCTGCCCTTGGTCTTCTTCGCCAGGGCGAGCGTCCCGTGCGCGCAGCCGGCCGCGAACACCTGCCCGAGCAGCGCGTTGGCCGGCCCGGCGGCGAGCGCGAGCACGGGGCTGAGCCCGATGAACGCGCAGCCGTAGCCGGCGAAGATCCCCCCCGCCTCGGCCGCCCCGGGCCCGTCGAGCACCGCGGCGAACGTCCCGCCCGCCGCCAGCATGAACAGCCCGGCGAGCACGTAGGACGCGAACAGCCCCAGCGTGACGCTCATCGCGCCGTGCGCGACCGCCCCGAACACTCCGTCGACCGTGGTCGGCGTGCGGAAGAACCGGGTCGGCGATTCGAGGACCTGCTTGATCGTCGCGAAGTAGGCCTTGATGAGGCCCAGCTCCTTGCGGCGCTCCCAGGCCACCGGCTCGTCGAAGCCCTTGGACGCGCAGGTCCGACAGACGCTGCGCTCCTTGACCGTGGCGAACAGGCAGTCCGCGCAGCCGAACGTGCCGCAGCGGTCGCACACGAAGCTCGCCGCCACGTCGTGCTCGCCGCACGTCGCGCCGGGCGGGACGGACTCGACCGGAGCGTTCACTCGGCGCTCCTACGGCCGACGCGACCTAGAACTTCCCGGTCACCGAGAGGAATGTCATCTTGTCGTTCGTCTCGCGCAGCCGGGCCGACAGGATCTTCACGAAGTTCCACAGGATCTCGTAGGCGAGATCCTTGTCCAGGAACAGCAAGTCTTCCAGTGCGCTCTTGGTCAGCACGAGCAACCGGCAGCGCTCGTGCACGCGCGCGTCGGCGCTGCGCGGGAAGTCGTCGATCAACGACATCTCGCCGAACGCGGCGCCGACGCCGAGCACCGCGAGCGCCTCCTCGCCCATCCCCGAGACCTCCCTCGAGATGCGGACCTTGCCCTCGAGGATGAGGTAGAGCTTGTCGCCGACGTCGCCCTCTTTGAAGATCACGTCGCCGACGCGGAACGACTCCTCCGCGCAGATCGCGGTCAGCCGCTCGATCCCCTCGGGGTGGATCTCGTTGAAGAGCTCGATCTTCGCGAGCACCTCGGCAACCGGGTCGGCCATCAGGCCCCGATGGTATCGACCGCGCCCGACCGGGCCAACTTCCGCGCCCGGCGCGCCCACGGTCGCGAGAAAGTTAGTCAAGGGACGCGTCCCCTTGACTAACTCCGCTGCGAGTTAGTCAAGGGGACGCGTCCCTTGACTAACTCGGGGCGCACTCATCCGGAGCGGGGCATCGTGTTCCGGAGGCGTCGAGCGCGGAGCGCGAGAGGCCGACGGCGCGGACGCCCAGGCCCCGTGGCCGCCCACCGGAGGGCGTGGCGAGGCGCAGCCGAGCCCGCCCGACCCGGTGCGCGCCGAAGGCGCGGAGCCGGTCGCGCAGCGACGGCGCAGCGCCAAGGCCGCGCGCCGTTCGCGCGGGCGCTCGGCGAAGCCGAGGACTCCCCGCGCGGGGGGCGCGCCCAAGGGAGGCGCGCGCCAGCGCGCCGACCGCCCGGCGCGGCGGGGGCGAAGCCCCCGAAATCAGACGAGATCGTTTTCTGCTAGCCAGCGCTCGGCCTCGATCGCGGCCATGCAGCCGGTGCCCGCGGCGGTGACGGCCTGGCGGAACACGTGGTCCTGCACGTCGCCGCACGCGTAGACGCCCTCGATCTCGGTCGCGGTCGAGTCGGGCTTGGTGACCAGGTAGCCGTTGTCGTCGGTGGGCAGCCAGTCCTTGAACACCTTGGTGCTCGGGATGTGGCCGATGGCGATGAACAGGCCGGTGCAGTCCTTCACGGACTCCTCGCCGGTCTTGTTGTTCTTGAGCCTGAGTCCGGTGACCTCGCCCTTCTCGACGTCGAGCACCTCGGTCACCACCGTGTTCCAGAGGAACTCGATCTTCGGGTGCTTGAAGGCGCGGTCCTGCATGATCTTCGACGCGCGCAGCTCCTCGCGGCGGTGGATCACGGTGACGCTCTTGCAGAGCCCCGCGAGATAGAGCGCCTCCTCCATCGCGGTGTCGCCGCCGCCGACGACGCAGACGTCCTGGTCGCGGAAGAAGTACCCGTCG
>Ga0070728_10004831_pt1 | contig 13661 bp, 10 predicted proteins | sample tdDd471_FD_66723 | JGI IMG/M metagenome (GOLD analysis project Ga0070728, IMG submission 66723) | Marine sediment microbial communities from the Atlantic coast under amendment with organic carbon and nitrate - tdDd47.1 | ecosystem: Environmental > Aquatic > Marine > Coastal > Sediment | place...
TCGGACCGCGCCCATGCCGGCCTCGCGGCCCAGTTCGCCGCCCGCGAAATTCGGCGCGCCTACCGGGCCGTCGTCTGGGGCGTGCCCAGCCCGGCGGCGGGCGAGATCGACGCCCCGATCGGGCGCAGCCCCGCCAACCGCAAGAAGATGGCGGTGCGGGTCCGGGGCGGGCGCCCGGCCCTGACCCGCTATCGGCTGCTGGGCCGGATCGGCAGCCGGGCCAGCCTTGTCGAATGCCGGCTCGCCACCGGGCGCACCCATCAGATCCGGGTCCATATGGCCTCCATCGGCCATCCGATCGTCGGCGATCCCGTCTATGGACGCGGCCGGGGCGCGCGCGCCGGGGCGCCGGGATCGGCCGCCCGCGACGCCGCCCAGGCGCTTGGCCGGCAGGCGCTGCACGCGGCGCGGATCGGATTTCTACATCCCGCGAGCACGGAGGCGCTGGAATTTGAAAGCCAAATACCGAACGATATCAGCCAGATGATAGATAAATTGGAGAAAGTTTAAAAAAACCCTTTTCCCGACCCAAACGCTCGGATATATTTGACGAAACGGTAACGTTCTTTCTATAATTTCCGGAGGGTTCCGAGGGGATTCCGAACCCACCCGCCGGAAATCCGAGCCGAACCAGGAGCAGGACCGATCATGTCCAACGCCTCGCGCATGCCAACAATCAGCCCGGACGGGAACCTGTCGCGCTATCTGCAGGATATCCGCAAATTTCCGATGCTCACGGCCGACGAAGAATACATGCTGGCCAAGCGCTGGCGCGAACATGACGATTCGGAAGCGGCGCACAAGCTGGTCACCAGCCATCTGCGGCTGGTGGCCAAGATCGCCATGGGCTATCGGGGCTACGGCCTGCCGGTCGGCGAGCTGATCTCGGAAGGCAATGTCGGCATGATGCAGGCGGTCAAGCGCTTCGATCCGGAGCGCGGCTTCCGCCTCGCCACCTATGCCATGTGGTGGATCCGGGCCTCGATCCAGGAATATATCCTGCATTCCTGGTCGCTGGTGAAGATGGGCACCACCGCCGCCCAGAAGAAGCTGTTCTTCAACCTGCGGCGCCTGAAGGGACAGCTCAACGCCATCGACGAGGGCGACCTCAGCCCCGAGAACGTCGCCAAGATCGCCCATACGCTGGACGTGCCCGAAGCCGAGGTGGTGAGCATGAACCGGCGCCTGGCAAGCGGCGACCATTCCCTGAACGCCCCGGTCCGCGCCGACGGCGACGGCGAATGGCAGGACTGGCTGGTCGACGACGGCGAGGACCAGGAGACCTTGCTGGGCGAGCGCGAGGAGCTGGAAAACCGGCGCGGCCTGCTCAAGGGCGCGATGAAGGTGCTGAACAAGCGCGAACGCCACATCCTGACCGAGCGCCGCCTACGCGAATCCCCGCAAACCCTGGAGGATCTGAGCCAGGAGTACGGCATCTCCCGCGAGCGGGTCCGGCAGATCGAGGTCCGCGCCTTCGAGAAGCTGCAAAAGGCGATGCGGAACGCGGCCATCGACCAGCGCCTGACGCCCTGAACGCGGCCCGCCGCCCCGCGCCAACTATGCGGCGCGCCGCCACGGCAACCAGTTTGAAATAGCGGGCCCGAAGCCCCAAGATGAGCGGTCAACAACCGGAAGGTGCCCCGATGACCGCCCGCGAGCCTCTCGTCCTCTACGACTCCACCGACTCGGTCGCCACGATCACGCTGAACCGGCCGCGACAGCACAACGCCCTCAACCCCGACATCTGCGGCGAACTGGCGGCGGCCTGGCGGCGGTTCAACGACTCCGACGACCGGGTCGCCATTCTCACCGGCGCCGGCAAGTCCTTCTGCGCCGGCGCCGACCTGAACGAGGTGCCGGACCTGTGGCGCTGCGTTCCCGGCGTCGAGATCAAGGTCGCGAAGCCGATCGTCGCCGCGGTCCATGGCTGGTGCGTCGGCGCCGGCGTGGTTCTCGTTCAGATGTGCGATCTGTGCGTCGCCGCCGAAGGCGGGCGCTTCTCCTATCCCGAGGCCATCGTCGGCCTGACCGGCGGGCTTGTCGCGTCGATCGCGGCGCGCATGCCCCACAAGGTGGCCATGGAACTGATCCTCACCGGCGACGAGATGAGCGTCGAGCGCGGCTACGAGGTCGGCTTCGTCAACAAGGTCGTGGCGGACGCGGACCTGATGGATGCCGCCCGCGGCTACGCGACCCGGCTGGCGGGGCATGCGCCGATGGTCCTGGAAACCTTGAAGGAATTCGTCGGCCAGACCTTGCCCAAGGGACCGACGGAACAGGCCGGGATCGCCCGCGGCTGGACCGAGCGGATCACCGAGAGCCGCGATTTCGCCGAGGGTCGCACCGCCTTCCAGGAAAAACGGACGCCCAGATTCGAGGGCCGCTGAGCGAAGACGCGCCAGAACGGCGACACGCCAGGACGGCGGACGGGGCGGGTCAGGACGGGGCGGGTCAGGACGCGGCGGCGCCTTCCTCGGCCTCGGACGCGCGGCCGCCGGTGATCTCGTCGCCCCATTCCTCGATCAACGCGGTCTTGCGGGCCTCCAGGCGCACCACCCTGCGGGAATCGCGGAACCGCATGACGGTCCCGACGACGATCGGCATCCCCAGATGCAGCAGCCAGCCGCCCGCCGAGGCGAGGAGAACGACGAGCCAGACATTCATGTCCGAGGCGATGTCGAACAGGGCTTGCTCGCTATGGCCCTGGGTCCATAACCGTACGCCATAGGGCGCGAGGGCGGCGAAATTGAGTCCGCCGACCGATCGGGCGGCGAATTTGCGCGGATCGGGATCGCTGAGATAGGCGGCGAGGGTCGGCACCATGCCGAAGGCTAGAAGCATAAAGGTCGCGTAGTCGATGACGAGGACGGCGATCAGAACGCTGATCCCGGTCGCATGGATCATCAATCGGCCGCGCCGCGGCGGGACCGGCCGTCGCGCCGGCGGCGACCGTCGCGCCGCGCCCGCCTTCCGTGGCCTAGGCGACATAGTTCAGCACCAACGCCACCAACGCCCATAGCGCGATGGCGCCCGACAGGAAGGCGGCGATCAAATGCCCGGTCGAGCGGGCGCGCAGGATGTATTGACGTGCGCCGACTTCGTAGCGGGCGATTTCCGTGTTCAGCGCCGTGAATTCGGCGCGCGCCAACGTCGCGGCGTTGGCGTCCCATCGCCGAAGGCGGTCGTTGACGAGGATCTTGTGAAGCCCGGAAAGGCTGCCGGCCTTGACCATGCTCGCCGCCTGGGCGCGCAGCTTCTGGCGCAGGGGACGGTTTCGAAACCCCGCGATCACCGGCGCCGTCAGCTTCCCCATCCAGCGGCTGAGATGCGGCAAGTTGCGAATGCGCGTCCGTTTCTGGACGACCCCGAGCAGGGCGATGGCGCCCGCCGCGACCCGCGCGCCGTCGTTCCGGTCGCCCAGCGCGGCGAGGGCGCTTTCCACATCGCCGCCGCACCGCGCGCCGACGAAGGCGGCCATGTGGCGGTCCAGCGGCAGCCCGTCATGATCGGCCGTCGCCGCATACGCTTCCAAGGCGGCGAGAAAATCGTCGAGGCCGATGACATGAGCGTCGCGCAGGACCGGGCTCTGACAGGGGAGAGACGGGTTGAGCTCGTAGAGGCAACGCTCGACGCCATATCCCGGCCCGGCCTGTTTCAGATACTGGCTCAAACGGCGCATCCGCCGCTCCCAATTGGGGCCGACGAAGCCGCCGCCATGCTGGAGCCGGTACCAGAGAAGAGGCAGTTCGAGGCGCAGGATCTCGGCGACATCCTTCATCCGCGCCGGATCGTCCCGCGCCGCGGCCAGGGCCGTCCCCAGCCCATCGGCCATGATCGACATCCCGTTGAGCCGGATCGGCCCGCTCGGGTCGAGGACCAGACAGGCATTCGCGACGAGCCTGGAATCGCCCCCCGCTCCCAGGGAAGCCGAGGCGCGCCGCACCTTGGCGGCGGCGGTGACGGCAAGCGCTTCCTCGCGCAGGTCCTCGCGAACCGCGCGCTCGATCCATTTCGCCAATCGGGGGTCGCTGACCGCCAACGACGCCGCCTTCCAATCGCGCCCGAACGCAAGGGCCAACGCCCGCGTATCGAGATAGCTCTTGCCGTTGAAGCTGAAGGGCCGCGCCGCCCGGCTCTGTGGGACCGGCTTGCGAACCCTGGTCCGATGGCCGCCCAACCACTGGTCCAGATCGTCCAGGCTCCATCTTGCCCGGGGCTCGTCCTGCAACAGCCCCCGCAGCGGTTCCATCAATTCGCGCGGAATCTGCCTGTCGCCGACCAACGCGGCATAGCTGCCCAACTCCAGCTTGGCCGCGAGGATCTCCTCGTCGCTCTTGCCGGCCGCCGGGTCCTGGCCCAAAAGGAGATACAGCGCCAGCACGCCGGCAGCATACAGGTCGTCGCCGACATCCCCCGCGCCGCGGCCCGCGGGTTCGGCCATGCCGCGTTCGATGGATTCGAACAGAACGGGCTGGTGAAGGCCGGCCGGCGCGGTGACGCATTCGCCCAGAACCAACGGTGCCTTGGACGTCGCGCCATGGAACAGATTGTCGGGACGGATCGCCCGATGGGCCGATTTGGGCCCGACGAGAATACGCAGGGCGGTGGCGATGGGGCGCAGCGCCTGCTCGGCGATCCGCTCGACCGTCATCGGCGGCACCGGCATCTCCAAGGATGGTGTCAGGCGCGCCCCCGCCGGCTGCTCGAAGATCGCGACCACGCGGCGGCTTCCGCCCTCGCCCCAGGGGACGAACCCCCAATCCACCAGGCGCAGCATGGCCGGACGCTCGAACCGGCGCAGCACCGTCATCAGCTCGGTCCGCGCGGGCATCGCCGGTTCGCAGACGAGCGCGAATAGCGGCACCGTCGACCGTTGCAGATCGACGGCCGCGAACGCCTTGGCCGCCGGCGAATCCCATTCGGGCAACGCCCCGTCGACCGAGATCTGATATCGTTCGTCGAGCAATGCCTCGGCCGCCTGCGGCGGCGCGGCGGCCTGCTCCTTGGCCCTTTGCGGAAAGGCCATGGTTCCCATCCGAAGAGAGATTTCGGGCCCCAAATAAGGCCTGTCAGCCGTTAAGAAACGGTTAGGAGGTTGCGGCCGCGCCGCGCCTGGGCGACCGACGCCGCGCCGTGGACCGGCTCAATCCGCGAAGGGGTCGCGCACCAGAATGGTGTCGTCGCGCTCGGGACTGGTCGACAGGAGCGCCACCGGCGCCTCGATCAGCTCCTCGACGCGGCGGATATATTTGATCGCGGTGGCGGGAAGTTCCGCCCAGGATCGCGCGCCGCGGGTACTTTCGCGCCAGCCCTCCAGCGTCTCGTAGACGGGCTGGGCGCGGGCCTGGGCCCCGATCGCCGACGGCAGATGGTCGAACGCGCGGTCGTCGATGCGATATCCCGTACAGACACGGATTTCGTCGAACCCGTCCAGGACGTCCAGCTTGGTCAGCGCGATGCCGTCGATGCCGCCGACCTTGACCGCTTGGCGGACCAGGACCGCGTCGAACCAGCCGCAGCGGCGCTGGCGCCCGGTCACGGTCCCGAACTCATGGCCGCGCTCGCCCAGAAGCCGGCCGATCTCGTCGTCGAGCTCGGTCGGAAAGGGGCCGCTGCCGACCCGAGTCGTATAGGCCTTGGCGATCCCCAGCACGTAACCGACCGACCCGATGCCGGTCCCCGCGCCGACCGCGGCCTGACCGGCCAGGGTGTTCGACGAGGTGACGAAGGGATAGGTGCCGTGATCCACGTCCAGCATCGCGCCCTGGGCGCCCTCGAACAGGACTCGCTGACCGTCGCGGCGGGCCTCGTCCAGCCGCTTCCAGACCGTATCCATGTAGGGCAGGACCCGTGGCGCCACCGCGTCCAGCTCGGCGCGGATCGCGGCGCCGTCGATTTCGGCGGCGCCCAAGCCGCGCAGCAGCGCGTTATGGTGCAGCAGAAGCTGGTCCAGCCGCTCGTCCAGGGTCGTAGGTTCCGCCAGGTCGCATAGGCGAATGGCGCGGCGCGCGACCTTGTCCTCGTAGGCCGGCCCGATGCCGCGTCCGGTGGTTCCGATGCGGCCGCTTCCCCGCGCCTCTTCCCGGGCCCGATCGATTTCCCGATGCAGGGGCAGGATCAGCGCCGCGTTCTCGGCGACCCGCAGGGTATCGGGCGTGATTTCGACATTCTGCGCGCGCACGGCTTCGATCTCGCCGGCCAACGCCCAGGGGTCGATAACGACGCCGTTGCCGATGATCGACAGCTTGCCGCCCCGCACCACCCCCGAGGGCAGCAAGGACAGCTTGTAGGTCGTGCCGTCGATGACCAGGGTATGGCCGGCATTGTGGCCGCCCTGAAAGCGCACGACCACGTCGGCGCGCTCGCTCAGCCAATCGACGATCTTGCCCTTGCCCTCGTCGCCCCACTGGGCGCCGACTACGGCGACGTTGCTCATGCGCCCTCCTCCTTATCGACGGCGACCGGCGACCCGTCGCGCAGCATGTGACCGCATCCCATGCGCCGGGCCTCGGCCGCGATATCCGCCGCCGGTTCCAGCCCGAGGATGGTGACCCAGCCCTCGCGGCGCAACCGCGCCGCCTCGTCCGCCGGGGCGTCGAGCGGAACGAAAATCCGCGGTGCCGGCTCCGGCGCCGGCACCGCGCGCATCAGACTGTCCATGAACAGGGTGAATCCGGTGGCCGGCAAGGGTTCCGCGCCGTCCGCCGGGGTCACCAGATAGCGCCCGCCGCTGCCCAGCTCGCCGCGGACCCCGGCCGCGAACAGGGTGAAGCTGGCGCCGGTATGATATTCGAAGCCCCGATTCTCGACCGGATCGACCGTCAGGATCAGATCCGGCGCCGCCTCGCGCAATCCGGCGACGACTTCCAGGAAGAAGGCGCGTTCGGCAGCCGCCATCGGCGGCAGGTCCAGCTTTTCCAGCGCCGCAACCGCCCGCGCCACCGGGCCCGCGGCATCGAGCAACGCGCCGAGGAGCCGTCCCGCCTCGCCCCCGACATCGGCGACGGCGGCGGCGTCCTTGCGGTCCAACGCGGCGCGGGCCCGCGCCGCGATAGCGTCATCCAGACCGAGGTCCCGGCACAGCGCCGGGACCAGCGGCGGCATGGTGAGGTCGAGGCTGAGATTCCTCACGCCGATCCCGGCCACCGCCTCGGCCGCCAAGCGCATGACCTCGCGGTCCGCCGCCGGGCAGGACGCGCCGATCAATTCGGCGCCGACCTGGGCGAACTGGCGCTCGGGCCGGAGCTGGCTGCCGCGCACCCGCAGAACCTGTCCGGCATAGCTCAAGCGCAGCGGGCGCGGCTCCCGCGCCAACCTGGTCGTCACGATCCGCGCCACCTGAAGGGTCATGTCGGACCGCACCGCCATCATCCGCTGCGACACCGGGTCCATCAAACGAAAGCTGTGAGTGCTCATGGCGGCGCCGGCGCCGCCCAGCAGGCCGGCCTCGAACTCGACCAGGGGCGGCTGAACCCGGGCATAGCCATGCGCGGCAAGGCAGTCGACCAGCGCCCCGATGACCGCGGCCTCGGCGGCGGCGTCCGGCGGCAGCAGGTCGCGCACCCCTTCCGGCAGCAATCCCGGCGGTGTCGGCTCGGTCGGTGGATCCTTGATCATGGGCACAAGCCGTTTGCGTGATCGTCGCGGCCCTGCCGGATGGCGGAGCGGAAGGTTGTCGACGGCGCCGGCCTTCGGCCTCGTCGACCGTTGGCGCCTGAACCGGGGAATTGGTAGCCCGTTTGCGCCGTGCCGGCAACGCTCATCCCCCCGCCCGGACCTCTAAAAGCGAAGGCTCTTCGCCTGGTTCACCGAAGGCAGCGCGCGCACCGCGTCCAGAATCTCGGCGGTCACCGGCTCGTCCACCTGGACCAGGGCGATGGCGTCGCCGCCGGGCGCGGTCCGGCCCAGATGGAAGGTCGCGATATTGAGCCCGGCGTCGGCGAGGGTCATTCCCAGACTGCCGATGAAGCCGGGCAGGTCGTCATTGCGCACGAACAGCATATGGGGTCCCAGCTCTGCCTCGATGGCCACGTCCTCGATCTGCACCAGGCGCGGCCGGTCGCCGCCGAACAGGGTGCCGGCAATCATGCGTTCGCCGCGTTCGGTGGTGACGGTGAGGCGGATCAGGGTCTGGTAGTCGCCGGCCTGCTCGTTCTTGACCTCCGAGACCTTGATATTGCGCTCGCGGGCCAGGACCGGCGCGTTGACCATATTGACGTTCTCCATCAACGGCGCCAGCAGGCCGCGCAGGACCAGCGCCGTCAACGGCCGCGTGTTCAGGCACGCGACCGCGCCCTCATATTCGATGCAGACTTCCTTCAGCCCGGTTTCGGTCGCCTGTCCGGCGAACCCGCCCAGCTGCTCGGCCAGGGTCATGTAGGGCTTCAGCCGCGGCGCGTCCTCAGCGCTGACCGACGGCATGTTGATCGCGTTGACCACGGTCCCGGCCAACAGGTAGTCGGAGACCTGTTCGGCCACCTGCAAGGCGACGTTTTCCTGCGCTTCCTCGGTCGAGGCGCCCAGATGCGGGGTGGCGATGACCTGCGGCATGCCGAACAGCACGTTCTCCTTCGCCGGCTCGACCTCGAACACGTCGAACGCGGCCCCCGCCAAATGCCCCGAGTCGAGGGCCGCCTTGACGTCCTCTTCGACGACCAGGCCGCCGCGGGCGCAATTGATCAGGCGCGCGCCCTTGCGCATCTTGGCGATGGCGGCGGCGTCGATGATATGGCGGGTCGCGTCGGTCAGGGGCACATGCAGGGTGACAAAGTCCGACCGGGCGAGCAAATCGTCCAGCTCGACCTTCTCGACGCCGATATCGTCGGCCCGATCCGCCGACAGAAAGGGATCGTAGGCGACGACCTTCATGCGCAGGCCCAGCGCCCGGTCGGCGACGATGCTGCCGATATTGCCGCATCCGACAATCCCCAGCGTCTTTCCGGTCAGCTCGACCCCCATGAACCGGGATTTTTCCCATTTGCCGGCCTGGGTCGATTGATCGGCTGCGGGGATCTGCCGCGCCAAGGCCATCATCAGGGCGATGGCGTGCTCGGCGGTGGTGATCGAGTTGCCGAAGGGGGTGTTCATAACGATGACGCCGCGGGCCGTCGCCGCCGGCACGTCGATATTGTCGACCCCGATCCCGGCCCGGCCGACGACCTTGAGCTTGCCGCCCGCCGCCAGCACCTCGGCCGTCACCTTGCTGGACGACCGCAGAACGAGCCCGTCATAGGCGCCGACGCACGCGATCAACTCCTCGGGGGCGAGCCCCGTCCTCACGTCGACCTCGATGCCCCGGGATTCGAGAATCTCGGCGGCTTTGGGGCTCATCTTGTCGGAAATCAGTACCTTGGCCATGAAAATCTTCCGGTTTCGCGTTGCGGCTCGTGCCGACGCGTCGTTTCAGTCAGGGGCGGCGACAGCGACGAAGTTCGTTAAGCGGCCGCCGCCTTGGCTTCGGCGAACGCCCAATCGAGCCACGGACAGAGGGCGGCGATATCGGCGGTTTCGACGGTCGCGCCGCCCCAGATCCGAAGCCCGGCCGGGGCGTCGCGATAGGCCCCGATATCGTAGGCGACGCCCTCCCCTTCAAGGCGCCCGACCAGGTCCTTGACCACCGCCGAGCGGGCGTCCGGCGCCAGCGCCGCGAACCAGGGGTCGGAAATCGACAGGCAGATGGAAGTGCAGGACCGGCTGCGCGGGTCGGCGGCGAGGAAATCCGCCCAATCGCTCGTCTCGACCCAATCGGCGATTGCCGCGAGATTGGCTTCCGAGCGGGCGATCATGCCGTCCAGCCCGCCGACCGTCTCGGCCCATCGCAGCGCGTCCAGCGCATCCTCGACACAAAGCATCGACGGCGTGTTGATGGTTTCACCGCGGAAGATCCCTTCGTTCAACTTTCCGCCCTTGGTCAGGCGGAAGATCTTGGGCATCGGCCAAGGCGGCGTGTAGCTTTCCAACCGTTCCACCGCGCGCGGGCCGAGAAGAAGCATGCCGTGCGCGGCCTCGCCGCCCAGGGCCTTCTGCCAGGAATAGGTCACGACATCGAGCTTGTCCCAGGGCAGCGCCATGGCGAAAACCGCCGAGGTCGCGTCGCAGATCGCCAGCCCCTCGCGGTCGGCCGCGATCCAGTCGCCGTCGGGCACCCGCACCCCCGAGGTCGTGCCGTTCCAGGTGAACACCACATCGCGGGCCGGATCGACCCGGGATAGGTCGGGCAAGGCCCCGTAATCGGCCTCGATCGCCCGCACATCCTCCAGCCGAAGCTGCTTGGTCACATCGCCCACCCAGCCGGCGCCGAAGCTCTCCCAAGCCAGCATATCGACGCCGCGCGGGCCGAGGAGCGACCACAACGCGGCCTCGACGGCGCCGGTATCGGAGGCGGGCAGAATGCCCGCGCGCCAGTCGTCGGGTAGACCGAGCAGGCGCTTGCTGCGGTCGATCACCTCGGCGAGGCGGGCCTTGCCGTCCTTCGCCCGGTGCGATCGGCCGAGAAAGGCGTTCTCCAGCACATCGGGCGACCAGCCCGGACGCTTGGCGCACGGACCGGAGGAAAAATTGGCCACCTTCGGTCGAACGGTCGGCTTCATTGAATCTGTTTCCCGTTTGGACGATCGGGCCCGGAGGGGCCTAGCGCGGGCCGGATACTAGTGCCTTTTCCAAAGCGATGGAACCGTCGGACCGACCGATGTCAAAGGGCCTGCGAATCCGGCGCTTTTCCTGCTAATCTGGCCCCAGTGGGAGGCACGATCCGGACCTTGGCCGAAGCATGACAACCGATCAGATTCTCGTCTTCGCCATATTGGCCGCGGCCCTTCTTCTGTTCATCCACGGCCGCTGGCGCTACGACGTCGTGGCGGTTCTCGCCCTGCTCGCCGTGGTGCTGACCGGCATCATTCCCGCCGCCACGGCCTTTTCCGGATTCGGCAACCCGGCGGTCATCACCGTCGCCGGCGTCCTGATCATCACCCGCGCCTTTCGCAATGCCGGAATCGTCGACCGCCTCGCCAAGACCCTGGCGCCGCTGACCATGCGCCCGACCGGCCAGGTCGGCGTGCTGGCGGGGCTGGTCGCAACCTTCTCGGCGATCATGAACAATGTGGGCGCCCTCGCCCTGATGATGCCGGTGGCGCACGAATCGGCGCAGTCGCGCGGCCGGCCGGCATCGCGGCTGCTCATGCCGCTCGCCTTCGCCTCGCTTCTGGGCGGCATGATCACCCTGATCGGGACGCCCCCCAATATCATCGTCGCGACCTTCCGCGCCGAAACCGCCGGCGCGCCGTTCGCGATGTTCGATTTCACGCCGGTCGGGCTGGGGGTCGCGGTGGTCGGCGTGATCTACATCGCCTTGATCGGTTGGCGCCTGATCCCGCCCAACCGCATGGGCGAGACCACGGCCGAACAGCTGTTCAAGGTCGAGGGCTATGTCTATGAGGCCCGCGTCCCGGCCGACTCGCCGGTCGTCGGCCGCCCGTTGGACGAGTTGGAGCGTCTGGGCCAGTTCAGCGTCGCCGTCGTGGCCTTGATCCGTGGACAAAGGCGGATTCTCGCCCCCTCGGGCCGCGAGAGCGTGGCGGCGGACGACGTGCTCGTTCTGGAGGGCGATCCCGAATCCCTCAAGGGCCTGGTGGATGGCGCCAAGCTGGAACTGGCGGCCGAGGACGAGGCCGGGGTCGACCGCCGGATCGGGATCGAGACCCTACGCTCGGACGAGGTCGGGCTGGTCGAGGCCGTCGTCGGACCCGGCGCCGCGATCGAAGGCAACAGCCCCCAAGGGCTGATGCTGCACACCCGGTTCGGGATCAACCTTCTGGGCATCGCCCGGCGCGGCCAGGCAATCACCGAGCGCTTGGGCCGCGTCCGGTTCCAGCCCGGCGACGTGTTGCTGTTGCAAGGGCCGGTCGTGCGTCTGGGCGAAGTTATTTCCGCCCTCGGCTGCCTGCCGCTGGCCGAGCGCGGCCTGCGCATGGACCGCGCCAAACAACCGCTTCTGCCGCTGGGAATCTTCGCCGTCGCGATCCTGTTGTCGGCGTTCGGGCTGGTGGCGGTGCATATCGCCTTCATCGCCGCCGTCGCCGTCCTCATCCTGGCCGAAACCCTGTCGGTGCGCGAAGCCTATGCCGCCGTCGAATGGCCGGTGATCGTCCTGCTCGGCGCCATGATTCCGGTCGGCGAGGCGTTGCGCGTCACCGGGGGAACGGACCTCGTCGCCCAGGGATTCGTCAGCCTCTCCAGCGAACTTCCGGTGACCGGAATCCTGGTTCTTCTCCTCGTGGTCACCATGCTGATCACCGATGTGATCAACAATGCCGCGACCGCCGTGCTGATGGCGCCGATCGGCGTTGGAGTCGCCCAGGGGCTGGGCGTCAATCCGGATACGTTCCTGATGGCGGTGGCGGTCGGCGCGTCCTCGACCTTCCTCACCCCCATCGGCCATCAGTCGAACGCCCTGGTCATGGGGCCCGGCGGGTACGCGTTCGGGGACTATTGGCGGATGGGGCTGCCACTCGACATCCTGATCGTCGCGGTGGCGACGCCGCTTCTATTGCTGTTCTGGCCCCTCTGAGGCCACCGGGCGACAGGCCAGGCGATAGTCGGCCAGCAGGGAGAGAACCGTCTCGTTCCGCTGGTTGACCGTCGTCACCTTCGCGCGCAGCCGGCCGGGGGACCCGGCGGTCTGGGGCGGCTCGGTCTCGACCACCTCGACGGTCGCGCGCAACGTGTCGCCCTCATAGACCGGCGACACGAAACGCACGTCCTCGAAGGCCTCGCCGCCCAGATTGCAGGCGCGAAACAGCCGGGTCTGGATTATCAAGCGGTTGGTCACGCTCAGCGTGTGCAGGCCGCTGGCCGACAGGCCCTCGAACATCGACCGCTTCCCCGCCTCGCGGTCCAGATGGAAGGGCTGCGGGTCGTACTTCATGGCGAAGCCGATGATGTCGGCGTCGGTGATCGTCAGCCCATCGGTCTCGAACCGCTCGCCGACCCGGAAATCCTCGAAAAAACGCGTCAAGCCCTCGCCTCCTCCGTTTCCGCGGCAACCGCCGCCGGATCGCGGCGCATGAAGCTCTTGAGACGCATCTCCGCCACCGTCTCGCCATGCTGGTTGACGATGGTGAAGGCGTTGACCATCAGCCCGGATTGGGGGCGCGAGCGCAGCGGGCGCATGAAGACGACCTCGGCGATCGCGCGAATGGTGTCGCCGGGGCGCACCGGCCGCAAGGTCCGGGCGCTTTCCATGCCCGGCGACGCCTCGCCCGTATCGGCGAAGCCGCCCGCCTCGATGAACAGGCGAAAGGCGGTGGCCAGGACCTGGACCCAGTTGGCGCACAGCCCCGCCGCCGGCCCGTCCGCCGCGGCCACCTTGTCGAAATGGGCCGGGTCCGGCGCGTAGTTGCGGCCGAAGGCGATGATCTCCGCCTCGGTCAAGGTGATGGCGGCGGTCTCGATACGATCGCCGATCCGATAATCGTCGAAATAGCGAATGGTCCCGGTTCCCTTCGCTGCCCGCGCGGGCGCGCCGCAGGGACCGTAATCGATCGGCGGGGACCTGAAAACCCGTTCCGGCGCCGGGCGGCCAGGACCGGCCAGGACATCCGTCAGGCGGCCCGTCCGTCGGAACGGGCGCCGTCCGCGCCGCCCGCGCTCTCCCAGGCGAGCAG
>Ga0070728_10004835_pt1 | contig 13657 bp, 8 predicted proteins | sample tdDd471_FD_66723 | JGI IMG/M metagenome (GOLD analysis project Ga0070728, IMG submission 66723) | Marine sediment microbial communities from the Atlantic coast under amendment with organic carbon and nitrate - tdDd47.1 | ecosystem: Environmental > Aquatic > Marine > Coastal > Sediment | place...
CAGACGGTGTGCAGCCCGCGGTCGCGCAGCACCTTGGTCAGGTTGGCGACGGTCGGCCCCGACGGGATCGGGACCTTCAGCCAGTCGGGCTTCTGGCCCGGCGTGACCCGCTTGTTGTGGATGGACGACATGCGTTCGAGGGCCGGGGAAGGTAAGGCAGCGGGTGGGGGCAGGGGTAGTAAGATACTGACTAGTATGTGACGGCCGGGCGCGCCGGCAGCCCGCCTGGGCGGCCTCCGGTTGACCGTTCGCAGGGCGGGCGGGATCGTGCGTCGGCGGAGTTCGGGCGCGCGCGCCGCGTCCCGCCGAACCGCCGTTCCCAAGGGGAAGAGACACCATGCACCGACCGCTGCTCCCGCTCGTCGTCCTCGCGTCGTTCGCGCCGCTGTCCGCCCAGAAGATCGGCGAGGTCCCCCGCGAGGCGCCGACCGCCGCCGCCGAGAAGGGCAAGGTGCTCGAGTGGAGCTCGGCCGAGGGCCAGCCCTACTGGTACCGCCTGCCGGAGAAGACCAAGGGCAAGCCGGCGCTGATCCTGATGCTGCACGGCACCGGCGGCAACCACGGCTGGGCGTTCTGGAACTACCAGATCGGCGGCGGCGGCTTCCGACCGGGCGACATCGTCGTCTCGCCGGACGGCGTCACGCCGGGGCAGGGCAAGACCTTCAACTTCGTGCAGGGCAAGCAGGACGGCGACCAGCTCGTCGGCATCATCAAGACGTTCCGCGAGGCGTTCGACGTCGGCAAGGTCTACGTCTACGGCCACAGCCAGGGCGCGTTCTTCAGCTACTGGTTCGCCGGCGCGCACCCGGAGCTGGTCGACGGCATCGTCGCGCACGCCGGCAACGTGCTCGACGTCGCGCACCCGAAGCTCGCCAAGGAGAAGGTCGGCATCGCGATCCTGCACGGCAAGGCCGACGCGGTCGTGCCGGTCTCGTGCGCGCACCGCACGCACGAGATCTACGAGCAGCAGGGTTACCAGAAGCTGCGGCTCGAGGTCGTCGAGGGCCTGACCGAGAAGAGCGGCCACTGGCCGTTGCCGAAGCAGGTGGTGGAGCTGCTCGACTGGCTCGACTCGGTCAGCGCCGACACCGCGCCGGCGGCGATCGGCAGCGCGCTGTCCGAGCTCGCCAAGGAGGCGCCCGACCTGTCGACCGTCGCGCGCTGCTGCGCGCGCGCCGCCGAGCTGCTGAAGAAGCACAAGGGCGACGACCGCGAACGACTCGCCGAGCAGATCGCCGCGGTCGACGCGTTCGTCGGCGACGCGCGCCGCAAGCACGGCGACGCGATCGAGGCCGCCGGCGGTGACGACAAGGTCGAGGCGTTCGCGCCGTGGGTCGAGCAGTTCCGCATCGCGTCGTCCGCGTTCGGCGAGCACGGCGACTGGCAGGAGCGGTTCGCGAAGCTGTGGCGGCGCGCGCAGAAGGACGGCAAGCGCGTCGACAAGGCGCTGGCCGAGCTCGGCCGCAAGAAGTGGAGCAAGCGCACGCTGCGCTCGGCGGTGACGGCGCTCGACAAGGCGCTGCTCGCGCCGGGCCACGGCGACCTCGCCAGCGAGCTGCTGGCGAAGCTCGACGAGGAGGTCAAGGGCGTCGACGCCGAGGAGGTCGCCGCCGTGCGCGCGCAGATCGAGGCGCGCAGGAAGGCGGCGGAGGAAGGCGCGGCGGCGGCGGCGAAGCAGAGCGCCGAGCTGGCGCGCGCCTTCCGTGAAGAGCACGCCGACTGGTTCTGAGCGCGGTCCTGGCGACACGAGGGGCGGTTACCTCGCGCAGTGGGGAGGGCTATGATCCGCCGTCCGCTGGCGGGGGAGCGCCGGCTCAGCAGAGGAGATCGCCATGCCCAGGTCCGCGCCGCTGTTGCTCGTCCTGTTCGGAGCTTCGCTCCCGGCACAGAGCATCGTCAACGTTCCCATCGGCGCCGAAGTCGGGCCCTACATCGCGCAGGCGAACCCCGGAGACATCCTGCAGCTCGGCGCGTGGCATCCGGGCTTCGTGCTCGACAAGGGCGTCGTGGTGCGCGGCGCGGCGGGCGGCACGACCATCGGCACCTGGTGGTTCGACAACTTCCTCTCGATGACGATCCCGGCCGGCGAGCGCGCGCACCTGAGCGGCCTGACGATGCCCGAGTTCTCCGACGGCAGCTCGAGCTACGGTTCGTCGCTCAACCTGCAGTCCGGTGAGGCGACGGTCGAGGATCTCGTCATCGAAGGAACCGTGCAGGTGCAGAGCGGGGTGCTGGTCGTGCAGCGCTTGCAGCACAGCGCGGGCCGCGTGCGCATCCAGGGCGGAACGTGCTCGATCACCGACTCGACGGTGCAGGGCTTCCACGCGTACGTCGACGTCGCCGGGTCGTTCTCGTCGTCTCCCGGCATCGTCCAGCAGGGCGGGACACTCGTGTTGTCGCAGGTCGCCGTGGGCGGCGGCGCCGGCTCCTTCGTCGGCGACTCGCCGTCGCCTGGCGTGTCGTGCAACGGCGGTCGGTGCTACGCGACCGACTGCTCCTTCTCCGGTGGCTTCGACATGTTCGGCGCCAACGCGCCTTCGATCCTCGCGGCGGCGTCCGCGACGGCGGAGCTGGCGCGCACGGCGCTGAGCGATCCGGGTCAGGCGTCGACCGGCTACACGATCGTGCCCGAGATGGTCGGCATGGTGGCGTCGGCCGCCCCGACGCGCGGCGCGTCGTTCGACGCGATCGCGACCGCCGGCAGCTCGCAGGAAGTGCTCGTGATCCTCGGCGGCTTCGGCATCGCGCCGGTCGACCTGTCGCCGCTCGTCCCCGAGCCCGTGTTCGGCGACGTGCCCAACCTCGCGATCGTCACCGCCGCGCTGCCCGCCGCTGGCGCACAGGTCGTCGCGACCGTCACCGTTCCGAACACGCCGTCGCTGCAGGGCGCCGACGTCTGGCTGCAGGCGGTGCAGTTCGCGGGCGCAGAGCTGCGCGCGTCGGCGCTGGCCGGCGGCGCGATCCGCTGAGGCCGCTGCCCGGCTCGTTCAGTCGAGTGTGCCGATGCGCGCGATCGTGGCGCGCACGCCGGCGAAGATCGGGTCGGCCACGTGCGGCGGGAAGTCCTCCGGCAGCTCGTCCTGCACGCGCTGCAGCGCCGCTTCGCCCTCGTCGGCGAAGCGCTCGAGGATCGCGCGCGCCTGCCGCCGCGGGAAGCGCGCCGCGTCGGCGGTCGTGAGCCAGTGCCGACCGCGGATCTGGTCCCAGCCGTGGTGGCGGTTCTTGCCGGTCACGGCCATCGCCATCTTCAGCCGGTGTGGGTGCAGCTGGCCGCTCGCGACGATCGGATGCGTCGACAGCACGTCGTAGATCGGAGTCAGACGGCAGCGACCTCCGGGCAGCAGGAACAGGCTGAAGTTCTTCGCGTGGCCGTCCGTGCCGGCGAGCAGCCAGAAGAGGACCTGTGCGCGGAAGAACGTCTGCCGGTCGTGCTCCGCCTGTTGCGCCTGCCGCAGCGTCTCGAGGATCGCGGTGATGCCGGGGCCGCCGTCGTGCTCGTACTTGCGAGCCGGGGGCTCCATCAGCGCCTGGCACATGTCCTCCTGCGGCAGTCGCTGCAGCCACGTGGCGTCGCGCGACCATCGACGATCGAAGCGTTCGACGACGAGCGCGCGTCGGTCGCCGAAGGAACACATCTCGGCGGCGGCGACGGGCAGGCCGAACGCGGCTGCGATGCGCAGGCAGAGCCATTCGTTCTCGACGCTGTCCGTCAGGTCGATGCCGTTCACGTCGCCGATCGGCTGCTTCACGATGTGGCTCGTCGGCGTCGTTCCGCGCGGGCGGTGCCACCTGCCGTCGTGCCAGAGCAGCGCCGTCTTCTCCTGCGCGCCGGCGATCGAGATGCGGAACTCGTGGTCCACCTGCATGCCGAGGGGCTGCGCGCGGTAGTCGCGCAGAGTCGCGGCGATCTGTTCGTCGTCGACCGGGTCGGCGGTGATCGTGCGAACGTCGGCAGGCGGTTCTCCTGCCGCGTGGATCTGCAGGGCGCCGACGCAGTCGCCGCCGATGCTGGCGAGCAGGTCGAACGGTTGCCGCGTGCGCGTGCCGAACCGCGTCTGCAGTCGCGTGCGGATCTCGGTGTTGTCGGGCAGCAGGTTGTCGAAGAAGTTCGGCACCCGATCGTCGCGGTATTCGTCGGCCGACAGCGGCATCGAGAGCGAGATCGGGATGGCGTCCGGTTGCGACAGCCACGCCTCTTCGTACCGGAACGAGTGTCGGCCTGCGTGCAGGCTCCAGCGACCGACGGGCGCGCCGTTCATGGCGACCGCGAGTTCGCGCCTCTGGTTCGTGCGACCCATCGATCAGGACTCCCAGGGCGTTCCGAGTTGCTCGGGACGCGGTCGCACGAGCAGTTCGAGGCCGAGCACTGCCAGCATCGAGAACAGCGTGTCGAGGTGGATGCCGGCGCCGCGCTCGGCGTTCGAGATCGTCGGCTGGGCGATGCCCGCCCGCTCGGCGAGTTCGACCTGGGTCAGGCCTTGCTCGCGGCGTGCGTCGCGCAGGGCGCGCCCGAGGGCAGCGCTGGACAGGATCAGGCGTTCCATGGCGGGTATTAGTCTAGCTAATATCATCGGTTTATAAGCCTTTAAGCATAAATCTCGTTCATGCAACATCCTGATGGTCGCCCTACTCTTGCGCTAGTCGTTTTACACAAGTTGCTTAGGGTGATTCTGAGGGCCTGTCGGCACGCCCGGAGCCACCGCCGCCAACCTCCTTGTGGCGGCAGGGAGGCTCTGATTCCGGGCAGCGGTGGCGGTGAGGCGGGCTCCCACGTCGCCCGCGCCGGCGGGCCACGGGAAGAAGCTGACTGCTTGCGTGTGCAAACGACCGCGCCCCCTCTCGCGCGGCCAAGGCGGCCGAGGCGGCGGCTTCGGGCGCGCTCCGCAGCGGCGCGATGCCGCGCGCGAGCCGGCATGGTTGCTCCGTGCTCCGCTCGAACACAAGTCGTTGTCGGGGCGCGACTCGAGGCGTGATCGCGCACACCCGAGCAGTCAGTACCCTTGGGATGCACGCGGGGCGCGAGAGAGTCCACGGTCGCTCGACGTCACGCGGGCTGCGCCCGGCGACGCACCGCCCTACGACATGCGCCAGGCGTTCAGGAACGTCAGCAGCCGGTTGCGCACCCAGCCGCCCAGCAGCTGCACGCGCGCCGGCAGCAGCACCTTCGCCGTCAGCCCGGTGCCGCGCGCGGCCAGCGGCACCGACTCGACCTCGAGCAGCACGTGCAGGTACGGCTGGTCCGCCGCCAGCAGGTCGCCGGTCGGCCGCACGTACAGATCGCCGCCGCCGAGCATCGTCAGCGCCGGCGGCAGCTCGAAGCGCGACGCCGACGCGTGGATCTCGCGCACCGTCGCCGGCACCGTGTTGGTCGGGTCGCACGTCCAGCGCACCTCCGCCGACGAGCCTACCTCGAGGCGCGCGCGCGCGACCTCCTCCTCGGTCAGCACGACGCGCAGGTAGCGGTGGTCGGAGTGGATCTGGAACAGCTCCTCACCCTGCTGCAGGAACCGGCCGTTGAGCCGCTGGTGGTCGGGGCTGTCGACGGTGCCGCCGGCCTCCGCCGACAGCGTCATCGACTGCAGCCGCTTGTCGATCTCGCGCACGCTCGCCGTCAGGTAGCTGATGCGCGCGCGGTGGATCGCGGCCTGCGTCGGGTCCTCGAGCTCGATCGCGTCGAAGCCCTCGCGTTCGGCGTCGAGCTCGCCGGCGAGGCGCAGGCGCCGCATCTCGAGCTCGGGGTTGCGCAGCACGCAGAGCATGTCGCCGGGCTCGACCAGCGCGCCGTTGTCGACGTCGACGTACTCGACGAAGCCGCTCGACGGCGCGCGCACCGACTGCTGGCCGTCGGGGTCGAGCACGCCGGGCGCGGTGATGTTCCAGGAGATCGGCAGCAGGCTGCCGATCAGCGGCGCGAGCGTCAGCAGGCCGAGCGCGACCATGCGCGCGCGCGTGCGCCAGCTCTCGATCGACGGCGCGCTCCACAGGTACGAAAACAGCGAGACGACCGGCCGCACGATCATCGCCCACGCGAACACGGCGCCGAGGAACAGGCCCGCCGCCGGCCACTGCATCATCATCAGGCCGGTCAGCGCGAACGCGAGCGTCAGCCGGTAGACGAACGCGGCGGGGCCGTAGGTGCCGTAGAGCAGCCGTTCGCCGGTGGTGTAGCGGTCGGGCGCGCGCGGCTTGCCGAGCGCGAGCTGGTTGGCCCAGCCGCTGAGGAACGCCTGCGCGCGCTGCTGCAGGTTGAAGACGCCGAACAGGTCGCTGAACAGGAAGTAGCCGTCGTACTTCATCAGCGGGTTGATGTTGAACAGCACCGTCACGACGCTCGCCAACGCGATCACGTTGAACGCCAGGTCGTGCGCGAAGCCCTCGGTCGTGCCGGCCCAGACCAGCGCGGCGATCGCGGCGACGAACGACTCGAAGTACATGCCGGCGAGCGCCACGACGATGCGGTGCCTGGCGCGCGGCAGCTTCCACGACGCGCCGGCGTCGACGTAGGCGCACGGCGTCATCATGATCATCTGCACGCCCATCTCCGGCACCGACGCGCCGAAGCGCTTGGCCGCGTAGGCGTGGCCGAACTCGTGCAGCACCTTCAGCGAGACCAGCGCGATCCACAGCACCGGCAGGTTGGCGAGCGCGAGCAGGTTGCTCGTCTCGGCGAACATCTCGTCGAAGCGGCCGACGCACTTCCAGCCGACGAAGCCGAGCAGCGCGAGCCACAGCAGCAGGCCGATCGGGCGGAACAGCCAGCCGACCATGCGCACCGTGCGGTCGAGGAACGCGTCCGGATTGCACACCGGGATGCGGTGGCTCATCAGGATGCGGTACCACGGCCCGCGCCGCTGCGCCTGCTTCTGCTGCATGCGCTCGAACGCGACCGCGCCGCCGGTGATCGGCAGGTGCACGATGCCGATGCCGTGCAGCCACAGCACGAACTTGTAGAACGCCTGGCGGTCCTGCTGCGTGTCGTCGATCAGGCCGCGGTCGATCAGGTGGCGCAGCGTCTCGCTGAGCGCGCGCTGGCGCACGATCGCCGTCAGCACGCGGTAGTCGTTCGGCTGGAACGCGTGGTTCTGGAACGACACCGGGTCGTGCACGACGTAGCGCGGGCCGCCGCGCGTCTGCTGGCGGGTGACGTGCAGGTCGGTGCGCAGGCCGACGCGCAGCGGGCCGAGGACACGTTCGGTTCTGCTCGCTTCGGCCATCCTGCTACAGCCAGAAGTTGAGGTGCATCCAGTTGGTGACGCGGTGCGTCAGCACCCACCAGCTCGAGCGCGGGCCGGCGTCGATGTGCGCCGTGCCCTCCATGCCGGGCGGCAGCATGCCGAGGTCGATCTGCACGTCGGCCTCGCCGAGGAACACGTTGCGTTCGTCGACGATCGCGCTCGACGGCGCGATGCGCAGGTCGCCGAGCGGGTAGGTGCGGTCGGGCTCCGCCGCCGGCGCGAACTCGGCCTGCACGCCGCCGCGCGCGGCGAGCACGAAGCGCTCGGGGATGCGCAGCTCGATCGACGCGCGGTCGTAGCGCGCCAGCTCGAACAGCGGCACGCCGAGCTCGAGGCGGCTGCCGAGCCGTTCGCGCAGGTCGCCGTCGAGGATCAGGCCGTCGTGCGGCGCGCGGATCTGCGCCTGCGCGATGCTGGCGTCGACGATCGCCAGCTGCGCCTCGAGGCTGCGCTTCTTCGCCTCGTTGACGCGCACCTCGCCGGCCTCGCGGTTGGCGACCGCCTGGTCGATCAGCGCCGTCAGCGACTCGATCTCGGCGTTGAGCTCGGCGCGCTGCAGGAAGTCGTCGCTGGCGTCGATCGCGGCGAGCAGCTGGCCTTCGCGCACGCGGTCGCCGGGCCGCACGAACAGCTCGGCGAGCACGCCGGCGCGCGGGCAGGCGATCGTTCGCCGATCGCTCGCCTTGACGATGCACGGCACCGTGAACGTGTGCGGCAGCGTGCCGAACGCCAGCCAGCCGATCGCGCCGAGCGTCAGCGCGATCGTCGCGATCATGCGCAGCGGGCCGCGGCGGCGCAGCCGGCGGAACGAGCGGCGCACGTCGTCGGCGGCGTGCGCCAGCAGCGAGCGGTTCGCGGTCAACGACAGCGGCACCAGCGCGGCGTAGCCCGACAGCTCCTCGGCCATCAGCACGACCTGGTCGCGCGTCAGCTTGGAGCCGCCGCCCTGGCTCATCGACACGACCGCGACGGTCTCGCCCATGCAGACCAGCGGCAGCGACGCGACCGGGTTGTTGTGCGAGCGCTGGCTCCACTGCGCGTGCAGGCGGCAGTCGTCCTGCTCGCCCTTGTCGAGGCCGGCGTAGACGATCGGCTCGCCGCGGTCGAGGCACTCCTCCATCGCGGTGCGGATCGTCATCACGCCCGGGTTGGCGTCGCGCAGGTCGTCGACGCCGCTCATCGCCGCGACGCGCACGCGGTCGCCGTGCACGAACCCGACGGCGGCGAGCTCGAGGCCGTAGCGCGCCTCGAGGTCGGCGAGGATCGCGTAGGCGAGGCGCACCGGGTGGTTGGCCTCGTCGGTCTGCTTGAGGTCGCGGCGCTCGGCCGCGCGCCGTTCGCCGGTGCCCTGGTCGAACAGCAGCGAGACGTAGCCGAGGATGCCCTCGAGCTGCGCCATCACCTGCAGCACGCGGCTGCGGTCGGTGGGCGGGATGACGATCGCCGCGCCGCCCGACGGCTCGGCGCCCTGGTCGTACATCACGACCGTCGCGAGCAGCGGCGACTGCTTCTCGGCGCGCAGCCGCACGCAGCGCGCCTCCTCGGTCGAGACCGACTCCCACAGCGCCTGGTTGATGCGGTCGCGGTCGTCGGTGTCGATGCGCTCGTCGTCGGTGCTCCACTCCTCGGACAGCACGTGCACGCCGAGCCGGGTGTGCACGACCGCGTAGATCGCGCCGAGGCGCCGGCCGATGTGCTGCAGCGCCTCGGCGAGCGCGCGGTTGGTCGGGCGGTCGGCGAACAGCGCGCGCAGCTCGCACTGCAGCGCGGACAGACTCGTCGCCGCACCGGTCTTCTCGCCGGTCGTCGCTGCCTCGTCTGTCGTGCGTTCGCTCACGTGGTCGGGAGGTCGATCGGCGTGGCCAGGCGGAAGCGCAGCTCGAACGAGCTGTCGCCGAGCATCGTGCAGCGGTCGCACACGGCGAGCGTCGCCGCGACGTCGGTCTGCGGCGTGAACCGCAGCTGGAAGACGCTGCCGACCATCAGCGGCCGCGGCGACAGGCCGGTCAGGCCGCGCCGGTCGAGCTCGCCGACGGAGACCGCCGCGAGGCGGCCGTCGCGGTCGCACGCGTTGCCGGCGAACACGTCGGCGGTGACGCGCGGCAGCTTCGTCGGCCGTTCGCGCACGGCGGCGACGTTGGTATGGCAGCGCACCTCGAGCTCGTCGAGCAGCGCGTCGGCGGTGTCCTCGGTGAACGTCGGGTCCTGGATGTCGTGCATCGCGTGCTCACTTGCCGGGGCGGCTGGGCGTGCCGTCGCCGACCGCCTCGATGGTCATCTTCATGCCGGTCTTCCAGTACGGCTTCGTGTTGGCGACCGACGCGCGGATCATGAAGCTGTGGCTCGACGCGTTGGCCTTCGGCGACACGTAGAGGATCGTCGCCTCGCGCACGTCGTCGGGCTGCATCGCCGGCGAGACCAGCGCGCTGCCGCCCTTGGCGAACAGGTGCGCCTCGCTGAACGGGCACTCGAACTCGACCCACAGGGGATCGAGATTCATCACCTCGACGACCGGCACGAACTTCTCGACGGCGTCGCCCGACGACTTGAAGCGCGCGGTCACGCTGCCGGCGAACGGGCTCTTGATCGTGCGCTGCGCGAGCCGCTCCTTCGCCTGCGCGAGCTGGTTCTCGGCCTGGCGCTTGTCGAGCGTCGCCTGCTCGACCTTGAACCGCGCCAGCTCGAGCTCGTGCTCCTGGATCTGCAGGTCGCGCTCGCTGCTGATGTCCTTGCTGCACAGGTCGCGCACGCGCTCGAACTGCTTCTCGGCGTGCGCCAGCGTCGCCTTCGCGCGGCGCTCGAACAGGTCCGAGTCGGCCAGCGCCTGCAGCCGGTCGACCTCGAGCTGCTCGAGCGTCGAGTTGAGCTCGAACAGCACGTCGCCGGCCTCGACGCGGTCGCCTTCGGTGACCGGCACGCGCACGATCTTGCCGGCCTGTTCGGGCGACACGGTCGCCGCCTGGCTCGGCACGGTGATGCCGACGAGCTGCCCCGGCGGCGCGTCGGGGTTGCGGTCGCGGCCTCCGGGAGCACCCGTGCAAAGCAGCGCAAGCAGCCCCAGAGAAGGGAGTAGGGATCTAGGCGACATCCCTCGCCGTATCGGAGTACGCGCGCGCCGGTCTGAGGGGGATCGCGCCCTGTGCGCGAGGCGCCGATGCCACCGGTCGCTCCGCGGGCCTCTCCGGCCGGGGACTCAGTTCTTCCTGCGGCCGCTCTGCGCGCCGAAGAACGCCAGCAGCGCGCCCCAGATCTTGCCGAAGCCGCGCCCGCCCTGGTCGTCGTCGCCGTCGTCCGCCGAGCTGGCCTGCGGATCGCCGTCGATGTCGATCGACAGCGCGCGGTTGGTCATGCCGACGGGCTGCACCTGCACGGTGACCTCCTGCACGACCTTCTCGCCGCCGCGCACGATCTCGACCGTGAAGACCAGCTCCTCCTCGACGAACACGTCGGGCATCACGACCTTCAGCTCCTTGCCGAGCGCGTTGTCGATCGCGACGGGGGTGCCGCCCGTCTGCGTCCAGTTGACGGTCACCTCGCCGCTGCTCGCGTCCGCGCCGGCCGAGACGTCGATCGCGCGGGGTCGCAGCGTCAGCTCGTTGCCGGCCTCGCCGACGAACAGGTCCGGCGACAGCATGCGCGTCATGTCGCTGCCGGCGGACGCGTCGCCGGTCTCGTCGATCAGGTTGGCGGCGAGCTGCGCGTCGAGGTCCTTGGCCTCGTCGAAGTCGCTGCCGAGCGGCTCCGCCGAGCCCGTGTCCGACGTGTCTTCGTACTCGTACGCGCTGCTCGTGTCCTTCGCCAAGGTCGAGGCGGCCAGCGTCGACAGCGACTCCTCCTGCGCGTCCGCGCCGTCGGCGAGCGCGTTGGCGAGCGTCGGCTGCGGCGCGTCGGCGGCGCCGCTCGCCGTCGTCGTCGGCTGCGCGAACGGCGAGGCGAGCTGCTCGACGTCCGTCACGTCCGCTTCGTCGTCGGTCGCCGGCGCGTCGGTCTGCTCCGGCTGGCTGCGTTCGACCGCGACCTTCGGCGCCTCCGCCTCCTCGGCGGCGACGCTGACGACGACGATCTGCGTCGTCGTCAGGTTGTCGTCGCTGACCTCGACCTGGAACGTCAGCTCGGCGTCGCTGGCGACGTCCGGCGCGACGAACCGCAGCAGCGGTCGGTCGTCCTCGGCGAGCGCCACCGACGGGCCGGAGACCTGCGTCCACCGGTAGGTCAGGTCGTCGCGCTCGAGGTCGGTGGCGACCGCGCCGATGACGACCGCGTCGTTCGCGCCCACGTCGGTGATGCCCTGCAGCGACACCTGCGGCGGCTGGTTCGGCGCGATGACGATCGTCACCGTGTCGAAGCTGTTGCTGGTGCCGTCGCTGACGCGCACCGCGAAGCGCAGCACGCCGCCTTCGGGCACGTCCGGCGCCGTGAACGTCGGCGTCGCGGTGTCCTCGCCGGTCAGCTCGACGCGCGGGCCGCTGAGCTGCGTCCACTGGTACGCGATCCCCTGGCCTTCGGGGTCGTTCGCCGTCGCGACGAGCTGCACCTCCTGGTCGTGCAGCACCACGCGGTCGCTGCCGGCGTCGACCGACGGCGCGTCGTCGTCGCGGTTGATGCCGAACGTGACCGTGTCGGTCGACGTCTGCTTGCCGTCGCTGACGGTCAGCTCGAACTGCACCGCGGTGTTGCTCAGGCCCTCGGGCGCGACGAAGCTCGGCGTCGGGCCGTCGGCGCCCTGCAGCACGACCTTCGGGCCGGCGACCTGCGTCCACGTGTAGGTCAGCTGCGCGCCCTCGGGGTCGGCGCTGGCGGTGCCGTCGAGCACGACGACGTCGCCCTCTTCGACGACGCGGCCGACGCCGGCCTCCGCGGTCGGCGCGTCGTCGTCGGCGTTGATCGACACCGTGACCGTGTCGACCGAGACGTTCTTGCCGTCGCTGACGGTCAGCTCGAACCGCACCGCCGTGTTGCTGACCTCGTTCGGCGCGATGAAGTTCGGCGTCGGCGAAGACGGGTCGTCGAGCCTGACGTTCGGGCCCGCGACCTGCACCCAGCTGTAGGTCATGCCCTGCCCCTCGGGGTCCGAGCTGCCGGTCGCGTCGAGCACCACCTTGTCGCCCTCGGCGACGGCCTTCGGCCCGGACGCGACGGCGTCGGGCGCGTCGTCGTCAGCCGCGACGTGCACGACGACGGTGTCGACCGAGACGTTGGTGCCGTCGCTGACCGTCAGCTGGAACTCGATGTCGGTGTTGCTGAGCCCGTTCGGCGCCGTGAAGTTCGCCTCGGCCGCGTTCGGGTCGTCGAGCACGACGGCGGGGCCGCTCGTCTGCACCCACGTGTAGGTCAGGCCCTGCGCCTCCGGGTCGGCGCTCGCCTGGCCGTCGACCTGCACGAGGTCGCCCTCGCTCACGAAGCGGTCGGGGCCGGCGTTCGCGGTCGGCGCGTCGTTGTCGGCGTTGATCGTGACCGTGACCGTGTCGGCGACCGACGTGGTGGTGCCGTCGCTGACGGTCAGCTCGAACTGCACGTTCGTGTTGCTGACGCCCTCGGGCGCGGTGAACGTCGGCTGCGCGGCGCTGCTGTCGCTCAGCGTCACGGCCGGTCCGCTGACCTGCGTCCACGTGTAGGTCAGGCCCTGCGCCTCCGGGTCGGTGCTGCCGAGGCCCGACAGCGTCACCAGGTCACCCTCGGTGACGGTCTGCGAGAGGCCGGCGTCCGCCGTCGGCGTGTCGTCGTCGGCGTTGACGGTGATCGAGACGGTGTCGGCCGTCGAGACGTTGACGCCGTCGCTGACCGTCAGCTGGAACTGGATCGTCGCGTTGCTGACGCCCTCGGGTGCCGTGAACGTCGGCCGGGCGGCGTTCGGGTCGTCGAGCGTGACGGCCGGCCCGCTCGTCTGCACCCACGTGTAGGTCAGCGCGTCGCCGTTCGGGTCCGAGCTGGCGCCGGCGTCGAGCTGCACGAAGTCGCCTTCGGTGACGGTCGCGTCGAGGCCGGCGTTCGCCGTCGGCACGACGCCGATCGGCAGCGGCAGCGCCGTCGACGTGATCGTCACCGTGTCGACGCTGGACGTGTTGGTGCCGTCGTTGACCGTCAGCTCGAACGTGTAGATGCCGGGCAGCGTCGGCGTGAACGTCGGCTGGGCGGCGCTGCTGTCGCTGAGCGTCACCGCCGGGCCGCCCGTCTGCGTCCACGAGTAGGTCAGCGGCTGGCCCTCCGGGTCGCTGCTGCCGGAGCCGTCGAGCGTGATCGGGCCCGCGACCAGCACCAGGCGGCCGTTGCCGGCGTCGGCGGTCGGCGCGTCGTCGTCGGCGTTGACGGTGATCGTCACCGTGTCGGCCGTCGAGGTGTTGGTGCCGTCGGTGACCTGCAGCTGGAAGGTCAGGTCCGTGTTCGCGAGCCCCTCCGGCGCTGTGAACGTGGGGCTCGCGGCG
>Ga0070728_10004837_pt1 | contig 13653 bp, 13 predicted proteins | sample tdDd471_FD_66723 | JGI IMG/M metagenome (GOLD analysis project Ga0070728, IMG submission 66723) | Marine sediment microbial communities from the Atlantic coast under amendment with organic carbon and nitrate - tdDd47.1 | ecosystem: Environmental > Aquatic > Marine > Coastal > Sediment | place...
GGCCGCCGCCAATTCAGGGATCAGCCCTCGATTAAAGCCGTGATCGTCCTCAATCATACAGATGTAATCAGGAGCATAGAGCTCTTGCCCAACCTGTAGGCACATGTTTCTGGCATGGGCCATTGAAAGGTTAGTGGAAAGGAGCAGAAAAAAATCATTCTCCCTGTTCAATTCCATCAGATACTGCCATTTTTCGTCTCTTCCCCTTTCGCTGGAATCGTGGACTATCAACCTGGCATTGTTACGTTTGGTCTCTGCAATAACCGACGGCAGCGTCTGTTTAACGACATCCAGACTTTCAAAGGTCGGGTAAATTGTCAAAAATTCGGTTTTATCCATTACGGCCTCCATCAAGGGCCCGAGTCACATCATCAAGCCAGGTGTCCACCAGCCCCAGTTCTTCAGGCTGAACCAATCCAGCCGCCGCCAGGCCCTGGTATATGGCTAGCAACATCCGGTCGAGTTCTCCAACCAAATCAATATTATCCAACACCTCAACAACCTCTGGAACATTCAGGTAGCATTCTATTTCATCTCTGAAATCACTGAGCAGATCATGAACGTTCCGTTCTTGATAAACGGTGGCCCGACAGAAACCAAGGTGATGGTCTGCCGCCCAGAAGAGCCTCTGTGCGATGTAACCGCGCAGAATATCGGTAAAACGAAAGCTGACCGTCACAGGCAGGTACATCAAGGCAAATGCAATCCGGTTCCAGAGTGTATTCTGGGAATTAAACGGGCAGTAGATGTGCCGGTCAAGATAAACCGAGGGCCGGTTTTCAAAATCAAGTAATTCACCGTAAACCAACCGGTAAATGGCATCGACATCAGGGTCTCGATCAGCCAAGCCCTGCCAGACCGCAATCGGTCGAGTATCAGACTTTTCGAAACTGGGCGGCGCCTTTTCTGCCGTGATTCTTTCTAGAGGAAACCCTCTCGGCCAAACCGGTTTATCAGTAAAATAGCGGTAGACATTGGCAAAGCGATCTTTGCTCTGCAATTTATTTTCACAGGAGAATGCCTCAAAGGACCAGTCATCGTAAGGGATGTTGTCATCATCGGTGTCATAGATAATGTCAGCACCTTGAGAAATGGCATAAAGATAGCCAATATTTTTCCGGCAATAGTGGTTAAATGGAAGCTGCCCGGCGATGCGGAATCCCATCTCCTGCTGCTTTTCGATCGAGAGGTAGGTCAGGTTGTCCGTATCCTTATATTGGGGCGTCTTTTGATCTCCCACAACAACCAAATGCCAGTCAGGAAATGCTTCAAACTTGCGAATTCCACATGTTTTCTCATGTATTGTTGTGATAACAATAAATCTCTTCACAGCTTTAGCCCTCACCAGTTACTGAGCTTAAAATCGGGTCTGTAGAACGCTCCGATACGGTCCTTTTTCCCGCCAAGGTAAATGCTGTCGATTTCCTGTTCAAAGATTTCCATAGACAATAGGCTGTCCTGGTAGATCACCTGGGCACCCCGAACACCGATCCCCAGTGCAACCGAATAATTCCCCGGCGGCAGATGGTGATCGGCCAGAGTGAATTCGATCGACACTCGGCCTTTTGCAAGTGAATCGAAATTTTCCTCGAAAGTCACGACTCTTGCGCCCAGGGAATTATTAATCCCAAAACCGATACTGACTTCCTCGAAACCCCTCTCGAGATCCAGAAAAAGACTAAAACTCAACGGCTTGTTAAAACCGCTGGCAAGTTTATCAATTTCAAAACAGGCCCTGGCGATATTAAAACCTTCAAGCTTCGTCTGCGGGTTGATTGCCTCAAACTGAGAGTTGTCCAATCCTATAGATTGGTACTCCGCCACGCCACCCGAAACATCCCCAAAATAAGCTAATTGACCATGATGCAATAGCAGACATTTGTTGGTCAGCTGCTGAATAGCCGCCATATTATGTGAAACAAATAAAACGGTCCGACCTTCTCTACCTACGGCCTCCATCTTGCCCAGACATTTCTTTTGGAACTGCACATCCCCAACGGCAAGCACTTCATCGACAATAAGGATTTCCGGTTCCAGATGCGCGGCAACAGCAAACGCCAATCGCACATACATCCCCGAGGAGTACCTCTTAACCGGTGTATCGATAAACTTCTCCAACTCCGCAAAAGCAATGATTTCATCAAATTTATTGCGTATTTCATGCTTGTTCATTCCGAGAATGGCCCCATTCAGAAAGACATTTTCTCGTCCAGTCAACTCGGGATGGAAACCGGTCCCGACCTCGAGCAAGCTTGCAATCCGTCCCTTGAATCTGAGCTGTCCCCGGGTCGGGGCAGTCACTTTCGACAGGATTTTAAGAAGAGTCGATTTACCTGCACCGTTGCGTCCGATAATACCAAATACATCTCCCTGTTGAACGTCAAACGAGATCCCCCTCAGAGCCCAGAAGCGATCTCCGGTTCCAATATCCGGAGAATCAACCTGCGATGAAATTGGACCCTTTGCACACTGGTCGACACGTAGGTTAGGATCTTCCCTGCCCCTCTTTTTAGCCCACCAACTCTGTAGGTCTCGTGCAAGGGTGCCGTGATTGATAACCCCTAGACGGTACTGTTTCCACACGTCTTCTAATCGGATTGCCAGTTGGTTACCGGACGAAAAATTCACCGGACGGATCTCAGCTTTCTCTGACGGGGCTTCGCGTTGACCAATGCTTATACTGATTTCACTTTCATTGTTTTGCATATTATTTTGTCTCGACCGGAACTCCTCGTTACAAAGGGATCAGGGCAAAAACCGTCTCACAACAACCCGACACGCAATGCCCTATCAAACTGTATCCATAAAGTTTTTTTCAATTCTCGAAAACAATATGACTCCGACAAACAGAATGATTGCTGTTTGCGCAAAACTTATAAGCAGATTTCCAGGATTTACCGTCCCCACGCCGAAAAACATGTATCGAAATACTTCAATCGTCGGAGCCATAGGATTCAGCACTAGAAGCCACTGCCAATTTTCCGGAATAATGCTTGATGGATAAACAACCGGTGTCGCAAACATCCAGAGCTGCACACCGAAGCTGACAAGCTGTGCCAGGTCCCTATATCGTGTCGTCAGTGAGGAAATAATAATGCCGCAACCAAGACCCAGTGCCGCCATCTGAAGGACCAATAAGGGGAGAAGCACGACGGCGCCTTGCAGGTGAATGTCGGCACCGGTTGAATGGTAATAAAACCAGAAACAAGCAAACAACAGCAACTGTATACCGAAGGCGATCAGGCTGCTAATGGTCACGGCGATCGGGACTGTCAATCGCGGGAAATAAACTTTTCCGAAGACATGGGCATTGCCGACGAACGTATTCGACGTTTTCTGCAGACAATCTGCGAAATATCGCCAGGAAACAACCCCTGAAAGATAGAAAAGAACAATGGGAAGTCCGTCAGTCGGTATCCTGGCTATTTTTCCAAAAATAACTGTGAAGACCAATGTAGTCATGATTGGCTGGATCAGGTACCAGAGTGGCCCCAGGATCGTCTGTTTATAAATCGACACAAAATCCCGTCGAACAAACATCATGATCAAGTCGCGGTAACGCCACAACTCTCTCAACTTGAGGTCAAACCAGCCTGAAACGGGACGAAGTGTTGTCGTCCAGTCTTCCGGCATTTGTTCCCCGTCGATGCTTCGGGAGTCTGTTTTTCCTGTTTGGAAATTATCCATATGTTACAAGCTCTTCAAACTTAATGAGAGGCCCTTCTATATCCGGCTATTGACCGGAGGATGCGCCGCTTTGAATGTAAGAAGCAACGCGTTGTCACTTTATCGTATCGGTCGCAGCTTTTTCAGGACGGGAAGACACCTCGCCAGATCAAAACCTGCCCTGGAAAGCAGCCACCAGAATAACCCGTAATTCTCCCTGACGATCTCCGTCATCTCCCGCATATCGGTTGTCGCAGTTATTCCCCCGGACGACGCATAGGCTGAGAACGCGGGAAGGAACCTGAACCGCGCGCCCTGTTTCATCAATCTTTGGTTGAAGTCAAAGTCCGCATACAGTCGACAACGAGTATCGAATGGGGGCACAGGATGCAGCTTTTTAGGAATCAGCAACCCTTGGTGATGCAATGAGTTATAAAGTTTAAGTCTCCAGTTTGCATGCGAAACAAACTCCCGCCCACCATCCAGCATCACCCTGCCATAATATATGTAAGGGCGTGACTCCGGAACCGGCAACTCCTTCGGTAAACCCAACAGGCAATCGCCAGCCCCCAGGAAAAGAACATAGCCTTTGTCGCTAGCCATGGACCACCCCTTGTTCATGGCGTCGTAGATACCACTGTCAGGCTCACTAACCCAACCTGCGAGATGGTTTTCGCTGGATCTAATAACATCCAGGGTCCCATCGACAGACCCGCCATCGACAATAAAGAAATCGAGGTTCGGATAAGACTGATCGAAAACACTTTGAACGGTCTCACGCAAAGCGTTCGCCTGATTGAGAACTACGGTCAAAACAGTAATCTTCGCCGTCAAAACTCCCTCTCAAGCAGTACAACAATCATCGAAAGATATCTCCGGTCTCACCATCAACTTGGCCACCATCAACGCCCGCCGCCATTGTCCGAACAACAACCGCAGGATAATCGCTCCGATCAGCCCCATGTAAACCGTTGGTAGAGCGTAGGGATAGTACTGACGAGTGAAGCGGATGCGGTTACGTAGGGTATAAAAATCAGACGTCCAACTCTTTCGTGCCGGATGACTTCTGGTGCCGATACTGCCACCCACCTTGTGATAAACCAGACTTTCCGATGCCCAGGCCATGGGAAACATCGCACTCGCGCGCATCGCCCAGTCAAGTTCCTCAAAATAAAGAAAGTATGAGTCCTCCATCAATCCAATCTTCAATAGAAATTCCCGAGATACAAACATGGACGCGCCCACTACGTAATCGAACTTTTTTTCGACTGTTTCGGCTCCGATCTTGTTTGGCCAACTACGACCGCGGCCGAGATGCCAGGCCAGGCCCAGCCAGCGGTTATAGATTGCTCCACCTAAGGCGTTGACCCGCTCCGGGTGCCGGTACTCAAGGATGGTCGACCCGCAAATTCCCGTAGTTGGGAACCTGGACATCCGATCTACCAACTTCTGCAACGCATCGGCAGCAACAACCGTGTCGTTGTTTAAAACCCAGCAGTAGTCGATATCAGGACAACGCAGGGCGTAGCGCAACCCGACGTTATTGCCTCCGGCAAAACCGAGATTGGCGCCATTATGAACCAGGAGCAGCCGACTCTCCACCGGTGCTTTGTCGCCGCCCTGTTCAGCAGCGTCACGATTAAACTCGGTCATGGTTATCGGCTTGGGGCATGACTTGCCGTTCGACCCTGGAATCGTCTGTTCAGAGATAATATCCAGTTCGCCGGCAGCCCAGGCCCGAATTTTTTTTTGTGAATTATCCTTTGAATCGTTGTCGCAGACCACCACCTTGAAATTGGGATAATCCAGCTGGAACAAACTCTCCAGACATTCGAGCGTATCCGACCAATTATTCCAATTCAGAAGAACGATGCATACCTTTTTCACTGGTAGACACCCCAGGCAACCATGATCACCCATATCACACCGGTCGCCAACAATGGACCATCGCGCAACAGGGCACCGGTCGGATCTCCACTATGCCCGGACTTGATGCGGAACAGATAACGAAGCAGACCAAACATACAGAGTGGTACTGTATATACCATGTTGGGATGGGAAACGACATAGAGCGCGTAAGTGACCAGCACAGCTGCTCCGGAGAGATACATGGCACTATCTAAAAACCCCTCGGGGTATTCCTCCAGCGCACGTCTGTGCTGTCCGGCATCGCCCCCTAGGGAAAGACGCTCACTGTAACGTTTGCCGACGCTCAGGAACAAGGCCAGCAGAAAAACCGTCAGGAATAGCCAGTCCGATATTTGGACACCGAATGCCTCACCGCCGGCGTAAAGCCTAAGTACAAAGCCGAAGGCGATGCAGAAGATGTCTACAATAGGCCAGTCTTTGAGAGTTACAGTATAAAGTCCTGAAACAATGAGATATATCCCCATGAACACCAGGAAACGCATGGAGACCAGACTGCCCAACACACCTGCGGCACTGAGTAGCGATATCGACATCAATAAAGCCGTGGGCCGGGCAACGGCCCCGGATGCGAGTGGGCGCAAATTCTTGACGGGATGCTTTCGGTCTCGCTCCACATCCAGCATGTCATTCATGACATATGCAGCACTCGAAGCAAGAGAGAATGCGATAAAAGGGATGAACCCTCGCGAGAACATCCCATGATTCAGCAAAGCTCCACTGAGAAATGGCGGAAAGAACAGTAGCAGGTTCTTGAGCCACTGTTGAGGGCGCAATAGTATCAAATGACTCATTATGTTCATGGTGTTTTCAAGGCCTCTGCCAAGGTTCCGGAGGGCTGCTTGTAAATTGAATCCTCCGGAAAAAGTCTGTTGGCTTCAGCAAAAGCCAGTTGAGCCTGTCCATAGTCCCCCATGTTCATATGCAAACGTCCCAACCGGTAGAGGTAAAAAGGCTCGTGTGTCCTACTCCAGAGCTCACGAAGATAATGCAACATTTCTTCTTGTAAGGCAATCACCTCGGCCTCTTCGTGGGAGGCTGCTGACATGTTTCTCAGGACCATCACCAAGCGTTCGAGAATGATTCTACGGTAGGCGCTCGGGTTTTCCAAGCGTTCAATCAGATAGTTGCGCGCTTTCTCGTATTCGCCATCCTCTACCCATACCGTAACCTTATTGAGGGACGCCACCTGAAATTCAGGGATGTCCAGGTTACGCAGAATTTCCAGAGCACGCTCGCGATCGCCACGTAGCATCAACGCCATAGCAAGTTCATTCTGTGCCATCTTGAAATCGGGTGATTTATTAACCGTATCTTCAAAAAGCGTCACATTATCCTGCCAGACAAGAGCCCGTTGGAACACTCCCGTGGCAGAAACAAGTAAAACACCACACATAAAACCAAATGAAACAAAACGCCACGTAGCAGCTTTTTCCTGCAAAGCCCGATACCCCGCAAGAACGAATCCGACGGATGCCATTGCAGAGGGGACGTACATGTACCGTTCCGCAACAGGGGTCCAGGAGATGCCACCAAAAGCAACCAGCAGGGCGATGGATCCAAGACTCACGGCCGACAGGAAGAACCAGCCTATCCAAGAGGGTCGCAACAACAGGAACAAACATATAAAAACCAGCACAAGACCAAGCCAGAAGTATGTTTCCGGAACTTCGGTAATCCCAAAATTAAGAGGAAAGGGTTGGACAATTTTGCGCAGATAAAAACCCGACACGGTCGTTGCTTTCACCAATTTTTCCAGCAAGAAAACAGGATCGAATGAAGTCGCGACGACAGCTTTAGAACTGCCGGTGGTCGCCCCCAGAACAGTACTAACCTGACGCATTCCAAGGTCAGTATTTTTCAAGGCAACTGATCGGATAAGAAAATATCCCGCGATACTGAATGTGCAGTAAAGCGCAGGGATTAATGCCTTTTGTAACGGGAGGTCCGGCAGAGCATACCGTCTCTCGGGAACTCGACTGGCCAGAAAACCGGCCAGCAAAAGCCCGGGCCAGATGAGCAGGGTGGTCTCCTTGGCCAGGCACCCGAAGAAAAACGCCAGAGACGAGCCCAATGCCCACAGTGAGAGCCTGCTTTTCAGATAATTGAAGGTACAAAGGACCGTTAGCAGGACAAAACAGCCGGCCATCAAATCGGCACGACCGGCCACCCAGATAACAGCTTCAGTGTTGATGGGGTGCAAGCCAAACAAGAGGGCTGCAGCAAGCGGAGCGTGAGTTCCCTTCAGGTTAAGGAAATCTGACCCGCGCTTTGCAATCATAAAAATCAGGAAGGTGTTAATCAAATGTAGCAGCAGGTTTTCAAGGTGCAGGAATGATGTTTCCAAATTCCAGAGAAATCGATCGAGAATGAACGAGCTATTGATCAGGGGGCGATAATAACTTTTGGAGTCCGGGAAAAGAAAATCCTGCCAGGAGAAACCACTACGGTTCATCAAATCATTAACCATCATAACGTCATCAACCGAGTTGAGAGGCGCAGACAACGCAGGATAGTATGCAGCCAGAATTGCGATGGAAATCAGTGTGAGAGCGTGCCAGGCCCTAATTCTCATAAAGTCTCCGGCAAGTCGATAACCTTGAGGAAAAAATCTTCAAGGCTTCTCCGGTTTGGTTCAACATTACTGACTTGACAACTCAATGCCTCCAACTGACCGATGACATGAGTGAAATCCTTGCGCGGCACATAAAGTTCTCGTTGATCGACCATCGCACCTTCTGCAAGATACTGCTTAAACTCATCAGGTGCGGGCTCAACCAGCCTGATGCTATAGCCCTCAATCCCCTGCTCCAAGATCTCTTCAACAGAGTTTTCGGCTTTCAATTGCCCCCGGGCAATGATCCCGACCCGATCACAGACTGCCTCGACGTCAGCGATAACGTGAGTACTGAAAAAAATTGTTTTCCCTTTTCCTTTGAGGTCACTCATGATCCGCTTAACCAGAGCCCTGCCCACAGGGTCCAAACCACTCATCGGTTCATCCAGAATGTATAGATCAGGGTCATGCAGAAGTGCTTGAGCTAGCCCCAGGCGTTGAACCATCCCCTTGCTATAGCCCTTGATGGGGCGCTTCGCTGCTTCAGCTAGACCAAAAAGGTCCAGGACTCGCTCTGACTCAAGGCGTATAGTCGATTTCTGCATACCGAAAACCCGGCCAACCAGGTCGAGGTATTCCGAGGCGGTGAGGAAATCATAAAAAGCAGGATTTTCTGGCAGATAACCAATATTCAGACGGGCAACAGGGGGGCCGGCTGGCTCGCCAAACAGTAATGCAGCACCAGAGCTTGGACTGATCTGTCCCATCAGGGTCTTAATGGTAGTACTTTTACCGGCACCGTTAGGACCAAGGAAACCGAACACTTCGCCCTCGGCAACGGTCAGGTTCAGTTCGACCAGAGCATTAACTAACTGTTTTCGTTTTCCTCTAAAAGTTTTCGACAATGATACAATTTCAATAGGGTTCATAAATTAAACCTTTATGCCGGTTTCAAAAAATCGGGCTGGCAAACTTGCTTGAGGTGCGAACTTTCCCCACATCATCGATATAGAAACTGCCCCCATAGGGGTCTTCAGGCACACTCTCAAGCACACCAGCTTTTGTCAGTTCATCCAAAGTTGCAGGGTCTTCCCCAAAACTGCTACGGTAGCTTTCCATCGCACCCTCAATAGAAATAACTGCCTGTAAAGCGTCCCTACGTTGTATATAAGATCCTTTCACTGCTTCATTCTTAGCGTTTTTAATCATAGTTTCCAGAAATGCCAGTCCGAGAGAGCTCTGCTCTGATTCGAAAAAATAACGTGATGCGAGCCTGGCAAAAAGAGGGTTGTCTGACAATTCAGCGGCCTGCTTCATGTATCCAGCTGCCTTTTCATAATCTTTCAGAAAGTAAGCGTAATTGAACCCCAGGTAGTAAGGAAGCATATAATCCCAGGTCCTTGATTTCATGCCTATTTCAAGAAGATGATTGACTTCGTGAATGCGACCCAACTCCCAGGTAAATGCTGCTTGTGCAAAATAATAGGCATCCATATTGTACGGGTCTAGATGGATTGCCCCCTGCAGGGTTTTGTACATATTCAGGAATTCAGGTCGGATGAAAATCCCGTCTTGGGCCTTCTGGAGGATTGTGCCGTAATAGAACAGGACTCGCAGCGTCATCAGCTCCGAGACCGTAGGGCGATGCTCCCCGCTCGTTGCCCTAAGAATCTGTGGATGCGGCAGATAGCCGAGCTTTACATCCACTGGACGGCGTGCCAGGTAATCGGTGAAGGGGACAATCAGCAAACAATAGGATATAATCAGGCCGAAAAAAAACAAACGTAACTTCATGGCAGTTGTCTTCGGCTAAAGGCATAAACCGCAACACTTAACAAAAAGCTTGTGTACACAATTGCGTAAAGAATCCCGAGAAGGAAACCCTGAGCAGAGACGGTCAGGCCGTAGACAGCGTGCACCTGATAATCGAACGCGGACAAATTAGGCAGCAGGTAATAGGCCACAGTCACAGTCTTGCCGGCAAGTGGGCTCATGGCCTGGCCAAACTCACTGGAAACATATTCAAAAACTTCCTGAGAAGCGCTTCCGCAAAAATAGATCACAAGAGTTGAGAAAAAAGGCAGGTAAAAGGATGTACTGATCGTCGACAACAATAGAGCAAATGCGGTTAACAATTGATATTTCAGGAGGGAGCCAGCCAGCGCCAGAGTAATGTTCATCCAGTGAACCGGGAGATCCGATGGATAGGAAATGCGCGCCAGACTGATAACCACCGCACTGCCCAGCCCCAGGATTAAAGTGCAGATCAGAAGGAACAGGGAGATACTGACAAACTTACTGAGCAAAAATTCAGTTCTGCTGACCGGCATGGTCAGAATCGATGTCGTATAGCGACACTCAACGTCACGCCAGATTGAAGAGGAACCTAACAAGAGAGTGATCACCAGCAAACTGACAGAAACTGTCGATAACGACAGGGTGACAGCCAACTCCTGAACCTGGCGCATTGAGAAGCTGCTCAAAGAAGGAACCATAAGGATCATGGCTCCGGCAACACCAAGGACAGCGTACAGGATACGATCACGCAAAATGGCACGGAGAAAATTGCCGGTAAGAATGAGGATTCGAGTCATCACAGTAGGGCACTCTAAAAAAAAAGACCGGCAGGAGTCAAGCTCTTGCCGGTCTCTCGTTGAAAGAATAAAATCTACATAGCGGTCCAGGCTGCACCAAATGAACCATTACCAACAGAATCCAGACTAGGAACTGTACCAGCAAGTCCGACATCCTGGAAATAGATTGCAGTGGAGTCAAATGCAGATCCGTAAGCCTTGGTGCCGCTGGTATGCTTGGTTGCAGCAGCATAACCAGTAACAGAATAAGCGCACCTGAAATTCACCCCTTTGGACATCTTGCCAAGCAGGACACTTGTAGTACCGGCAGCATCAGCAGCATTTACGCCGCCATAAACCTGCAGACCAGGAGCTGTAGTTGAAACATTAGTATTCAAGGCAGCAGCAAAACAGGAACCACTGGCAGCAAACATGAGCAAGGTAAGTAGTATAAAAGTCTTTTTCATAATATCCTCCAATTTCCGATAAGTTTGATTAACGAGCGTCGAGAGCTGCGGGATAGGCTTGAGTTTCTGCCATATAGGCCTCAAAGCCAGTCTTGGTGTTTTTCAGGTCACTGTTAGCGGCACTATTGTATGCCTTCTGACGATAAGCTGAAAACTGCGGGATTGCGATAGCAGCGAGGATGCCGATGATCGCAACAACGATCAGCAGCTCGATCAGGGTGAAACCCTTTTGGTTTTTGCGGAACTTCTTTAGCATAGTCTTTCTCCTTTCGAATGTGGACGTTTGTCCTATGTAGTTTCATTCAGATGAAATTTCCGAATACGGTATCTCATAGTAGCAAACGCTGTGCCAACTGCTAAAAAAAAAGCTAAACCCCATAAAAACAGGGGCTTAGCTTGACCTTCACCATTGAATCGACATCTTGTAACATCACGATAAGGACAGAGGGTGACAATCCTGGTGACAAAATTGGTCAGAAGATGTCACTCTTCCGCGTCGTCATCTCCCAGGTCGTACTTGGCGAGACGATAGCGGATCGAGCGGAAGGTTATGCCCAGCAGGCCGGCGGCGCTCTTGCGTACGCCATCGGTCCTGGCGAGCGCCTTGATCAGTATCTCCTTCTCTATCTCGCCAAGGTAGGCATCCAGGTCCATCCCCGATTCGGGGATGTCGGTCAGGGGCGTCACCGAACTTGACATGCCCGTCACCAGGTTCGGCGGCAGACAGTCGAGGGTGATCTCGTTGTCATGCCCCAGCACAGTCGCTCTTTCAATGACATTTTCCAGTTCGCGCACATTGCCGGGCCAACTGTAGTCGATCAGGCGCCGCATGGCATCTTCGGAGACTTTGACCCCTTTCTGGTCGGTAAACCGTTCCCAGAAGAAATCCACCATGACCGGGATATCTTCCCTGCGCTGTCGCAACGGCGGCAAGTCAATCCGGATCACGTTGAACCGGTAATAGAGATCTTCACGGAAGCTCCCGGCAGCTACGGCTTCTTCGAGGTGCCGGTTGGTCGCAGCCAGAACCCGCACATCGGTTTTGATGTCCTTGGTTCCGCCGACCCTGCGGAATTCGTTCTCCTGCAGCACGCGCAACAGCTTGACCTGCATCATGGCCGGCAGCTCGCCGATCTCATCGAGGAAGATGGTCCCGCCCGCGGCAGTTTCAAACAGGCCCGGCTTCTGCCTGATCGCCCCGGTGAAAGAGCCCTTCTCGTGACCGAACAGTTCGCTCTCAAGGAGGTTCTCCGGGATCGCTCCGCAGTTGATCGGCACGAATGGCCCGTCGCGCCGGTCGCTGTTGTAGTGGATGGCCCGGGCAACCAGCTCTTTACCGGTGCCCGACTCTCCCGTGACCAGAATCTTGACCGGACTGGACGCTACCTTGCGGATCATACTGAAAACGTCCTGCATCATCTTCGACTTGCCGATCAGGCCATCGAAGGAAAAACGCTGTCCCAGAGCTTCCTTGAGGGCCAGGTTCTCCCTGCGGAGCTCGCGTCTCTCCAGGGCATTTTTGACGATCAGCCTGATTTCTTCGTTTTTGAACGGCTTGGTTATATAATCATAAGCGCCCTGCTTCATTGCCTCGACGGCTTCATCGGTCGAGGAGAAGGCGGTCACCATCAACACCACGGTTTCAGGCGTGCGGTCCTTGATGTGTGCCAGCAGCTCCAGGCCAGTCATGCGCGGCATCTTGATATCCGAAATGACCAGGTCATAACTATGGTCTCGCAGATGCACAACCGCCTGAGCTCCGTCAACGGCCGTATCAACCTGGTAACCCTCCCGGTGCAGCATAATGCTCAGGAAGTCGCGCATGCTCTCTTCGTCATCGACGATCAGGACCCGGTATTTGTTTGCTTCATTGCTCATTTCAGGACAAGCTCCTTAGATAATTTGGACTTGGTCATCACTTTAACAGAAGTCAGTACAACATTTAACATCACTCTGTGTATAGGTCATACAAAGTTCCAAGATTTTTCATACCCATCGTCCCCCGTATCACACTCCGCTTGATCGGGTGCTACTCAGACAGATCGTAAAGCGGGCGCCACCGAGATTTCCCGGCTCAACAAAAATGTGCCCGCCATGGGCCTCAATATTTGCGTAGACATTTGCCAAACCGAGACCGGTACCCTTTCCCTTGGTGGTAAAGAAAGGTTCAAACAGCTTGTCCCGATCCTCTTCGGCAATTCCGGGGCCACTGTCTTCAATAATTATTTCACTTTTTTCCTCAACAATCTCAACCCTGACTCTGCCCGATGGCTGAACAGCCTCGCCGGCATTAATCAGCAGGTTCCAGAATACCTGGTGCATTTTCTTGGGATCCAGATTCATCCGGGCCGGACCGCGGTAGGCTTTTTCGACAGTCACATTGTTGAATTGACCACTGGCACTCAAAAGGGCTATCAGTTCATCAAGCAGGGCCGCCATGTCGATCGGCTCCAACTGCAACGGA
>Ga0070728_10004843_pt1 | contig 13644 bp, 8 predicted proteins | sample tdDd471_FD_66723 | JGI IMG/M metagenome (GOLD analysis project Ga0070728, IMG submission 66723) | Marine sediment microbial communities from the Atlantic coast under amendment with organic carbon and nitrate - tdDd47.1 | ecosystem: Environmental > Aquatic > Marine > Coastal > Sediment | place...
TAAGCCATGGCGTTGGCGGGCTCTATGGTGATAACTTTTTTGTAGATCTTTGCCGCTTTGGCATAGTTCCTGTTGCGGAACAGCAGTCCGCCTTCGCGCATCAGTTCTGCGGCCTCACCCTTTGATTCTTCGGCAGCTTCTTTCTTTGCCTGCTGCTTGTTCCGTGCCCTGACGGCTTTGGGCAGCAATTTGTTACCGCCTTTATGCCCCGGGTCCATGGCCAGCAGGCGCTCAAGGGTTCTCACTGCAGAAGCATATTGACGTTTTTTATAGGCCCGACGGGCATCTTTATAATACTCTTTAACGATCTTGCCCTGCACCGTCCCCATCAGCTTTTGCGCTTTTGTATAGAAAACGCTCTCGTCGCCGATCTCGGTAAGCTGCAACAGGGCGGCATCATACTTGGCCTTGTGATACATCTTGGTTGCGTTCATCAACAGACGTTCACATTTGGCTTCCCGCTTTGCCTCATCCCGCAAATCCATGGCAATTTCATGATCCGGGATTTCCCGCAGAATCTGAGCCATGGCTTCCTGGGCATCTTCCCATTTACGCAGCTTGAGGAATTTTTTCGCCCTGGAAATATAGGAATCAATCTCATCCTTGCTCAGCATCGGAGCGCCGGGGTTATCCGGAGTGGGAGGAGCCACCAGCGCAGGAGCTTCTTCTACAGGGGCTTTCTTCTTTGCCACTTCTTCCGGCGTAGGAACAGGAGGTGCTTTGGCATCCCCGGCCAACATAACCGCTTCATCAAGAAGCTGTTGTTCCCGGTATTTGGTGTATCCAAAATACCCGGCAGCTGCTACAACAATGACAAGCACAATGCCTAACACCGGCAGCAAAGAGCGGCGGCGCATTTCCTTCTTGGTGTTACGTAAAGAATATTCCGTTGTAAGGGGTGGACGGTACAGGTCAGGGGCCTGTTGCAATTCCAAACTATCGGAAGGCAGGGCTGCATTGGGCCTGGTATCGTCCTGCTGAGCTGTCAGGTCGCTCTGGGCGACCGCAGGTCTGGTGTCTTCAACTGCGCCTGCGGCGACCGGAACTTCATCAACCGGCTCCAGAATTTCGGCAGCGGTTTGCTCCAGGTCACTGACGGGGATTGTCGCCACGCGGTGACGCTCATCAACTCTGGGCTCCGGCTCAACCTGCTGAGCCTGAGGCTCTGGTTCAGGTTCAGGTTCCTGTTGCCGGGGTTCATGCAGTTCCACTTCAATGTCGGGGATATTTTCATCATCGGAGGTGGGTCGCGTCGGCACTCTGTGACGCTGGTCATCATCATCACCAATAGTGGGCTGGGATGGCCCCATATCCACCAGTTCATTGTCAGGTTCCTGCACTGTGGAAGCCGGAAGTTGCGTGTCCGGTGATTCCTGAACCGATTTGTACGGCCCTGTGGAATAATCCCGTACAGTTTGCAGCGAACCGCTGCTGAGCTGCCGTGATTCGGTAGGCGACAGAATTTTTGGTTCCTGACCGGTTGCCGCAGGAGTGCTGTGTGCCTGTACTCCATCGAGGTTGACCGGAGCCAGGGCATCCTTGTTCAGCGCACCGAATTTGATGGTGAAATCACCAACCTGAATGGTGTCGCCAACGTATACCACTTCCCGCCGGGTAACCTTGTTACCGTTGAGCATCACCCCGTTATAGCTGTCAAGATCTTCAACAAAAACCTTATCGGCCAAACGTTTCAGCCGGGCATGACGACGGGAGATATTCCTGTCCTGAAGACGGATGGTGTTTCCTTCCTGACGGCCCACAGAGATCTCATCCCGCAAAAAGGGTACTTTGACCTCTTCGCCGGATGCATTGATGATAATCAACTGCATTCTGTTGGTATGCTGCATACTTCCGTCAGGCATTCGTATTCACCATTGCCATTGCCCCAATTTCAGGGCTGGCAGGAAAATGGTTGTATAGTTTATAATGTAACGTCATATTCCACGCGCGCTCTATCGCTACCCCGTGAAGTACGGATTGTCAATACCATACAACGGTTTTCAGTTCATCGCCACATTAATTCCACTGTCCCGGCTACTATTCCGTATTTATTCCACCACGCCAACGCTACGGCGGCGCCATATCACTGCACCAAACATAAGAAGCATCAGTACCGCGAAATCCACAGCACCACGACTGCTATTGCAGCCGCCGTCATCTTTATTGGAAGGAGGAGCGCCCTTGCATTCCACGGTTGCGGGATTGCAGCCGTATTCGCATTCGTCCACAACTTCCCAGCTGCCGGATGATGCACAGCGCTCAACAAATCCCAGGTTGGAACAACGAACCGCGCCAGAGGGATAACAGGCCGTATCAGGATCCCATGAATCCACTTCAGCGATTTCATCATCATCGCCATCGGGTTCCACCTGCTCCGACTCTTCATCGGCAACTTCTTCCAGTTCCGCTTCGGGTTCCGGCTCGGGTTCTGGCTCAGGTTCCATCTCTTCTTCCGGCTCGGCTTCTTCCTCGTCACCGTCGATGATAACCGTCTCATCCACTTCCGGCTCAAGCTCTTCCTCGATATCGGGATCAACATCACCATCGGTTACTTCCGGCTCCGGAGGATCTTCCTGAATGATAACCAGAATCAAATCACCGGTGCCGTCGGGCACGGAAACCTGATCGCCATGGCTTAAGGTCCGCAGTTCGCGGGATACCTCTTCACCGGTCAAAGGATCGTGCCAGTACAGTCCGTAATTACCCGAGGGATAATTGATGGAAATGGTGCTGCTGGAAACACCCCGCACCAGATACATTATGTATGTGGTGCTGTACAGGGCTTCGTAGTATTCGCCGTCACCCACATCGGTTACCCGGTTGGGAGAGGGATTTACAATGGAATCGTTGGGCATAAAGGATTCAAAGAGATTCTTTTGCACCAAAAACGCCTGACTGCCGGGCATGTCGTTGATTTCCGCCATCTGCCCAAGCATCGCACGATGACTGGTAAAGGTGTATGAACCTCCGGCCAGGGTAGCAATCCACAGGCCCCGGGCAAACATCTGGGGATCACTGTAGAATTTATGGTGGGTGCTTTGATAAAACTCGGTGATTTCCGCATCGGTTGCAGAACCGGAACCCCAGTCTGCCATTTTGGGTTTCAGCACAGAGCTGTAATTGTTAAACACGGTCTGGGACTGTTTCCACCACTGGGGAGCATCCGGCAGATGGAACAGCAGCAACTGATTCCAGCTTGACTGCTGGTATACCGGGGTAAGGCTCTCCTGCCCGGACACCGTCAGCAGATGATCATTGTCGTTGGAGCGAATGCGGTTTACCACCTGATTGAGGAAGTTGTCGGAAAGCCCACCGGCAAAGCATGGGTTGTTGTATTCATCCGCCAGTTCATAGTACAGGTTCGGTTCGTTACGCAGGGTGGTTACCACATAGTCCACATAGGCTTTCATATTGTTGGTAAAGCCCTGGCTGTAATCCAGCCCGCAGTCAAACAACACCAGTCCTGCGGTCATTTCGTTATCATGCATGGCCTGCAACACGTTTTGCAGCTTTTCGAACAGGGTTTCGGAAAGCTGGCTCATGGCCGGAGCTTCCGGGGTGCCGCCAAAGGGCCACACGCTGCCCGGGGCAGATGCCATGGGACCGCTGTCGGGCTTGATCCACAGCAGTTTCATGCGAATCATGTTGAATCCGCGCTGTTTGGCTGACGAGATAAAGTTCAGGATATCCGCTTCCGGGTACGCCAGCAGACTGTCGGCGGCAATGGAGCGGGGATAATAGGTCGATTGCAGATACTGCATTTGACGCGGGTTGGAAGGATGCCGCTTCAGGTAATCCTCGGTCCCCTGGGCCTCAATAACCTCAACTTCCGCGCTGCACATATCACCAAAGAAATGCACATCCCGGTGATACATCTGCCACTGGGTGACATAGCGGCTGGGGCTTTCCGGGGCATGCATTAAAATATTAAAGGTATATTCCTCACCAGGGGGCACGCCGCCTTCCTGCTGAATATACTGCCGGGGGGAGGCAAAGGGATCGGAATCGCCCACAGCGCCCAGCTGATAATCGATGAGCGTCCAGTGGGTAATGCCGGTATTGCGCAGGGTGCAGGTAGCCTGGGTATAGGAACCGGCGACCATCCGGGCCGGGAAGGTATTGCTGACTTCAACGGCTTCGTCACCGGTGCCGGGAGGCGGCTTGAAGAACACTTCCAGCCAGGGATGCAACGTGGTTTCCGAATACTCTTTGGTGGCATAGGAAACGCTCTCGCCACTGGTGGACTGAATACGGAAGGAATAGGTACCGGGACCGGTAATGGCGCCGGATACATCGGCTTCGGCCCAGCCACTTGGGGCCACAGTGCCAAGATCCGCCAGCATATCGCCGGTTGCATCGGGCTTATTGAACCAGCTGAGGGTCAGCTCTTCCCAGTTGTTGCCGGAGCTGTACACTTCACCGCCATAGCCGGGAGAAGTCATAATATTATTCAAATGCAGGGTGGCTCCGATAAGCTCCAACCCCTCATCGGGAATCTCGAATTTAAGGTAGGAAATAGTGTAAAAATCGTTATTTTGCCCGGAGACATTCATAAATATCCGGGTTCCGTAGTTGTCACCCTGGTTCTGTGTCCGTCCATAGGCATAGCTGTCCGCCAGGGGAGCAAGGGCAAAACTTTCGGTCACAAAGTCAATATCAACGTCATACTCACTATCTTCATCAACGGTATCCACATCACCGTCAGGCCATTCGCCCTGCACGCAACTGCAACTTCCCTCTTCACCAGTGCACACGCAGGGACCGGCCCCGCAGTCTTCGTAATCAACCACTTTGATGTTGCTGTAAATGGGCCCCGCAAGACCGCTGTTTGCGCCGTCACGGCCTAAAAAGATGGTGTCGATAGGATAGGCGCAGCCGTACATATACTGGGTTGTAATGGTGGAAAACATTTCATCCCACGATTCATTGGACCATTTCCAGGCCGTGATCATGGCGGTGTCAATGCTCCACTCAATGCGGAATTTATACTTGTGAAACTCGTTCCACGGGTTCCAGGGCGTATATTTCTGGTTGTGTCCGCAAAATCCCTGAGCAGATACATCAACGCCAAGAGCCTGCCCGGCGTGGGTATCGGTCCACGAAAACGCCTTAATACCAGCCCATCCACTTTGATTGATTTCCGCCTCTGTGGGGGAAGACGCGCCTGCACCGTAGCCTACCAAAAACCGGGCTTCACCGGCTTCGGGATTCTCGGCGGTATAGGGTGCAATCTGATTTGAAGGCTTGAAATTGGTCACCTCGACTTCCATATACCCGCCACAGGTAATGGGCGCATCAAGGTTGTAGCGTATATAGCTTGTGGAGCCGGAGGCTTTCCATCCCTGGTTGGGCAAAAACTGACCGCCGTTACGGTCACCGGATGTAGAGCTGTCCATCAGGGTTTCACTGATGACGGTACGTTCTGCACGGGCGATGCCGCTGCCTGCCATAACCACCAGTAATACCATAAACATCATTCGCAATGTACGCATGAAAACCTCCTGCATTATATCTTTGTTATGTTATCACAGAGGCAAAGCGGTAACAAGGTTTTTCCACCAAAACACCATGCTTTGAACTATGGTAAAATGCCCCGTTTTTTCAATGTTCTAAGGAAAGTCGGGACGCAGGTTTACTTGCCCACGCAGAAGCGGGAGAAAATCTCTTCAAGGATATCATCCGGTGTGGTTTCGCCCACCAGATCCGCCAGAGCAGCCAGACTTTGACGAACATCAAGACTCACCAGGTCTGGTTCCTGTTCCTGTCGCAGTCCCTGTGCCGCCTCGTTAAGTGACGCGCTGCAACGCAGAAGGGCGTCACGGTGCCGCTGACGGGTTACCAGCACGCCCTCGCCTTCGGCGGCAGGACCGTCATCAGTGGCAAATACTGCTGCAATGGCGTCGCGAAGATCTTCCAGACCGTCGCCGGATTTACAGCTTATGGACACCACCGGAGCGTCACTGCCCAGTTCTGTTTCTGCATCAAAGGCCGCCGGGCGATCCGCCTTGTTGACCACCAGCACGCCCTTTTTCTCTGTTACCAGACGGGCGATATTGCGGTCTTCTTCGGCAAGCTCACGGGAGCCGTCCACCACGGCAATAACCGCATCTGCCTGCATGGCCTGCTGGCGGGAACGTTCAATGCCCATCTGTTCAACCCGGTCAAGGGTTTCGGTAATACCGGCGGTATCCACAAAACGCAGGGCGTATCCGCCGATTTCAATGGTTTCCGCCACAAAGTCGCGGGTGGTGCCGGGAATATCGCTTACCAGGGCGCGGTCTTCGGCCAGCAATCTGTTCAGCAGACTGCTTTTACCCACATTAGGGGTTCCCACGATGGCAACGGAAGCGCCTTCCCGGGCAAGACGTCCCCGCTCAAAGGTGGCGGCAAGCATATCGGCCCGCTGTGCGGCTGACTGCAACCACCCCAAAATGGTGTCCAGAACTTCCGGCTGTATGTCTTCCTCGGGAAAATCGAGATGCGCCTCGATTTCCGCCAAAGCACGAATGATATCGATGCGCAGGGCCTCTGCCTCCCGACCCAAATCACCCTGCAAAATCGCGTTTGCGGCCTGCAACGCCTGGCCTGAACGCGCCGCAATGACATCGGCCACGGCTTCGGCCTGTGCCAGATCCAGCCGTCCGTTGTGAAAGGCTCTAAAGGTAAACTCGCCGGGACCGGCGGGACGCGCCCCGAGGGCGGTTAAAGCGGCAATACAATTGCGCACCGGCAGGGTTCCGCCATGCAGATGAAACTCCACCATATCTTCTCCGGTGTACGAATTTGGGCCTGGAAAAAACACTGCCAGAACGGTATCAATAACACTGTTATGTACAGGGTCTGACACCTGGCCAAAGTGCATCCGTCCCCACTCCCAGGCAACATCGCCGGATGCATGAGATGCAAATGTAGCGTCTAAATATTCTCGGGCAGAAGGACCGGACAGACGCACCACCGCAATGCCGCCCTCCCCCACAGGGGTGGAGCGAGCCACGATGGTATCATTAACGGGGGGAAGCTGAGCGCCGACAGGCATGGTTTCGTACAGGTTCGGTCAGGCGGACTTACGGGTCTTTACCCGCTCACGCCATAGGGCCTCAACCTTCTTGCGGTTGCTCTTCAGGTAGTTGCGCACCTGGGCTTCCTGTATATCCAGTTTTTCCAGAGATCCGTTGAGCACAAACTGGAAGGCCCCCTTTTTTACCGGGTCTTTTTCCTTTTTGATGCTCATCAAAATGAGTGCAAGCCCCAAAATGGGATCGTCTTTTACCTGATCGTTGCTCATGCCTTTGCTTTTTTACCCTTTGCCGGGGTTGACGGGGTATTCGGCGAACCGATCTTGTATTTATTATACACAACCTGCTGCAAAACGCCAAGGAATGTGCTGGCCATGATATACAGCACCAGACCCGCGGGCAGGAACCACATAAACACCACCATCATGATGGGCATCATCCACATCATCATTTTCTGCTGCTCGTTGTCCATGGCCTGCGGCGTGAGCTTTTGCTGGGCAAACATCATAGCGCCAAGAATAATGGGCAGAATTTTGATGGTACCGGGCTCCGGAAGACTCAGATCGTTGATCCAGCCCACAATAAAGGGAGCATTGTACAGCTCCACCGCGCCCCACAGGGCACGATACAGGGCGATGTACACCGGCATCTGCAGCAACATGGGCAGACAACCGCCAAGGGGATTGACTTTTTCCCGCTTGTAGAGGTCCATAACCTGCCGGTTAAACTCCTCGCGGTCGTCCTTGTATTTTTCCTTCAGCCGATCCATTTTGGGCTTCAGGTCTTTCATCCGCTGCATGGAGACATAGCTCTTGTGAGTCAGCGGGAAGAGGATCAGCTTCACCACCAGGGTCAGAATCAGAATCGCAAGACCCCAGTTTCCAAGAATGCCCTGGCTCCATTTGAGGATGGACAGCATGGGCTTCGCAAGAACGCCCAGAATCCAGAAGTTGACCGATTCTTCGAGATCGTGGCCGACTTCCTTAAGGATATGCAGTTCCTTGGGTCCCATGAATACGGTGAAACTATGCACCGTTTCCATACCGGCATCGGTCTTGTATTCCGGCAGCGTCATGGTCATGTACAAAATTTTGTCTTCACCGCGTTTGGCGAACACTGCCACGTTTTCCCGCTGCTGGGGAATAATGGCGGTCATAAAATAATGTTCATCAATGGCAGCCCAACTGATTTGTCCGGTCTGCCGCCAGCCTTTGGCCAGCTCATCGTTATCTTCTTCATCCTCGGTGGAATCGTCGATAAACACCTTGGGAACCTGATTATTGGTGGAGGGTCCACCAAAGCCGCCGCCCTGTAGGTCTTCTTCTGCACGGTAGGCGGAAAGCTCCAGTTCCATGGATTCCAGCACCGGTGTGGCGCTACGGTTCTGAATTTTTACGGTCAGATCGAAGCTGTAGGCATTGTTAGGATCAAAGGTATATTCCTTGATAAACCGCACCTTTTGCGGGCTATCATAATAGTACCTGAATCCCTTTGCGGTTTTCTCGTAGGTCCAGCCGTCGCCGGGGGCATCGGTGCCCTTCAGATTGGGGAACCGCAGGGTAAGGGGCCAGTGTCCCGGTGCTTTGGTGCGGGTGGATACCAGATCAATCTGTTCCCGCTGTTCTTCACCGGTTTTGGGGTCTTTAACCGCAACGGAATACCGGGGATCTTTAAATTCCCAGCGTTTTACAGAGGCCTGCAGGCTGCTGAACTCGCCGTCATACAGAGGTGTTGAAACCGTATGTATCTCTTCCACCACCGGTTTGGGGGGCTCAGGTGCTGCGGGGACAACAGCTGCGTCTGCCGGTTTTCCTGCGGCATCTGCAACGGCCTCGGGTGCCGGTACTACCGGCGCATTGGGGTCAGCGGCAATGGCTGCGTCTGCGGCAGGCGCATCTGCGGCTTTCGGAGCATCCGCAAGAGGTTTGGAGGAAGGCTTTCCCTGAAGCTGTCCCTGCTGCGGATCAACCTGCTGGGTGGCGGCCCCGTCTTTGGGCACCGGGGCTTTTTTCGGCATAAACAACATCTGCCAGGCAAACATGATGCCCACAGAAAGAACCAAAGCCAACAGAAGCCGTTTTTCCACGACGTTATCCTCCAGATTTATGCGTATTGTTTGTGCGTTTTGGTTTAGCGGGCGGAACAGGATCATAGCCACCGGGGAACAGGGGGTGGCATGTGAGTATCCGTTTTATGGATAGATATGATCCCCTGAATGCTCCATGAATCTGCAAAGCCTGCACGGTGTAGGAACTGCAGGTGGGGTAATACCGACATGTGGGCGGTTTAAGAGGAGAGATTAGTTTCTGATACACCCGCACGAAAAATATTAATATTCGGGCGATCATGCCGGCTGGCTCTCCTGGTTCTTCCGAAATTGATATTCCAGATGTTTCAGAAAACGCGAAAATCCTTGCCTGATTGCCGCATAATCAGCCTGCAGGGAATCCCTGCGGGCAATAACAACGACATCCACGGGATAGGCAAAATCGTGTTGTTGTGTCCGGAACAATTCTCTCAGCCTGCGTTTAAAGCGGTTGCGGTCAACCGCGTGACGCATGGTTTTGCGGCTTACCGCCATACCCAGCCGACTGTGAGGTTTCTCCGAAGGAAGGTACACAAACACCATCTCCCTGGTGTAAAACCGCATCCCGTTACTTTGGATGCGGAGATACTCGGGACGTTTGCGTATGCGTTGTTCCGGCCGAAACAGAAACCGCGTTATTTGCTGCCTATTTCCACTGAAAGGCGATGGCGGCCCTTGGCACGACGACGACGAATGGTGTTGCGTCCACCCGGGGTGGCCATACGTGCGCGAAATCCGTGGGTTCTTTTCCGTTTGATGTTACTCGGGTTGTATGTACGTTTCATAATCTTTCTCTCCCGTCATGGGATTTCCGTTCAATGTATGCTACCATTAAGCCGCAACATTAAACGCAAACAGGGTGCTTTTGTCAACTATTAATACCCCCTTTAGAGGGATTTCTTGTGTTTCGGAACCCTTGACCTCAAAAGATATTATCCAAAAGCAGGAAGACCTGGTTCTCACCCTTGTCATCCAGCCCCCGGGCATACCCAAACCGAAGGGTTGCGTAGGCATAGTATCCCAGCACCATATCCAGCCGCAACTCGGCTCCCACGGCCTTTACCGTATCCCCTACTTCAAAGCCGGTTTCCCAGGCGTTGGCCGCATCGAAAAACACGGCGCCATGCAGTTTTTGGAAAAACAACGGCAGGGTATAAATACCCCGGTTGATTTCCCACAGACTGAACCGGTACTCGCTTTTGAGCATGACAAAGCGGTCGCCACCAATGGCGTAAGAAGGATAGCCCCGCAGATATACGCCAAACTGACGCTCATTATAAAGCAGATTGCTCACCAGGTTAATGGGGGGCGGTCCGCCAAGATAAAAGAAACGGCGGTAATTGTAATCACCGGTGGCAAAACCACCGTTGATACGGGCGGCGATGGTATGTGTCTCGGTAAAGGGAATCCGCACATAATAGGAGGCCCCGGCGCTTAAGATGATGCTGTTGTACTGGCTGCCAAGACTGCGGTGCCGGAAGGATGCGCTAAAGGACAGTCCCCGGCCAAAGGCGCTGCCAATGGAATCGGGCTGATACTCCCGGTCTCCATAGGACCATCCAATGGATATACCGGCGTTCATACCGGTTTCCGGCAGTTTCAACTCACCTTCGGCGGGATCAAAGGAGTAATTGTTAATCCCTCTGGTGTAACTGAAATTATAGGACAGGCTGATATTCTGTGAGTATTCCGGAGTCAGGCCACCAAAGGAATAACTGGTGCCAATGGCGGCATTATAGAAGGTCTCGTGGAAATCAACGTTTTTACCGTCCTTGACCGCGCCTTTATCCAGGGTCTGGGAGCTGTGGCTGAAGCTCATATTGAAGCGTAAAGGATACACGGAGTTAAAATACCCGCCGGCAAAGGTGACATCCCGGCTTTCAATACCGTAATCCACTTCCATGGACCAACTGTGGCTGCTGGTGGCGTCGGTGCCTTCAATGCGTATACCAATGGTGTTTCCGGCGTAATCCTGTCCTGAGGACGGCAACCAGATATGAGGATACAGACTGGGGAACGGGGAATAGCGCCGGGGGCCGAGTATCTCCACCTGCTGTGGCGTGGGAATAAGATGATAGCCCCGAAAATCGAGGGATGGCGCAGGTATGGGCTGGAAATCCGGAGGATACATGTAGCGATGAATGTCATAACCCGTATGGCTGTACCCCACAAACATAAGCCCGCGGTCTTCGGGGATGGGAGCCGCGCTGAAGGCTCCGCCAATGACGTTGGTCAGGCGCTCAACCGCACCACTGAGCACATGGCGACGCACCACATTATAGACCCCGGTAAGATCCGTCGTATAATACAGGTACTGCCCGTCGCGGGAATATCGGGGGTTCACCTCAAGCGCCCGGTTGTTGGTCAGACGGGTAACTGCATTGGTTTCAACATCAAGCAGATACAAGTCCTTGTACCCTCCCCGCTTTGTGCCCACAAAGGCAATATGTTTGCCATCGGGGCTGTAAGCCGGGTCCAGCACCTGATCGAACTGCTTGCGGGAAAGCGGTGTTCTGTAGGTGCCGCGATAACGGTCGTAAATAACCAGTTCGGTGTTCATGAACCCATAGGCGACATAGGCAATAAAGCGATTGTGCGGACCCAGGGCGGGCATGGTTGAACGTTTGTCATGGGTCAGGCGGGTCAGGGAACCGGATGCAATATCCAGACTGAACAGATCGTGGTGATAAAAACGTCCCAGACGAATGGTGGGAGCGCTGACGATGATTTCCCGACCATCCAGCGAAAGGCTTCCACCGGCGCAACTGTTCATGCGCTTAATCAGGGATTCTTCCCCGGTTTCGATATCCATACGATACCAGCCGCTGCGCTTGTGACCACGGTTGCGGTAAAAGACCGCATGGCGACCATCGGGCATCATCTGCAACCAGTTGTATACACCGCCGGTCTCGGTAAGCACATCGCCTTCGGTGACAGGATAGCGCTCGATTAATTCCTGTTGCTCCCGGTATTGCTCAAAAATGTAGTTCTGCCAGTCTTCATATAACTCTACGTAGTCATAGCCGGAAACCTCTTCCATAATCGCATTGAGGCCATAGGGAATCACCTGGCGACCATAGAGATAGGCTATTGAGCCAAAGATATCGTCGCCAAAACGGTCGGCGATATAGCGGGTAAAAAAAGCACCGTAGAGATAATATATAGAAGCCTGGGGCCAGGTGGTGGGAGTGCCGGATATCTGGTCCAGGGTTTGGAAGTTCCCTCCCAGCACATCCATGCGCATAAACATGTCATACAGGCTGGAGCGGTTACGTCCGCCAAGGGTTTCACGGGATTCCGATGCAATGGCAAAACCTTCGCTTATCCAGTGGGGATTGGTGAGGTTGGGATTGAAGATTTTCCCAAAGATCATATTGATGATGGCGGGCAGGCCGCTTTTGTTATCCAGATGCAGGGTGTGGGTGTATTCATGGGCCACCAGTATCCGCATCCAGTCGTCATAGTCGTCCAGCTGCATGCGGCTTTCCGGTGGTGCGGTATACAGCACAATCCTGTTATACGGGTACACCTGTGAAAACCCGTTGGCGTCATCGCCGTTGTCCTGCAACACCAGGTCCACTTTACTTTCGGGCACCCAGTTCAAAATGGGTTGCAGATTATCGTGGATATCCTCGGCCATGGTGAGGATTTCCCGGGCAACGACTTCGTACTCCTTGGGATAATGCAGGCGAAAATGCTCGCTTTCCAGGGTGTTGTATTCCACCACCGCAGAAAACAGCTTCACCTTGGCGGTTGCAGGCAGCGCACCTGCAAGCAGGATCAGCAGCAGAGCCCCCGTCACCATCGTAAATCGTTGTAAACGCATATACACCTTTAAACTCGGTTATTGTAGCCGCAAAGGCATAGGCGGGGCAAGTATTATCGGCATGGCCGGACACATTTAACTGTTTGTCACCGCAATGAATGACAATAGTATTGACCCTTTAATATCTGCATGTTAGCCTGATGGCAGAATATTCTTCAGCACTGGAGCATGCAATGAAGCAAGGCATACTTATTCTCGGTATCGCTGTGTTGCTGGTTGGTATGGCAACACCGGCACAAGCCAAAAAGAGTGACATGACCCTGGGTTTGGGTTTGTTTTTGGGCAGCCCCCTTGGTGCCAACATGAAGTACCGCATGGACGATGTACACGCCATTGACGTTACCATGGGCTTTGGCTTTGTCGGATACCGGAATTTCCACATACACGCCGATTATCTTTATCACTGGCGGGTGGTGGCAAACAAAGATCTGGACATGGACCTGCATCTTGGCGTTGGACCAGTGGTTGAAATCTATCGCGGAACAGTCCGCTTTCCCGTAACCCATGATGAAACCCGGGCATTGTTCGCCATCCGGGTTCCCATTGGCCTCGATTTTATGATTAGAAAAGTCGTTAACCGCACCCCCATTGATTTCTTCATAGAATTTGCCCCGGGGCTACAACTTTTTGATGGCGTCTGGTACTACTTCGACGGCGGTATCGGATTCAGATACTATTTCTTTTAAGACTCACTCAAAGGAAATCATATTCCAGCA
>Ga0070728_10004847_pt1 | contig 13632 bp, 10 predicted proteins | sample tdDd471_FD_66723 | JGI IMG/M metagenome (GOLD analysis project Ga0070728, IMG submission 66723) | Marine sediment microbial communities from the Atlantic coast under amendment with organic carbon and nitrate - tdDd47.1 | ecosystem: Environmental > Aquatic > Marine > Coastal > Sediment | place...
TGCAGACAGTGTGATGCTCCCCTTTACAACTCAGAAGACAAATTCGATTCGAATTGCGGATGGCCCAGTTTCGATGATGAAATTGAAGGTGCTGTGACGCATTTACCAGATTCAGATGGAAGAAGAACGGAGATTATCTGTTCTAACTGTAAAGGGCATTTGGGACACGTATTCAAAAATGAAGGCTTTACTGAAAAGAACACACGTCATTGTGTCAATTCAATATCATTGAATTTTATCCCTGTGGCCGATAAAAAGAAAAAAGAGTGATGATTAGACCACTTTGGTAATAGAACCAGAAAGGGCTCTAATAGTATTGATACTAATAGAGCCCTTTTATTATTTGAAATTCAAACAAGAATTAGATTGCTTGAGTTTTATCTTTAAGCCAGGTTTTGTGTTTCTCATCAAGTTGTGGTGCTAAGCTATCATATACCTTCTGATGGTAATGGTTGAGCCAGCTCTTCTCAATATCATTTAATAGATTTATATCTAAAGCTCTGGTGTCAAATGGGAAAAGAGTTAGCGTGTCAAACTCAAGAAAATCACCATATTCTGTGGTCAGTTTCTCTTTGCAAAGAATTAAATTCTCATGGCGAATCCCATAGGCACCTTCCTTATAAAAGCCTGGCTCATTAGAACTAATCATGCCAGGTAAAATGGCTTGCTCTTTCAGTTCCTGACGAATACTTTGTGGCCCTTCGTGCACATTTAAGAAACAACCAACGCCATGGCCGGTTCCGTGTCCATAGTTTTTACCATGTTGCCATAGGGCTTGACGCGCCAGTATATCAATATTACAACCACGAGTTCCCTTTGGAAAGACTGCCAATGTCATTTGAATCATACCTTTTAGAACCAAGGTGAAATCCATTTTTTCTTCTTGATTAAGCTCTCCTAAAGCAGTGGTACGTGTAATATCCGTTGTACCATTCATATATTGTCCACCAGAATCAATCAGTAAGATACCTTCTGCTTTTATTTCACAATCGGTTTCTGCTGTGGTTGAATAGTGTGGTGAAGCTCCGTGTGCTTTATACCCCACAATACTCCCGAAACTCTCACCCATGAAATGTTTTTGCTGAGATCTAAATGCTCTTAGTTTATCTATCAAGGTAAATTCAGTAATGGTAGTTTTACCTAAATTTTCTTCTAACCAACAGAAGAATTGAGTTAAAGCTAAACCATCCTGAACCATGGCAGCTTTCATTCCTTTTATCTCAATAGCATTTTTCTGACTTTTCAGTAATTGTGAAGGGTTCTCTCTTTCAATAATATTAGCAGAAATGGAACGGTAAATTCTTAAGTTACTGCGGTTGTTATCAAGAAGAACATTTTCAGAACCAGGAAGCTCTTCCAAGTCATCACATATTTTTTTGTAGTCGGCGGTTTGAATCCCATCTTTATTAAGACTCTGAATCAGATCATCATCCAATTTTGTTTGATCCAGATAGAGTGTACATGACTCTTCGTCGATTAAAGCGTATGCAATCGCAACAGGATTGAAGTCAGCATCCTGACCTCTCAGATTAAAAATCCAGGCTATATCGTCAAGACTGCCAACGAAGTGGTGCTTAGCATCCAGATTATTCATTTCATTGCGAATGAGAGCCAGTTTCTCCTTACGAGATTTTCCGGCAAATTCGACAGGGTGTTCAAATATTTTGTGTTTAGGCAGCTTAGGTCTATCCGTCCATACCTCATCAATTAAATCTTCTTCTTCGCTGATATGGATAGATAAGTCGCCAAGTTTATTTTTTAATTCATTGGTTTGAGCAATTGAAAAGCAAGTTCCATCGAAACCAATATTCGCTTCACACTCTAGCTCAGATAGTAACCACTGGTATTGGCTTGGTACGCCAGGGACTCCCATTTTAAAAAGATGAATACCACTTCCTTCCAATTCTTTTTCAGCTTGTAAAAAGTAACGAGAATCTGTCCACAAACCTGCTTTGTCACGAGTAATAACTACTGTTCCTGCAGAGCCTGTAAAACCAGATATCCATTGACGAGCAGTCCAGTATTCTGGAACATATTCACTCATATGAGGGTCGGAACTGGTAATGATATAAGCGTGGATTTCTTTTTCTTCCATCAGTGAGCGCAATGCATTCACTCTTTCAAAAATGGTCATAATCAAGTTTCGTTATTGTTTATCTGATAAAAATACGATTAAAGCGAAATCTGACACTAATAATCATTAGAAAATTTCAAAAGAGATCTAACTTTTTACGATACTTATGAAAAGGATTTAAAATTTTAGACAAAAATTAGCCCTCTCTCAGTATCTGAAAGAGGGCTAATTTATATGTAAAAGAGTCTATTTCAAACTCACGTTGCCATATTTGCTAATTACATTAACTTTTGAATTCGGAGAATCAGTATCACCAATTATTGCCTTGATTTTAGTTTCTGAATTGTTTTTCACTTTTTCCATAACCTGAGCATCGCTTGGGTAGCTAATACCACAATACTTGGTTTCGGCATCGAGCATATAAGAGGCTCCTTCAGCAATTGAAATGCGACAAGGTACATATTGGTTATCGATGTTTATATTCTCAAAATCTGCAGATACATTGTCAACTTTACAGTTTCCATATCTTAGAGTAAGATTTAGGTTACGACTTACATTTCCAATTTTGATATCAGAATATTGACCTCTGCTAATAAGTACTGATTCTGTGTTCATGAGGTTAATGGCATCATATTTAGAATCTGCAATCAAAGAAATGTTATTATCTAAGTGAAGTTTTGAAAATCGACTAACAACAACAAGAGTTTCACTAATACCAATGTTCATTTTTGAATACTTCAATGTTAATTTAGTACGGTTACACTCATTGATGGTTGCTTTAGCATACGAAAGGTTGATATTACTCAATGGTTTCTCGTTTGGATAAAGAAACTTCTCAGCAAGTAAGTTACCATAACTCAAATTGATATTTGTTTTAGCTCTTACCGTGTTGATGTAGATATCTCCAAACTTATTATTTAAAGAAATTTGAATGTACTCAGGCATAAATACCTCATAATCGATACTGAATTTATTACCTGTTTTGAAAGATTTTTCCATCTCAGTGAATGCCATAATGGTTTCACCAATCTGATCCATATTGATATCAATACCCTTGAACAAGGATTCTGCTTTAGATTCGTTAGAGGCATGAACCGTAATGGTTGCTTTTATAATAACTGAATCAACTTCCCAATTTTTGATCTCAATATCTCCGTATTTGTTCTCAATGGTTAATTGGTCACCTTGATTTACAGCATATTTCCCATCGAATGACTTGATGTAATCATCCGAAGCAAATACCTGGCTACTTATTCCGATAGAAAGAAATAGCAAAAGTGCAGTGAGTTTCAATCTAGTTGTTTTCATGCTAATAGGTTTTTATATTATTTATTATTTTTTCTAAATATTAATGATATCTGTAAGAGCAATATCTTGTTGGTTTACCAGATATAATTGTTGTACAATTTTAGTTAATATGTTGTTTTTAACCTGAAAGTGTTCGATCATAGCCTGAATGATACGTTCATCTTTAGGATTTGTTTGTAACTCCTTTTCAAGCTGCTTGTATAGCTTGTCCATACTGGCAAGCTCTTCTTTTATTGTGTTTTGTTCTTGAATATCAGTAGATTTTGATAACTGACTGATAATATCGAGTTGTTTGTCAATACTTGCTTTAAAATAGTTTTCTACCTCTTGATATTCAGGTGAAAGCTGACCAAAACTAAAATGTGGTGACTTAATTTCACGAAGCTGATAAGTCGTCAAACCAGCAATTGCCACTATAGCAATCATGGCTGCAATTTTCATCAAGTTTTGCCATTGCCATTTGGATTTGGATTGATGATGCATTTGCATTTTCTGTCTAAACTGATCGAAATGGTCGTCCTGAGGTTCTTCACTATCGAACTTCGATCGGTTTTGTCTAATTGTTTTATCTATATCGTTCATTTGATTCTTCTTTTTAATGGCTTATTCGTGCAATCTTTTAATATCTGAATCAATTTCTTTTTTGCTCTGTTGTATTGCGATCTTGAAGTTGAAGCTGATATGTTTAATATCTCACTGATCTCTTCATGATCGTATGCTTCTATCAAATAAAGTGTCAAAACAATTCGATAGCCCGATGGTAATAGTTCGATGGCTTTTTTTATCTCTTCGACACTGTTTTCAGTTTCAATTGTATCATTTTTATCTTCTTCTTCGCTAAGTTGATCTATTTTCTCATCGAGAGGAAGAGCATCAATTTTATTTCTTTTTAGATAGTCTAAAGCTTTGTTTACGACTATTCTTTTTAACCAGGCTCCAAAACTAACCTCTCCTTTATACGAATCAATTTTATCAAAAGCAGATAAAAAGGCTTCCTGCATTACATCTTCAGCCTCCTGAGTATTGTTTAAAATACGCAAGCTGGAATTATACATGGCCTTGTAGTATAATTTGTAAATCTCAAATTGAGCCTTAGCATTACCTTGGCGACAAGCATTGATTAAATCCTGATGTATGTTCTGGTAGTTGGAGCTCATTAACTATTTTCTAATCTAATGACGAGTTGATAATTGAAGTGTTGCACATTTTCCTAAGTCAGGAATGTTTTTTTTAGAATAGATAAATATCGGTAAATAAAATCAGATGTTTGATGCTTACATAAAAAATCCTGATCTATTTTATAAATAGGTCAGGATTATATGCTTATGTCTTAGATGAAAACCAGCTTAGATGCTACTCTGCGCCATCAAAAATAATGTTATAATTGTCCCAGAAATCTTTATCATAGTCCATATTTTCATAGTAGGCCCTATTTTCAATAACTTCAGGATTGGTTGTTATAATTTTCGTGATCAACATTTCTGAATTGGTATCTAGAATTTTCTTTTCACCTGTAGTCTTATTTTCAAGTTCGTGATGACGTTTATAGTCAACGTAACTTAAGTAGTAGTAACCAAAATGCTCTTTATAAGTAGAACTAAAATCGTATTCTATTTTAATAGGTTTCCATTCTTGTCTTTCCGGGTTGACGTAGAAACTACGTCCTTGTGGAGAATAGTTGCTCGCTACAACATGTGTTTCATTTTTGATGACAGAGAAATCTTTAAGTTTAATATAAATTTTCCCTGAGTAAGAGGTCGCATAATAATCACTGGTATTACTTAATAGTGGTTTTTTGCTTTTGTATGCAATAACCCAAATTGAGTCATTTTCATATTCTGTTACACGTTCTAAACTTAGATCGTAAAAATTAAGATGGTTCTTATTCAAAATATTACCGCGACTTCTTACGATATCCATTTCCAATAATTCATCCAGATAGGTAGACCCATCAGCTAAAGAATTATTTTCAAAGTTTTTTCTCACCTGTAAAAATCGGTACGAACGCTCTTTAAATACTTGATAGGCATTCTCTCGAACATAGCCTTTATCATCGTATATACGAATAGCGGCTTCTCTTTTGCGTTCTAGTTTTTGATCCTTCGACTTTTCAGCACGATAATAGATGTCGTAATTAAAAGGCGTTTGTAAATAGTTGTCAGGAATTCTGTCTATGGCATTTTTAAGCATTTTGATTAATACCAATGACTGAGCCGTTACTTCAACTTCGGCTATTTTATAATTCACAGGTTTCAACTGAATACGAAGTGTATCAACTTCGCTGCAATCTTTCAAACTCGAATTGTAAGTGGTGAATCCAACGGCAGATATCTGAATGTTTTTATCTGCATATTTACCTGGTACTTTTAGTTCAAAATAACCATCAAAATTTGTAGCCGCTCCAATATAAGTGTCCATTACACCAATATTGGCAAAAGGAATGGCTTGCTGGTTAGCTGCATTGGTAAGTTGACCAATAATTCGTATTGTTTTGATTTCCTCCTCTTCTTGTGCTTGAACGGTTCCAAGCCCATATGTTAGGATGAATAGTGCGAAAATGAATTTTTTAATCATATAGTTTAATTCGAAGGATGAGTCATTTGTTTTAACTTTTGAATAATTACTTACAAGTATTTTGCCAAAAGTATTCGAGAAGCTAAATTAGTTATTTTATAAAATATGCACGAGTAAATTATCGAAAGAAATCTCTGCGCTTATCTTTATTAAGTTTATTTAACTTGTTATTGTACACATATAAATTGTAAATTGCACAATTAAAATTAAGATCCACCATCTGAAAATATCTCACATTATGAATAAGAAAATACTGATTTTATCAATTATACCACTGGTACTTGTATCTTGTGTGGTTTCGAAACGTAAATACGAAGAGCTTGATTACGCTAAACGAAAAAGTGATGCTCAGGTACGAAAGCTAGGAAAAGATAATACGGCTTTAAATTCAAAATTAAAGCAAACATTAGCTGAGTATAACGATATGAAAAACAGTATGGCGGAAAGTAATGCTCAAAAGAATGTTGAGATTGATCAATTGAGTACAGAATTGTTTTCAATGGCTTCTGATACAACTAGTCTAAAGCAAAAATTACATGAGACTTTAGGTAATTATAAATTTGCTCAGGAACGCAATGCTGAAAATGAAGCGATAATCAATAAACTGAATGATCAGGTAAAGACTTTGAAAGCTGAGTCGTCTCGTCTTGAACAGGATCTAAGTGCAAGCCTTAAAGATAAAGAGTGGGAAAGTAAAAAAGTAGCTGGTGAGAAATTGAAGCTTGAGGAAAAAATTGCTCAAAAGGACAACCAGATAGCTAAGGTGAAAAAGGAGATGGAAGTGGTTAATGGAAAAATTGCATGGTTGCGTAAAGTGAAAAAACAAAATGATGCAGAGATTGAGAGGTTGACCAATCAGATGAATCTTTATAAAAAGGAATATGAAAAGGCTATTTCTAAAGAGTAGGCATATCGATATGAAATTAAAAAAAAAGCTCCCAACAGGGAGCTTTTTTTATACCTTAAGATTTAAGATAGTTTTTAAAAATTTGATAATTATTAGCCATTTTAATGCTGTGTTTTTCTTTTGTCAGGCAATCCTTGAGGTGATTCGGAATTTTAACTTTAGTTTGAATAACCTCTTCTACCACATCTATAAATTTCGCGGGATGGGCTGTTTCTATGAATACACCTAATTCATTTGTATTATTCAGTTCTTTTTGTAATCCTAAATAGGCAACTGCTCCATGCGGATCGAGAATATAAGCAAAGTCATCGTACACTTTCCTCATAATTTTCTTAGTTTGCTCATCGTTGAATGAAGCTCCTTTTAAATCAACACATATTTTAGGGTGATTTTCTTGATAAAGAGTCATCATTCTATCAAAATTACTTGGTGAACCCACATCCATCGCATTCGATATGCTGGGAATCGAATCTTTACTAACATATTTTCCTGTTTCCAGATAATCAGGAACAACCTTGTTTATATTGGTCGATGCGATAAACTTTTTTATAGGAAGGCCCATTTGCTTAGCGATTAAACCTGCAGTAAGGTTACCATAGTTTCCACTCGGAACAGAGATAACAAGATCTTTGTTCTGTTTTTTCAACTGACCGTAGGCATAGAAATAGTAGAAACTTTGAGGAATTAGTCGTGCTATATTAATGGAATTAGCTGAGCTTAATTGCATCTCCTCATTTAACGCTTTATCCTGAAAGGCTTGTTTAACCAAGGCTTGACAATCATCAAAGCTGCCATCAATTTCCAGTGCTGTAATGTTGTTACCAAGTGTGGTTAATTGTTGCTCTTGAATTTGGCTTACTTTTCCAGATGGGTATAAAATAACAACATCGATATTCTTAATTCCTAGGAATCCGTGTGCAACGGCACTACCTGTATCACCAGAGGTTGCAGCTAGAATAGTCACTTTTTCTTTGCTCTCTTTTGCAAAATAACTTAAGCATCTCGACATAAATCGTGCACCTACATCTTTAAAGGCACAGCTTGGTCCGTGGAATAGCTCCAAAGAGTAAACATTAGGCTCGAAAGAAACTAATGGAGTGGGGAAGTTAAGTGCATCGTCGCAGATTTCCTTAAGCTTATCAGTAGGAATATCATCACCTAAAAAGTGTTTTGAAACCTCAAACCCAATTTCAGCTAATGATAAATTATGAAGATTATCGATAAATGATTTATCGAATTTAGGAAGGCTTTCGGGATAGAATAAGCCTCCGTCAGGAGCAAGTCCTTTTATCACAGCTTCTTTAAAACTGACAGAAAGATCTTTATTGTTGGTACTATAGAATTTCATATTTATAACTGCTTGTTTTGGTTAATAGTTGAGTGGTTATTCTAGTATTCTAACGCCATTGTTGCTTACTTGAGACGTGTAAATGAAATAAGGTATTGTGGTTTTTGAATAGACCTCATTCATTGCTGAACTCACAGCTTTCGCTTTATTTTCACCTTCGCATAAAGCGAATACAGAAGGACCTGATCCTGAAATACTACAGCCTAAAGCTCCAGCTTTCAAGGCAGCTCGTTTTAAGTTATCAAACTCTGGAATTAAGATTTTACGTTGTTTTTCTACTATATGATCTTCCAGTGAACGACCAATCAAATTATAATCTGATTGATGTAGACCAGATATTAATCCAGCAACATTTCCCCATTGACGAATGGCTTTTTTCAGATCAACTTCAGAAGATAATAATTCTCTGGCTTCTTTGGTCTTAATTTCAATTTGTGGATGAATAACCACGCACCATAAATCTTTTGGCGATTCAATTTGAATCACATCTAATGGGTCATAAGCTCGAACAATACAAAACCCACCTAATACAGTTGGTGCAGCATTATCTGCATGCGCATCACCCGAAGCAACAACTTCACCTTGCATGGCAAAATCAACCAACTGTTCTCTGCTATATGGTTTACCCAGTAATTCATTGACCGCAACCACAGCACCTGCTGCGCTCGCAGAACTTGAACCAATTCCACTACCTGGTTTAATGTTTTTCTTTATCTCGAGATCGAAACCTTGATTACTGCCTAAATTATCAAGCATAGCCTGAATAGCAACACTTGCAACATTTTTTGATGGTTCTGTAGGTAGATTTTCATATCCTTCAATACGCTTGATATGAATTTTGTTTGAGTCATTTTTACTAATAATCATTTCGTCACCAATGCCATCAATGGCAAATCCCAGGATATCGAATCCACATCCTACATTTGAAACACTTCCCGGTGCAAATACTTTTATGCTTTTATTCATTTTCTATTTATCTGGGGAGATTAAAGTCTCCAATTTTGAGTTCTTATTTTGATGAAATACTTATGATATCTCCGAATATACCAGAGGCTGTAACTTCAGCACCTGCACCAGCCCCTTTGATAATCATGGGTTGATCTTTATACCAAAGTGTATTTAGTGAAACCACACTGTCTTTTCCGTTGATATTATAAAAAGGATGATCAGCGCTAACAGCTTTCATGCCAACACTTGCTTTGCCCTTATTAAAACTTGCCACATATCGGAATCTAACATTCTGCTCTTTCATCTGTTTTCTCCAGCCTTCAAAGTATTCCTTTTTTTCAACAATTCGCTTGATTAATTCATCTAAAGTTTCCGTTTCAAGGCAATAATCAGGAACCATTGGTTTAAGCTCTACATCTTCTGTTTTTAAAATATAGCCAGACTCACGAGCAAGAATTAGAAGTTTGCGAAGTACATCAACACCGTTTAAGTCCAGTTTTGGGTCAGGCTCAGTAAAACCTTCTTCCATTGCGAACTTCAAGGCCTCGTCAAAACTGTAGCCTTCCATAAACTTGTTAATGATATAATTCAAGCTTCCTGAGACCACTGCTTCAATATTAGTGATGTCATCACCTGTGTTTTTTAGGTAATTGATCGTGCTAATTACTGGCAAACCCGCACCCACGTTACTTTCAAATCTAAAATCGACATTATTATTTTTAGCCGTTTGTTTTAATTGTCTATAGTTCTCAAAGTCTGATGAGGCGGCAATTTTATTACACGCTACTATCGAGGTTGTAGTCTTTAATATCTGCTCGTAAACTTCACTGACTTCTTGACTGGCTGTAATATCTACAAAAATGGAATTTCGTAGATTCAAATTTCGAATATGCGTGATGAACTTCTTGATGTCGGCTTGTTCCCCTTCATTGTTGAGTTTGTCTTTCCAATTTTCTATCAAGTTATAATCTTCGGCAAAATACATTTTCCGACTATTGCTGACAGCTCTAATTATTAGATCGATGCCATTTTCCTTAACAAGATGATCATGTTGGTTTTTGATATGCTCTAAAAGCTTGCTTCCAACATTACCAACCCCAGCTACAAACAGATTAATTTTCTTTGAAGTTGTAATAAAAAACTTTTCATGAATTACATTCAAGGCTTTTTTAACATCAACAGTACGAACCATGAAGGTAATGTTTAGTTCATTCCCACCTTGAGCCATCGCCCGAATATTCATACCATTTTTCCCGAGAATACTAAATACTTTTCCCGATATGCCGGGAGTATAGCCCATATCTTCTCCAACGACAGCTATAATCGATAAATCTGGCTCCAGTTTTGGACTATCGACTTGATTTATACTAATTTCAGCTGCAAATTCTTCTTTAATAGATTCGCAAGCGCGAAAGCTGTCAGATTCATGAATAGCCACACTTATGCTATGCTCCGATGAGGCCTGCGTGATAAGACTAACATTAATTTTATGCATGGAAAGGCATGAGAACAAGCGAGCAGCAAAGCCACTTATGCCGACCATACCACTTCCGGATAGTGTGATGAGATTAATATTATTAATGGAGGAAAGTCCCCGAACAGTAGTTCGTTCAGATTTGGGGTGAGAACTAATTAGAGTTCCTTTTGCCTCGGGATCGAAAGTGTTTTTAATTAGTATATCGATTTTCTTCTGTAAAACCGGTGAAAGGGCAGGAGGATACATCACTTTAGCACCAAAGTGAGACAATTCCATGGCTTCCTGAAATGACATCTGATCGATAGGAACAGCTTGTGAAACCAGTCGTGGGTCAGCTGTATACATACCACTGACATCAGTCCAAATCTCAAGCTGTTTTACATCGAGAGCTGCTGCCAGAATAGATGCTGTATAGTCTGAGCCACCTCGGCCTAAAAGGCTTGGCTCATTGTCAGCATTAGAAGCTATATAGCCCGGGAATACCCCAATCTTAAAATCTTGTTTGATGGCTTTAATTCGTCTGTAGCTCTCATCTCTATTAAGTAGAATACCTTTGCCATTCTGAGTTTTGATGTATTTTCTTGAATCAAAGTGTTTTGCGTCTAAACCCGAAAGTTTGAAAAAGTTGACAATTAGATGAGAGGACAAAACTTCCCCTAAACCTAAAACTCGACATCTTACTTTTTCAGGAACTTCTTGTAGTATAAAGATACCTTGGAGTAAATTTGAAAGTTCAGAAAATTGATCATCTAACCAAGTCTTGAGCTCTGTATTGAGACTAAGTTCCTCGGCGAGATCCAAATGTCTTTTGTGAAGGTTTTCAAGGGTGTCTAAATAGAGTTTGTTCTGCGAACAGGCCAGTTCCAAGCAACTTGAAAGCGAATCCGTAACTCCACCGAGAGCGGATACTATCAGGATGGTTGTCTGATCGGAATTGATATTGTTGACTATTTTATGAACTTTCTTGAGACTATCGACTTGTGCGATTGAACTCCCTCCAAATTTTAGAATTCTCATATAGGTAGTTTTTTCATGGATTTATAAGGCAAAAAAAAAGCCTGCAGAATAACTGCAGGCTTTTATAAAATATTTTGTATTTATAAGCTTTACGTTATTCCACACGAGGATCGAGGCATCGTCATAATCGAGCCCATAATCATAATCGTCGTTGTGGTTAATGTAAAGTTCATTCTTTTCTTTTTTATTAACGACAAATATGGGAATAAAATTGGTAAATGCAAGAGTATGAAAATGTTTCTTTCGAAATTGGTGTGATTAAAAACTTTAGGGAGTTTGTGATATAGTTTGGTTGTATTGGTTCTTCAGATCGTTTATAATAAGATATAATAATAAAAAATGAATGAAAATAACTCATCTGGATATCTTGATTTATTGATATCTAATTTCTAGTTTTGCAGCATGAAAGTATTATTATTAGTTCTTTTGGCTGGAGCCGCCTTAACCATACTCATAACCTATTTGAGTAAATTGTTTTTCAGTAAAAATACTGATGAGCAGGAATCAGCTAGTGAACCGCTTGAAGAGTGTTGTGGGGCTCACGAAGTTTGTGAGACAGATTTACTGAATAAGATGTCTGAAGAAATAATTTATTATGAGGATGAGGAGTTGGATACTTATAGGAATTTCGAAGAGAACGATTACAACGACGATCAAATTGATGAGTTCAGAGAAGTTCTATATAGCCTAAAGGAAAAAGAAATTGAACCTTGGCTAAAAAGCCTTGAGTTAAGACATATTATTTTGCCTTCAACGATTAAATCTGAAGTGGTTTTCATGCTAGTGAAATAGGTTTTTGAAGATTAATTAATATTTCTAAATCGAATTCAAACGTTTGCTCTTCTTTATGTCCCCTGTTGAGACGTAATTTATATTTAGATATTCGATTAAAAAAGAGTACATTAGTGCGTGCTGCATGCCATTAATGAAGGAATAATCAAAAAAATGATGATTTAAGTTATTAATGCTTACCTTTGCGGCTTCATAAATTATTTGGTAGACGTTCTTTTGTCAGGGGTTTCATTCGTTTTGAATTGAAAATTTTAGTGTGACAGGGGGATTCATGCCATGTCACAATTAAATTATTCGAATGAGTTCATTTGATAACTTAGGTCTAGATAGACCAATTTTGGAAGCCATTACAGAATTAGGCTTCACAACTCCAACAGCTATTCAGGAAAAAGCAATTCCAGTTCTTTTAGAAGGAAGAAGTGATTTCGTTGGTTTAGCACAGACGGGAACGGGTAAAACGGCAGCATTCGGCCTGCCATTGTTACAATTAATTGAGCCAGATGAGAAGATCCCACAGGCTCTTATTCTATCTCCAACACGTGAATTAGGTATTCAAATTGCTGATGACCTAAAAATATTCTCAAAAAACATTCTGAACTTAAATGTTGTAAATGTTTATGGTGGAGCAAGTATCGACGATCAGATTAGAAAAATTAGAAGAGGTGCTCACGTTGTTGTTGCAACTCCAGGTCGTTTATTAGACTTGATTCGACGTAAAGCTATCAACTTATCAAAAGTAGAATATGTTATTCTTGATGAGGCTGATGAGATGTTGAATATGGGATTTAAAGAAGATATTGATGCTATCCTTTCAACGACTTCTGATGAAAAACTAACATGGTTATTTTCAGCAACGATGTCTGGTGAGGTTCGCCGAATCTCTAAGAATTACATGACTGATCCAGTTGAGGTGACAGTTGGTGCGGCTAATACAACGAATAAGAATATTGAGCATCAGTATTATTTGATGAACAATAGAGATCGTTACAATGTATTAAAGCGTATTGTCGATTTCTATCCGGATATCTATGGTATTGTTTTTTGTCGTACTCGTAAGGAAACCCAAGAGGTTGCTGAATTGTTGATGAAAGATGGTTATAATGCCGATGCTTTACACGGAGATTTATCTCAGGTTCAGCGTGACAGAGTTATGCGTAGTTTCAAAAGCAAATCATTACAAATGCTTG
>Ga0070728_10004852_pt1 | contig 13620 bp, 12 predicted proteins | sample tdDd471_FD_66723 | JGI IMG/M metagenome (GOLD analysis project Ga0070728, IMG submission 66723) | Marine sediment microbial communities from the Atlantic coast under amendment with organic carbon and nitrate - tdDd47.1 | ecosystem: Environmental > Aquatic > Marine > Coastal > Sediment | place...
ATGGTGATCTTCATCAATCATCTGAAGATCTCTCTCGAATTCATCCTGCTCATATTCAATTTGCGGATGCTTATAACGCACATTGTGCGTAGCCTTTATCAAAGCATATGGTTTTGCGATAGCCGGTAAACGCACATCCTCGATAAAGCGACAGTCAAAACGGATAGTCGCATAACCGATCAACCACCCCAAATAACCATGATCGACATGCTCCGCACGAATATCTTCCAGATCAACCTGATCAATTTGAACAAAAATCAATCCAGTTTTATGAATAAATCGCTCACTCGTCAAAACTGTCACGGTGGATATATAGGTTAAAAAATATGGCAACATCACCGCAAGCCCCGTAGCAATACCAAACAGCGGAATGGGCGTTCCATGACGACTTACCTGAACAATTCCCCAGTCGACATTAAACCACAACGTTTCAGGAGGAATAACCGAACCGGCATATCTGAACAAAAGCTCATCAGCCATAATACCTATACCGCCCATGAGAATAAACCAGAACACGCCCCAAGCCAGATAAATCCAGTGCGGGCGACGCACAGCGATAACCTTTTCGTTCGGGTTAATAATTTTTGCTATTTTTTTCATTAGTAACGCCCCCAACTTGTTCAAAGTACCGAGGAAAAATATCTTCCTACACCGAACCCGTAAGCATTACTTTTTTAATTCGTACAAAAACGTCGTTAGATGACAATTCAAACATCACTAACTTTAGCGACCAAAACATCACATGGAGGATCAGCCATCAAACTATTCGTAACAGGGCCAATCTTAGAGGTCTCATGTCCATGTGTCCCTACGCATATAAGCCCGACCTTCTCTTTTTGAGTTTTATCAATCAGCGCATAATAAGGATCCGAATCCACAAAAGAATACTCTATATCGATCTCTTCGCCCGGATAATTATTACTATAGCGTTGCTTCTGCACATCAATGAATTCAAGCATCTCCTTTTCACACTCTTCCTCATTTTGAGGACACGCCTCTATTACATCGACATATTGTGCATTGGGATTTAAAATCAACTTTTCATAAGCATGCACAACTTCAAAATGCGCCTTCGGAGCCAAAGCCACAGCCGCCTCGAAAGCTCTATAAAAACCGGGAGCAAAATCATTACCACATAAGACACTCTCATACGAAGCCACAGGTTTTTCCTTAACCATTAACACCGGAGACAAGCACCCTTTAAGCACACGTGAGAATGTCGTAGACATAAACATATCCATAAATCGAGCCTTACGGTGCATGCCCATAACAATCAGCTCGGCCTTAACCTGCGCAGCATGCTCACATATTGTTTCGTGCGGTTTATCACTCCTGACAATATCAATAGCAACATCCAAACCCTGCGCTTGCTTATAATCACCCATATAACCTTTAATGAGCGTCTCTATCTCACTCGCGCGGCCCTGTAAGTCATCCGGTTCTTTGCTCTTATCCGAGATCACATGCAAAATATGCAGTTGCGCACCATGCTCTTTCGCAAGCCTGATAGCCCTTTCCATCGCGCGATCCGAGTTTGCACACAGATCCGTTGCCAATAAAACACTTTTCATGTCTACCTCCCTTGCAATAGACGAAGCTATAACATCATGTTGCACTTATTTAATACTCAAGGATACCTACAAGCACACAAAAATCAAGCAGCAAATAGCAACGCCTCTCCTATAAGCTCTAAAAAAATGGCCCATTTTTGTAGACTTAAGATAGCCATTTTCAAACTTATATGCTAAAAATCAATCATTAGGGGAAGATAATAATCTTGGTTTCGCTCACACAGTGTTTCGACACACTGCCAAGAGCGAGTTATCTAATGACACTAAAATAAGGAATAATAAAATGAGCAACGACAACCTAACAAACGCACTAAAAATTGTCTTAGCAGACAGCTATGCGCTTTACCTCAAGACCCATAATTTCCACTGGAATGTAGAAGGCAAACGCTTCTATGACCTGCATAATCTTTTTCAAACGCAATACGAAGAACTAGCGATTGCCGTTGATGATATAGCCGAGACTATTCGTCAACTCGGATCAAAAGCACCGGGATCTTTCAAAACATTTTCAGAGATTACCAATCTTAAAGACGGTAACGAAAATTCTAGTGCTGAAGATATGGTAAAAGAACTGGCAAACGATCAGGCTATTGTAATGGAAAGCGTTACAGAAGCTCTTGATTTTGCAAAAGAAGTGGATGACGAAGCCACAATCGGCCTACTTGTTGACCGCCTAAGCGTGCACAGAAAAACACAATGGATGCTTAAATCCTTGGCTCAATAACCAATACACAACATTATCTAACAATGCAAAACGGGCTACATCACATAGCCCGTTTTTCTTTAACGATAATTAATAGTAAACAGCGTTTTCGTTTGACTAGGCGCTAGCGACGCAGCGTATTTTAATACGTAAGACGCGAAGCAACGACGCTCAAACGGGAAACGATGGAAACTATTTAGAGAACTGTTCGTATGCTTCCATAGCCTCTGCCGCATACATCAAAGATGGCCCACCACCCATGAAAATAGCAGCGCCCAAAGCTTCACAAACTTCTGGTTTTGTTGCACCAAGCTCTACCAATTCTTTCATGTGAAAACCGATACATCCATCACAATGTCCTGCAACACCCAGCGCCAGAGCAATAAACTCTTTAGTCTTCTTATCCAGCGCATTATCTTCTTTTGCGGCACCAGACATCGCACCAAATCCCTGCAATACTCCAGGAATATCTTTGCTCAGTTCTTTCATACCAGCTGTTATTGTTTTTGTTGCTTCTACATAGTCTTTCACAGTTAACTTCTCCTTATTGTGAATATTTTTTAAATAAAACTCGAGTAAACAACGTTTTTGTTCGGTCAGGAGCGAAAAGCGAGGTGCAAACAAAGCATCCGCAAAGGACCCAACAGTACGGCCAAACTAAAACGATAAAAACCTAAACACTCTTAACTTCAAATCCTTCAGCGATCCAAGCTTCAATTCCGCCTTCAAGATTATAAATTACTTTATCAGTCATTGCCCGCGCACAAGTTTCACACGCTTTGTTACTGCGCACGCCTGACTTACAGTGAAAAACAATTTTCTTATCTGGATTTTGCGGCAAAATTTCAGGGCCACAGTTATTAACAGGAACCAAAATAGAGCCTGGTATGCACGCTTCATTATATTCTTCAACTTCACGAACATCGATTAATACAGCCTCCCTGGCGTCAAGCCACTGCTTCAACGTTTTGGGATCAACTGGTTTCACTTCATTCATAAGCAGATTTCCTTTCAATGATTTCTTTTCGAAACACGAGCGCAGACCAGACAATGTCTCCACAACAGTGTTTATAGAACAAATATATTAATTATTAGTAAACGCTTACTAATACATTTCCAACTTAACATTCAGAAGTTAAAAACTATAGCGCAAACCGACATAGACATTCGTATTATCCTCTAATTGTCCATAGAATGTACTACGCTTCTTGCCGTAAAAAACATTCCCCCCTGCTTCTACTGTCCAGCTATCGTTAATCTTATAATTAGCTTTAGGCCGCACATAACCATCCTGATCACTTGGTGACCAAAAGTTAAACAACGAAAGCGTTAAGTTCTGATTCATAAGCTGCTTGGTTAGGCGTAGCGTTACCACATGGCGATTATGATCGGGCACAAAAGCCCCCGCAGGAGCATTAACTTTCAGCGCATCATACTCAAGTGTGCGCTCCAAATTATACTGCACACCGCCTGTCAACTCCGCAGCCAATTCTTGCTCATACCCAACCAAAAAACGGAATTGATCATTCGGCGTATAAGGGTCAGTCCCTCCCCTATCCTCACGGCTATCATAATAAGCCACCTCTACGCTTCCAATCCCGTTAAGAGCAGGCCCGCGAACGCTCGCCCCATAGACAGAAAGCTTAGGGAATGTTGCCCGCATCCCCGCCATGTCAAGCCCCTTCGGGTTCTTCCAATACCCGTAATAGCCATAGAGTGCCGTCTCATAAGCTCCAAAATTTCGATAGAGCCGCCCCGCCCATTCATCCTCATCAAACCAATCGCCCCGCGGATCAACTGAAAGAACATTGCTGCGCCCGGTTTGCCCACCAGAAAACGGATCATACGTGCTTATACGCGCGCCATCTGCATATCGATCAGAATTAAACTTGGGCGTATAGACAACGTCCAGATTAACCGCGTCCGAAAAGAGCGAAGCCTTCAGCGCATCGGACGGTACTTTAAGATATTCCTCATCCCGACCAATAAAGAACGAATCAAAATCTTTAGGAAACATATCATTGAGGAAAACCAAATCCCCCGTCCCCCATGTCAAAATCTGGCGTCCGACTTTCATATCCATAAAATCCGTCGCCCGCCAAGCCAAAAACGCCTCACGCAAATCAAGCCAACCATCACCGCTATCCAGACGAGCAGCATAACGATCAGCTACCGGATCAATCACAAAATCTGCGGTAATCCGCCCGCTTAAGCTATCCCAGAATCTCTCGGCCTGAAGCTGCTTACGTATTTCACCGATACTGACATCCTTCTCATAAGATTGATCATGAATACGCACACCGCCGCGCACTTCGATAAACCCCGTCAAACCAAAGGGTAAACCAAGCCCTGTCTCTTCAGAATAACCTTCCTGAGCGCTCACTACTTCACTACCGCCCAACCCCATAGGCAAGCTTGGCTCTTCGGCTAAAACAGCCTCCGCCGATAACAAAATCGACAAATAAATAGAGAATATAAACAAAGATCTTCTAATCATCTTTTTAAGTACTGTGTAGGAGGTTGCCGCAAATACCGCTCTGCAAATATATCATCTGGCAGCTCTACATCATATTGCACACTGCCATAGCTAAGGATCGTCTTATTCCCAGAACGCAAATCTTTCATAGAGCCTTGAGTAACGGTCGGATATCCCTGCACCGTATCCACCTTCTCGGCCATACCTTCGCGGTATTTCTCGCCCTTCTTATCGTAATATTCAATCTTCACAGGAATAAAACTGATCTTGTGGATATAGCTTTTGTAATAACCAAACTCCACGGACGCCGTATCTTTAGGCACGCTTTTAACAACGTAGTAATTATCCGTCGTCTCCAAAAGCTCGTGCGCATCCTCACTTGGATTTCGCCCCGACACATCCTCATAGAAAAAGTCCGACCCGACAAAACTTGTGCGCTCATCTGATGCAGCAATTCTCTTCACAAGATCCAAAGCAGGTAAGTATAACCAACGATCATCATCTCTACCGACATGCTTATAAACCATGAACACTGTTCGGTTCACATCTGCCGGGCGATTGAAATAAACATAAAATTTCTGCTCTTCATCATCATCACCAATATCTTTGCGCAATATCGTAAAATCACGCATACGCTTACGCCCTTGCTTATCAACAATCTCCATCTTTACCCGCGCACGCCCATCCGCGCCTTGATAATAAGCGGTATGATTAGCCTTCGCCACGATCTCGTTCACATCCATCGCATAAGCCGGAGCGCTCATAGCCAAAACCCCGGCAATCGATAATGCTGCACATTTCAAAGATCCCATTTTCATTTCTCTCTCCCAATCAAACGTTTCTCAAACACCGTAATCATAGCCGGCAATATCAAAAGCGTTGCCGCTCCTGCAAACACCAAAATCGCCGAGATAAAGAACCCTACCGTTTTATATGGCACAAGCGGGGCAAACAGCAGCGGCGTAAACCCCATACCAATCACAATCACATTACGAGCAATTGCCCTAGCTGGTTCACCAAACACAGTGTTTTTAGCCGCGTCCCAGCTCCCCGCCGTCCTCAAAGCCTCACGGCTCCGCGCCAAAAAGTGAATAGCGTAATCAACCGCCAGCCCCAGCGAAAGCGAGGACAGCACCGCAACCGGCATATCATAGTCCTTGCCTACAAAACCTATAATTCCATATATAAACGCAATCGTTACACTCAGCGGGATCATCGACAGCGCGCCCCAAAGCACCGAGCGGAACAGCAGGGTCATCATCACCAGCACAATCACAAACGACCCGGCGAAAGCCTCAACCATTCCCGCCACCATTTTATCCTGCCAAATCACATTGATATAGGTCAGGCCAAACCACTGATGTTCCAGAGCCACCGGAGCCTCATGCTTTGCCATGTAGCTCCCGACAGCTTCAACAATCTTACTCATATCCTTGTTATCACCGCTTTTAAGCTGAATCCACAACACCGTCTTGTCATAGGACGGCGTAGTAAAATGCCACAAATCATTAGGACGGTGAGAATTCTGATAAGTCATCAAAGTCTGCGCCACCGCGTTTTGGCTTTCCGGAATACGAAACGCCTTCTCGTCTCCCAAATAAAGCTCACGGTGCACCGTCTTTATAATATCGGGCAGCGCATTGCTTTTCCCGACCAGTCCGGTCGTCAGCAAATACTCCTGCAGCCCTTCAACAAAGCGCAGCATTTCGGGCTGCTTAAACAATTCACTCCGGCCGTATGCTGCATCAACAAGCCCCGCAACATTATCCCACGCATAATAGATATCATCGTCTGGAGCACTATCTTGCTGCCCATAGATAAAGTCCTTAATCACATTAATATCACCGCCAAGCTCTGGCAAAGCTTTTCTCAATATCACACCCTGCGGATTATCATCATCAAGCGCAACACCCAAAGCTGTGACAAATTGCTCTTTAACATCAAACGCAGGGCTCAGCTCCAAATACGCCATATAAGTCCCGGCAAAGCGCTCATTCAGCGCCCTATCTGCAACGCGAATTTCATGATCAGCCGAAAACCACTTCACAGGATTATCATTAATCTGTATTTTGCTAATGCCATAGACTGACACCCCCAAAAGCACCAGCATAACCGCCAAAACCACTTTAGCCTGAGCAAAAGTAAAACACCCCGTTACGTGCAGCAATTTAGCTAATAGAGAGTCAGGATGCTCCTCGTCACTACTATGATCCAGACCAAATCCTTCCAATGATTCTTCGCTCATCAACATAATATAAGCCGGAACCAGCGTGATCGTGAAAATCCAAGCCATAAACACACCAAACGCGATAAACACCCCAAAGACCTGCACAGGCGGAATTGGTGTAAAGGCAAGAGAACCAAACCCCGCCGCCGTAGTCAGCGAGGTAAAGAACATCGGCATCGAAAGCTCTTTCATCACATGGATAATAGTTTTATGGCGGTCTTTATATTTCGGATACACATCAAAAAAATCAGACAAAATATGCACCGCGTCCAGAACAGCGATCGGCATAATAAAGATCGGGATCATCGAAGACATGATATGCACGGTATGCCCGCTCATCACCAACGCGCCCATCGTCACAATCACAGACACCATTGCCACGATTATCGGCGAGATAATCAGCTTCACACTACGGAAGAAATACCACATCAGCGCAAAAATCAGAAGCATCGCCATAGGCGCAGAAATCGCCATTTGCACAAACATCTCTACACCGAACGTGTCCTGCGCAACTGGAAGCCCCGTGATATAATACGTATCATTGCCGCCCAGCGTCTCTATCTTCTCACGAAGCATATTGGAAACCTTATAACTCACGCTTTTGGACGTAATCGGTATATAAAGCGCTATCGCCTGCCCGTCTCCAGAAACCAGCGTATCCCTCAAAAACGGAATATTACTGGCCTTCTCCGCCAGCGCCCTGGCATCCGCCTCGCTTGACGGCGGCGCTTTCATCAACCATTCAAAGCGCACGCTCCCCAAACCGCCTTGCTCGATATTATCAACATTAGACGGCGAAATAATCTCTGCGCCAACAACGCCTTCCTGCGCCCCATCAGCGCCTTCCCATGTTATCTCGCGAGCATATTCGCCAAGCTCATATATATTTTGCAACGATTGAACATTAAACACACCGTTTGGATCGGTTTTGTTCTCCACCCCCACCACAATAATATCGTAAAGATTATACTCGCTTTTACGCGCATTATGAAACACACGCACAGGCTCTTGCGCCGAGAGCATATTTTCAGGATCAGTATCTATCTGTAATGGAGAAAGCTGCGGGAATTTCTCGGGCGCTATGGACGGCGCGGCAACACCCACTATAAAAAGAACGCTTAAGCATATGGCAAATCGCGTGAACCATCTTGGTTTTTCAGCAGCCAGCTCGGATAACAACATCATGTCTTTATTCCCTACTTAAATGCACGCCCGGACTTAACACCCATACGCTTAAGGATAATTGCAAGTGGACAAAAACCAGTAAAAGCAGCTTGAATCATATTTAGCCCCACAAAACCTGTTAACGCAAACCAAATCGGCGTAACATATAATCCCAGGATCATACTCACTAAGACAATGGTTCCTGCAAATGCTAGAATGATACGATCTATATTCATTGACTTAACTCCTGCGTACGGATAAAGTTATATTAATATATTTTAATTTAATAATTATTAATATATTGTCAAGAAAAAACATACAGCCGTCGTCACCAACGAAGACAAACAAAACATGTTTAAGGAAACAACCACAGTGAAACACGAAGACATGAAGGGCGCTTTAGAAGCTATCAAGACACTGAACCATCCAGTGCGACTAAGCATTCTATGCAACTTGATTGAACAAAATGAAATGTCAGCAGGTGAAATCGTTGAACAAGAAAAGGCGCTAGCCAGCCAATCTCAAGTATCACAGTACTTAAAATGGCTTAGAGATCAGGGCTATGTTCAAGCGCGAAAAAAAGGACAGCACGTTTACTACACAATATCTTCCCCGCAAATACGTGCCCTAATCGAAAAAATGCACGAAATATTTTGCAAAGATAAGAACTTCTGCGACTAACGCCAATTAAACACAGCTATACTTAATACTTACCAAAACGAGCTTCAAAAACTAACAGTTTTTAGTCCATTTCGCACATGCAAAAATTGCTATTTCACCCTCTTATGATAGAATCCGTATCTACAATATTGCCTGCAATAGGCTAATATTTTTCCTTTTTAACCCCTCTTTAAGGAATTTAGTGTTTTATACAACACAAGAAATGACCAAATCCAAGCATTATAATACAATGCTAATTTAATAAAGTCGTCCTTATTTGTTTTGGAGCATCGCTACAAAACCCCACTGTTTAAAAGTTCTTAAATTCAATTTAACCGCCTCGAGTTCGTTTACGTCTACACCACGAAAGGTTTATGTAATGTCCAGTGAAATGCTAGAGAACCATGTCTTTGACGAAATTAAGATAGGGCAATCTGCTCAAATAACACGCCAATTAACCCAGCAAGAAATTCATTTATTCGCTGCTGTATCCGGGGATGTAAACCCCACTCACCTAGATGCCGAATATGCAGAAAAAACACGTTTAAGCGGCATTGTAGGACACTCCATGTGGTCCGGCAGCTTAATCTCCTCTGTTTTAGGAACTGAACTTCCAGGCCCTGGCACAGGTTACTTAGAACAAGACATAAAATTCAAACAACCCATTAAAGTTGATGAAACTATTACAGCAAAAGTCACTGTCAAAAAGAAGATCAAAAAAGATAAAACCGTGATCTTTGACTGTGTTTGCACCAACGAAAAGGGTGAAATTGTTGCTGATGGAACCGCGAAAGTTCTAGCTCCCATCCGCAAAATCAAGATCCTTCGCCCTGACACACCGATGATTTCCGTTCACGGTAAATATCACTACGAAGACACATTGGCAAAAAGCCGCGAACATGACGCCCTTCGCGTTGCTGTAGTTCACCCGGTTAGCCCTAGCGGAATCGAGGCAGTTGCCGACGCCGTTACAGAAGAACTAATAGAGCCTGTATTGATTGGCCCCAAAGACCGAATTCTAGACGCCATAAAAGAAAGTGGCGTAGAAGGCGCAGACAAATGGGAAATCGTTAACTCCGAGCACAGCCATGACTCTGCTAAAGTTGCCGTTAAACTAGCTGTAGCAGGTGAAGTTGAAGCCATTATGAAGGGAAATCTTCACACAGACGAACTTTTAGGAGCTGTCGTCCCCTCTTCCTCAGGGCTACGTACAGAGCGCCGGATCTCTCACGTCTTCCTTTTAAACGTTCCTACGTATCACAAACCATTAATGATTACCGATGCAGTTGCCAATATCACGCCGGATTTGGCCTCCAAAGTTGATATCTGCCAAAACGCAATTGACCTATGGAACGTCTTGTTTGAGGAAGAGAAGCAGCGCCTGCCAAAGGTTGCTATCCTTTCCGCTGTGGAAACAGTGACGGGAAGCATACCTTCCACGCTTGATGCAGCCGCTCTTTGTAAAATGTCTGACCGCGGCCAAATCACAGGCGGCGACCTCGACGGCCCCCTAGCCTTCGATAACGCCGTTAGCATGGCTGCTGTTAAAACCAAGAAAATTGTCTCCAGTGTTGCCGGAGACGCCGACATCCTCGTTGCTCCAAACATCGAATCAGGAAATATCCTGGCCAAACAACTCATCTTCTTGGGCGGAGCAAACGCTGCCGGTATAATGCTTGGAACCCGCGTTCCAATCATCCTGACCAGCCGCGCTGACTCAATTAGAACGCGCTTACTATCATGTGCAGTTGCCAAAGCTATGGCTCACGCTCGCAGACAAGGAAAGATTAAATAATGCAACAGAAATACTTATTTGTAATCAACTCAGGATCGTCCAGCGCCAAGTTCCGCCTTTTCGGACTAACCTCGGATCTCCCCCTCCTCGCTCAAGGAACTGTGAACGAGATAGGCGGAGACTCCAGGTTCTCGGCTAAAACCATTGGCCGTGAAACTCAGGATCTGCCTGTGTGTCCACTAAAAACGCATGAAGATGCCTTTGACCACGTCTTGGCATGGCTCGCGCATAATGATTTTGCTCTTGAAGATATCAAAGCCGCTGCACACCGCGTTGTTCATGGTGGCGAACGCTTCTCTACTCCAGAATTCTTAAGTGACGATACCCTAGAGTACCTCCACTCCATCACCCACCTTGCGCCATTGCACCAACCCCATAACTTGATCGCAGTCGACATCTTGGCCGATAAAGTACCAAACATCTTGCAATATGGATGCTTTGATACGGCGTTTCATGCCAATCATGAGCCTTTATTTACGCACTTCGCTTTGCCTAAAGAAATGGCAGAACAAGGTGTGCTGCGCTACGGCTTCCACGGCATGTCATATGACTGGATCGCCGAACAGCTTGAGAAAAATCACCCGGAACTAGCCAAAGGCAAAGTTGTTGTTGCTCACCTTGGAAACGGAGCGAGTTTATGCGCCCTTAAAGAAGGCAAAAGCATCGATTCCACAATGGGCATGACGGCTCTTGACGGCCTACCTATGGGAACACGCACAGGCGCAATTGATGCTGGCGCAGTCCTGTATATCATGGATCATATGGGCTATGACATCAAACAGATGGAAAAGCTTCTCTATAAGGAATCCGGGCTACTAGGACTATCAGGCATAAGCAACGATATCAAAGCCTTAACCGAAAGCGATGATGAGGACGCCAAATTTGCTGTAGAATATTTTGCATTTAAAACCGCACAATATATCGCAGCAATGGCTGTATCAATCGGCGGCATAGACGGGCTTGTATTCACCGCAGGAATTGGCGAGAACTCCGAAGACGTTCGCAATACTATCCTCAAACATCTGGAGTTCATGCCAAAATTTGAAACGCATGTTATTCCAACCAACGAAGAACGCCGTATCGCTGAGAAGATTTGGGAATATTACGCAAAAGATATCCTAAACTCCCAAAACACCCTCCATAAAAGAGCCGCGTTCTAGGACAACTTAAGTAAAGTAAAAAACCAAACTTCAAAAAACCCGGGAATAAACACCCGGGTTTCTTTAATGAAACTTAGGTTCGTTAGAGCCTTAGTTGAGATTATCCCCGTAGGGGATTGTTGCAACAAATAATAGTGACTATTTTATTTATGGTTGTTAAGCTAGCGCCGACATATCCTAAAAAGGCAATCCTTATGAAATTTAGATGGCTATTAAACACAAGCATTTTCTGCACTATTATCTTCTTCAGCTCCCCGCTTTTTGCTACAAGCACTACTGACTGCCCATCAGGAAAGGAAAAGTTGTGCAAACAAATAACTAACCTAGAAGAAATATATTCACAACTTCCCGCTCAACCCGACTTTAATCAAAGAACCCTGTTTGGACCTACATATGCTTTAGCACTCGGATACGCCCATCTGGGAAACACAGAAAAAGCAGAAGAATATTATAAAAGTTCTCTAAACATATCCTCTAGTACAATTGAAAACCGCTATAACCGCACGGGCATCCTTGAGCAATATATGCTGCAAAAGCAGTACGGTGATGCATTTACCTACCTTAAAAAGAAAGATGTTCATAGATCATTATGCAAGAGTGCTATTCAAGTATTTTCTTATCAAAATAGAGTCGATCTAATTGAGCGTTTCCTTAAAGAAACGACATGCTCCCCTAGCTCATTATCCAATGGAGCCAAACACTTAAACAAAGACCAAATCATAAACCTATACATAAAAGTGAGTGATTTTTATGACCACATATCAGGCATAAAATATAAAAGGGATTTAAAGCGCGAAATCAACTACCTACTTGAGATGATAGCAAAGAAAAGCTTAGATAATGATATAAATCCTAGTCTTCCTGAATTAATAGAAAAAAGAGCTCTCACGAACAACCCTGATAAGACCACCATAAAAAAACTAATCTCTTTCTATGCTGCAAAGAATGATATAAAAGCATTAGAAATTTTTACGGAGAACAAACACAAATTCAAAAATGCTACAAACATCATCCCCTTCTACGATCTACAGCATAATCCGACAGAATTATCTCTTATTATTTATAATAAAATTGAAGACCCAAACCGCAAATTCAAGGCATTAAGACAACTCCTTAGATATGTTTCCAAGACAACCAAAATTGCTCAAAAAAAAGAATTCGAGCATATATCTGATATGTGCCTGAACATGACCTTTGCGCAGTGTATCGCCGATCATCTTCCAAAAGAAAAAATAACAGAAAAAATGGGTTTAGAAATTGATGCCTACACATCCAATTACAATCACCTTCATAATTTCGAAGCAAACAACAAAACCTTAGAAATAGAAAAATATAAAGTATTAACGATTTATACAAACACTAACGGTAATTATGCTGCTGGAAATGATAAAAAATTAATTTCAAAACCACCATTGTGGGGTGCACATATATGGATCGCACATAAAGATGATTGTGATGAATACTATCGCGAAGATATTGAGAGAATACAAAACAATGTTCAAGATAAAGGCAAATATATTGGAGAAAAGCCATACCTTGCTGTGCAATGTCTTGTTACAAGAAATCAACACGAAGACTTAGTTTTAAAATCAAATACAAACGAATACGCTTGGCTAACAGAGCTTATCGTAAGGGCTTATTACAATACGTTCAGTCAATCTTATGAACAATTATTGAAAGAGACGGCTTACTTAAAGGAAAATACCAATAAGAAAATATCAAATGCAATAATTACGGTTTTACTAAGTGATCTGGCAACAGTTTAACGGACAGTTTTTTACGCGACTTTCCCAATTTTCTCAAAATCCACAGGTGATCTATAATTATTAGCTGAATGAATTCTGATACGATTGTAAAAAACTTC
>Ga0070728_10004854_pt1 | contig 13616 bp, 13 predicted proteins | sample tdDd471_FD_66723 | JGI IMG/M metagenome (GOLD analysis project Ga0070728, IMG submission 66723) | Marine sediment microbial communities from the Atlantic coast under amendment with organic carbon and nitrate - tdDd47.1 | ecosystem: Environmental > Aquatic > Marine > Coastal > Sediment | place...
CGGCGTTCCTGGGTCCTCACGTGGTGCGGTGCGCCCGGGCCCGTGGTCACGAGGTCACCCTTTTCAACCGGGGCCGCACCAACACTCATCTCTTTCCCGACGTGGAGAAGCTGGTCGGCGATCGCGACGGCAACCTGGAAGCCTTGCGCGGACGCGAGTGGGACGTGGTGCTGGACAACTGCGGCTACGTGCCGCGGATCGTCACCGACTCGGCCAAGCTGCTGGCAGATCGTGTCGACCAGTACATCTTCATCTCCTCCATCAGTGTCTACGCCGATTTCTCCAAGCCCGGCATCGACGAGGATTCGCCGGTGGGCGTCCTCGAGGACGAAACCGTGGAGAAGATCGATGGCCAGACCTACGGCCCGTTGAAGGCTCTCTGCGAGCAGGCAGCCGCGCAGTTCCTGCCCGGCCGAACCTGTAATATCCGACCGGGCTTGATCGTCGGCCCCATGGACCGAACCGATCGGTTCACCTACTGGCCCGTGCGGGTGCAGAAAGGCGGCGAAGTGCTGGCTCCCGGCCCCGGCACCGATCTCCTGCAGGTCATCGACGTCCGGGATCTGGCTGCATTCATCGTGCGCTGCGCGGAACAGGGCATCAACGGTGTGTTCAATGCCGATTCGCCTCCCGGCGAGATGGACATGAAGGAGTTGCTGGAGACCTGTCGAAATGTGGCCGGATCCGATGCCGCCTTCACCTGGGTCGACGCCGAGTTCCTGGCCGAGCACGAGGTCGCGCCATGGAGCGACATGCCGGTCTGGGTACCTCCCACCGGTGACGAGGCCGGCTTCGCCACCGTCCGGGTCGATCGCGCCCTGGCCGAGGGCCTGGTATTTCGTCCCATCTCGGAGACCATCCGCGACACCCTGGCCTGGTGGAAGCACGAACCGGAAGAGCGCAAGAGTTCCTTGCGGGCAGGCCTGACCGCCGAACGAGAGGCCGAGGTGTTGAAGCTCTGGCACGAGAAAGGCTAGCTGTCTTACCTGACAGGTTGCGGAGGCGGGGCGGTCACGTGGTCGCTCCGCTGGCGTTACCAGTCGGAACTACTCCGTACCTCCCGGCGTTCCTCTATGACAACATCAAATCCGATTTGCCCCCTGCTAAGGACATCCGGTAGCCATGACATGCCACACGCCGGTCCGTTCGATGCTGCTTGACCGCCTGGTTTGCTGCGCGTTCATCTTGATGGCTGGCGGAACCGCCGCGGCCGATCCTGCCACTGACGAAGAGCCGTGGACCGAGTTTCAACCCGCCGCTGCAAATCCCCGCGAATCGACCGACACGAAACGTGAGCACCGTCCGCTGGACCTGCGTCTGGCCGGATCAGCGGAGTGGCTGTTTCTGACCGAGAGTGATCTGAAGGACACCTACGGAGGCATTCCGCTGCTGGGAGTGGAATGCTCGGTGGGCATTGATCGGGAGGTCCGGTTCTTCACCGCCATCGGGTACGGCTGGGCGACGGGCGACGCCTACTCGGGAGACCCGACCTTTGTCGATGGAGAGGAGTATCGGCTGCAGACGGTATCGATTCGAATCGGCGTACTTGGCAATCTGAGTGGGTTTGAACGCCTGCCGGTCTATCTGGGTTTGGCGTTCAACCCTTCATGGATGGAGGAACAGATCCCGCAGACCGACGGCGAAGGTGGACAGAGCGAGCGTATCCATTCCGGCTGGGGCGCTGGATTGCGGGTGTCGTTGGTTCCGGAGTGGCGCTCTGCCGACCGTCGTCGCGCCGTGGGTGTGGAAGTAGGAGTCGGCGGCAGCAGTGGCGAACTGACAGGGTCTTACCAGACTCATACCGTCAATCTGACCGGCGTTTCAGTACGACTCTACGGCGCGCTCGGTCTTTGATATCGGCAATGCGGTGAACGGGAGCAGCATCATGTTTGGCAGTCTAGGAAAGCAAGCAAGCGCCAGCCGGGCAATGGCAGGACTGATCATCATCGTCCTGGCCTGGCCATGCCTCGCAACGGCTGACGGCGGCATGCTGCCACCCTATCTGCGGGAGATTTATGAATCCGAGCAGATTGCATTCGTCACCCATGATCCGGAAACCGGTAGCGAGGACCTGCACATCCAGCCCAGATTCCACGGCGATACCCGGGAGTTCGCCTGGATCGTACCCGTACCGAATCTACCGACAGTGTCGGAGTCGGATCCACAACTGTTCCGCGACTGCGCCAGATTGACGACACCGATTCATCGCTCCCGTGAGGGAGCCTGGGATTGCACGCGGGAGAGTGTCGACTATGTCGACGCTGATCCTCCGGGCGTGGAGATCATCTCGGAACAGGTCGTTGGAGTGTACGAAACGATGGTCATCGGCGCCGACGACCCGACCGCCCTGGCTGATTCATTGCTGGAATGGGGATTCCTGCACGCGGGCAATATCGAATCGGCCGGTCCGGTTCTCCAGTCGTACGTCGACCGCTCATGGTACTTCGTCACCATGCGTGTGGATTCCACGGCTTTCGAGGAGTGGATCAGCCAACCCGGGACAGACTACTGGTACGGGACTCTCCACCCGATCCACCTGAGCTTCTCCAGCGCCGAGATCGTCTACCCGATGCGCATATCCTCCATCAGCGCCCACTCCCAATCCAGAGTGTTCCTGTACGTGGCAGCCGGTGAGCGGATGCACTTCGCCGGCGCCGAGACGATGTACGCCAACCGCTTGTCCGCCGGTGAACTGGAGGCCATTCGCAGTCGCTATCCAGTCCTGGGCATGCACCTGCAAGAGGACGACTTCCTGACAAAACTGAGTCGCATCATGGGGCCGGAGGATATGAGCGATGATCTGGAGCTGGTTGTAGCGGATTCCGATGACGAGTTTCGTCTCGTCCACTACTCCGGCCTACCGGTGGCGAGCGGCTTGCTGTTGTCCATGCTGGCGCTGCTTGCGGTACGCCCGTGGCGCGATCGGCTGGCCCGAGCGCTGGCGTCGAAACGGTCAACGATTGCTAGTGGCGGGCGATCTCGCCCATCAAATGATCGATGATTTGGACACAGGCAGTGTCGGCGCCCTCGGTGTGGACGTTGCAAAGGAAGATGGCGGCGATGTCACGCTCGTGACTGATCTGCACCGACGACAGGAAGGTACCGGCGCTGCCGGGGTGCCAGCTGCGAAGTTCGCCCCCGGTCTGGCCTACGAACCAGCCCAGGGCGTACTTGCCCGCCGGTTGATGCAGTTGCCTGATGGTCTCGGCCGGAATCGTTCCCGCCTCCCCCCGCAAGCCGCGCATGTGAAACTGCACGTAGCGCGCCAAGTCGGTGACCGACATGTGGACGTCGCCCGCGGGAGCGCTGAGATCGGTCAGCCGCCACGTGGATCCCGGCGGCACTGGCCAGCAGTCGTTGGACCCGCGGTAGCTGCCGTGGCCCCACGGCTGCCGGGACGAGAATTCGTTGGGCCAGCCGAAGTCTGCGGTCTTCAGTCCCAGAGGCTGGAGCACCCGATAGGTCACCAGATCCTCCCAGCACTCCCCGCTCACTGCCTCGCACATGGCCGTCGCCACCGAGTATCCGGCGTTCGAATACAGATACTCGCCTTGCGTCGTCGCAGGCGGCTGTTGCAGCATCCAGACGGCAAAGGCACGGCGCCGAGTCACGGCCGACGCTTCGGCCGGAACCGGAGCCGATTCGAACTCGCCATCGACCACGTAGGCGGGTACGCCGGAACGGTGATTCAGCAGATCCTTGAGAGTTACCTCGGCGTAGGCCGGATGCATCGCCTCGACCAGCTCGGGAAAAACCGCGGGAACCGTGGTGGTCCACTCGATCACTCCCTCCTCCACCAGGAGTGCGATACAGGTGGCGGTGATGGACTTGGTGACTGAACCCAGGTGGAAACGGTCCTCCAGCGTCACCCGGTCGGTGGCGTCATTGCGGCGGACGCCCACCGCTGCGACCTGCTGTACGCCTTCGGAAGTGACGATGGCCGCCGCGACCGCCGGCAGATTGTGCTCCTGCCGCACTTGCTCCAGAAACAGCTCCAGATCGAGATCTTGTTGGATACCGACGCGCTGCGGCGGTTCGGCAGCGGGAGCCGGCGTGGCAGTGGACGCCAGGCTGCAAAGCAGTACGAGGATCAGCGCCGGAAAGCTGGTGAGAATCCTGAACCGATTCACAAGGCTACCCCAGGGTATGACGGGACGGCGGATCTGCCGCCGGGTGATCGAGAGGATTAGTACGCGGGAGGAGGGCGGGGGGTTGCTCCCAAAAGCACCCCCCGCGAAGATCACTCGACCGCCGTGGCTTCCAGTTCCACGAGCAGCCCGGGGAAGGCCAGTCGGGTCACACCGATGAGAGTCTGCGCCGGTGCCACGCCGGCATCGCCCAGACGCGTGCCCAAGACGTCGAAGTTGGCGAGCATCAGATCCATATCCGTGGTGTAGATGACCATGCGCGAGACGTTGCTCAGGCCCATGCCCCCCTCCTTGAGCACGGCCTCCAGATTGTCCAGGGACAGAGTGATCTGGGCCCTGAGGTCGCCTTCGTGCTGCTGAACACCGGCGCCATCGATGGCCGTCTGACCCGAGCAGTAGAGGACTCGCGACGGATTCTCGATGAGTTCACCCTGATTGAATCCGAACTTGAGCGACCAATCCCAGGGATTCACGGCAGTTCGTTTCATATCCGACTCCTTCTCTGGTGATCCGTTGGCGTCGCTTGGAGACGACGAGCCCTACTCGGGCCAGGTGAATCGCTGGCGAAGGCAGCCCACCGTGCGGTCGCGGTCTTCATTGCCGACCACAACCGAGATGCTGTTGATGGACGAACACACGGTGTGCACACCGATGCCCGGCTTGCGCAGGGCGGCAAACACCTCGGCCACCAGGGCCGGCTTCTCCAGAAAATGCGGCCCGTACAGCGTCAGGATGGTCACCGGTTCGTGAGTGCCCACATGGGTGAGGTCGAAGTCGTCCCGGACCCGGTCCAGGATGTCCCGGCCCGAAAGCATATCCTCCGCCTGGACGCAAAATGACATGTTTGTCTTCTGGTCGACCCCGTGGCCGACACTCAGGTAGTTCAGGGAGATCCGTGCTTCGCCGAACACGTCCAGCACACCCCGGGCCTGGCCGTCGGACGGCACCAGGCCCAGGACCTCGACCAGGCATAGATCCGTCCGCTCCATCAGGCCACCACATTGAATCTTGTCGGTCATGATCCCCCACTTTACCCCGCACTCGCGGGGTGCATGATCTAGTCGATTGTCCGGCTATCGTCGGCAGCTGTCGACTGATCCCTTGATTCCTGGCTCAGAGCACGCAGTCGCGGCAAGACCACCCTGAAAGTGGATCCGGAACCGGGCAAGCTCGAAACCGTGATCGTACCGTCCAGTTCCTCGACGAACTTCTTGACGATGGACAGCCCGAGCCCTGTACCCAGGTTGGTCCGCTCCTGAGCCTGCGTCGAACGGTAGAATTCCTCGAAGATCTTATCCTGGTCCTCCGGCGCGATACCGATCCCCTGGTCCGCCACCGCAAAACGTATCTCCTTGCGGTGTTCCGAGAGCTGCACCACGACCTGTCCGCCGGCGGTGTTGTAGCGAACGGCGTTGCTGATCAGGTTGCCGAAGATTTTCTCGAGCATGGTCAGGTTGCTCGTCAGCACAACCGGTTGGGGCGGCTGATCGATGCGGATCGTCTGCTCGGTCTGGGCCGCCAGTTCGGTCTGGTTGTCGACGATTCGCCGTACCAGCCGATTCAAGTCAATGACCTGCAGGTTCTGACGGGACAGCATGCGGCTGCGCGTCAGGTCGGCCAGATCCTTCACGATCTCGGTGGCCTGCTCGAGACGCCCCACGGCCCGCTTCAACAGGTCTACCAGCGGCGGAGACAGTTCGTCGTTGCCGATCTGCAGTACCGTTTCCACGGCGCTCTGGGCTGTGCTCACCGGACTCTTGACCTCGTGGGTAACGAAGCGGAAGAAATCAACCTTGGCACGACCTGCTTCGATCAATTCCGTCTGGCGAATCACCAGTTCGTCCTTGATGGTCCGGTTGTGGTTCATGATCGAGGCGCCCATATAGGCGCAGAACAGCAGCACCATCCAGAATGAAGCCAGGGTCAGCAGGATAAACGGCAATTCGTGGGTCATGTCGCTGGCACTCAAGAGATGGTGGTGAGGCAAGAGCCCCCAGTACTCGCCCAGCACCTCGCCGGTGAACAGGATGATGGCCAGCCACGCAATCTGGAAAATCTCCCGGCCCTTGAACAGTAGACTGGCAATGATCACATGGATCAGATAGAGGAAGAGGAGTGGATTCTCGATGCCGCCGGACAGGTTCAGCAGGACTGTCAAACCGACCAGATCCACCAGCATCTGCAGTTTCACGACCCGGATCTCGGCGCCGATGTTCACGGGCTCGATCCGGGCGTTGCGCAGAACGTAGGCCAGGTTGGCCACGGCCAGGCAGCCGGCTGTCACCAGCAGGGGACGCAACGGCAGGGGGATCTTCAGGACAACACCCACCACCAGAATGGCCCCCAGTACGCCGGCGGCGGCTCCCCAGCGCAGCTTGTTGAACCAATCAAGGCGCAAGCGCAGGGAAGCCGCCGACACGAACTGGGAAGACTCGGCTGCAATGCCCAGGTCGAAACGCAATCATTCCTCCACCGCTACCGGTCCCTATCGGGACCGGGTCCAGATCAGACGCTGGTCGGCAAGTGCTTGCGCACCATGTCCACCAGCTTGCGCGGGCTGATCGGCTTCTCCAGGAACTCGTCCACCGGCAGGAAGTCCTGATCCTTGGACGGGTTAAAATCAAAGCCGGTCTGATCGGCCACCGCGGTCAGCATCAGGATGGGAATCTCCTTGGTGGCATCGTTGTTCCGCAACTCATACGCCACCTGGAAGCCCTCGTCAACACTGCCCATCATGACATCCAGCAGAATCAGGGCAGGGTTCTCGGCGCGGGCCTTTTCCAGTCCGCGTTCCCCACTCTGAGCATCGATCACGCCGAAGCCTTCGTTCTCCAGGGTCACCCGGATGATCTCGACCAGATCGATATCGTCGTCGATGACCAGGATGGTCTTTTTAGTCATCTGGTTGAACCTCCGCTTTAATGATGGAAATGACACGGGGTACGGCCGCCGCGACGACGTCCGACAACCCCTGATTGATCTCTATTCGTTCCGGTTCGATGCCAACGATCAACATCCGCTCGGGCATCCGGTCCAGCTGCTGGGCCATGGCGAACGTCTCGGCCAGGCCGAAGCCGTGCATGGACAGATGGTCCGACTGGATCTTCAGCTTCACCTCGTCGGGCCGGAAACCGGCCACCGCTCCGGGCTCGAGGCCCATCTTTGCGGCATCGACGACCACGTTCAGCTCGCCTGGGGCGAGGTGATCGAGCAGGGCCAGGGCATCTGTCTGGACATCGATCAGTTCGGTTCCGGGGAAGGTATTATCCTCCCTGATCCGGTCCAGAACAGCCACCCCGACCCCGTCATCACCATAAAACGAGTTGCCGACCGCGAAGATCCGCACCGTCACACCTATTCGATGAAGTCCACGTCAAGCATGTGCACCGAGCAGGAGATACACGGGTCATAGGCCCGAACCAGCATCTCCAGGTGGAGAGTGATCTCCTCCTTCGTCTTGTCGACGATCTCGGGCACGAGCTTCTTCATGTCGTCGTCGATGTTGGCCAGGTTCTGTCCCGTCGGGATGATGCAGTTCGCCTTGGTGATCCGGCCCTGACGATCGTAGGCGTACTCGTGGTACAGGATACCACGGGGCACTTCGGTCGCACCGATGCCGGTGCCGAACTTCGTCGGCTCCTGGTTGGGCTGCTCATCCTTCAGGCCATTGTCCAGCAACTGGTCGATGATCGCCACCGAATCCAGCGCACAGTGCCCGGCCTCGACCACCTGGGCGATGGTGTTCATGTACGGGTTCGTACAACCGGGCTTCAGGCCCAGCTGCTCGGCCGCGTCCATGGATACATCGCACAGACGGTCATGGTTGTTGTTCCAGCGAGCCAGTGCGCCGACCATGTAACTTGAGCGACTCACCTTGCAGTGCTTGCTCGTGCTGTGGGGCACGATGAACTCGTTGGTCATCTTGCGATACTCGCCATCGGCGATGCGACCGGTGTCCGTGCTGCAGATGTCGCCATCGTACAGGGCGTAGTCGCCGTCACTGCGCAGCGAGATGTACTCGGTGTCCCGCTCGAAGGCAGGGATGGCACCGGCCAGGGCTTTCAAAGTCTCCACCGTGGCCAGATAGTCCGGAACCATTTCCTCGACCAGGCGCCGCTTGATCTCCAGCAGTTCCTTCTCGGACGGAATGTGGGTGAAACCGCCCGGCACCGGCGTGATGGGATGCACGGCCCGACCGGAGACCACATCACCGATGTCGTTGGCCAGACGTTTCATGCGCAACGCCCGCAACACGACTTCGGGGTGGGTTCCGACCAGCGGGAAGACCGAACCGACACCCAGCAGGTCCGGCGCAGCCAGGAAGTAGGCGTGCAACACATTGGACTGCAGCGTGGCACCGTGGACCAGGAGCTTGCGCAGCAGAACCGTCTGCTCGCTGACTTCCAGGCCCAGGGCCTGCTCGGTGGCCTTCAGCGATGTGAGCTGATGACCGAGGGAGCAGATACCGCAGATCCGGGACGTGATGATGGCAGCCTCGTGGAAGCTGCGGCCCTTGAGCATGGCCTCGAAGTAGCGCGGCGCTTCGACGATGTCCAGCTGGGCCTTCTCCAGCACTCCGTCCTTCATGTTCACAACGATGTTGCCGTGACCCTCGACGCGGGTCAGGTGTTTGACCTTGATGTCAAGGTTTGTGCTCATGGTTTGACCCCCTCGATCTGGTTGGCATTGTACAGTTCAAGCCGTTTCCAGGCCTCGTCCACGCTCAGGCCGTGGGCGGTGAGGATCTCTTCCATGCCCTTGAGATTCGGCTCCGAAACCAGACCCCGGCAGCCGGTGCAATACTGACCCACGGTCGTGCAGTGCGCATCGCAACCGGCACGGGTCACCGGACCCAGGCAGATCATACCCTTCTCGAACACGCACTCGTTCTCCCTCAGCTTGCACTCCACGCACACGGCGTGATCCGGCTCGATGGGCTCCTTGCCCATCACCAGCGAGGTGAAAACCTTCAGGAACTCGATCTGGGTCATCGGGCAGCCGCGTACCGCGTAGTCCACCTTGACCACCGCCGACACCGGCAGCGCGGGCAGCGTCGGGAACAGGTACTTGTCCTGTCCGTAGACTTCCTCGCGCACATCTTCGATGGGCTGGGTGTTCTTCATGGCGTTGACGCCGCCCTGGCTGGCACAAGCACCGAGGGTCACCAGGACCTTGGCCTTGCGCCGGACTTCGTTGATCCGCGTGATACAGTCGGGGGTCGACAACGAGCCCTCGACAAACGCGATGTCGTATTCGTCCACCCGGTCGTCCATGGCCTCACGCCACTCGACGATGTCGACGTGAGCCAGGATGTCCAGGAGCTGGTCCTCGAAGTTGAGCTGGTTCAACTCGCAGCCTTCGCAACCAGTGAAATCGAAAATGGCTACTCTCGGTTTATTCGCCATTACAACGCCTCCTGGAGACCCTTGATGTCGGGATAGTGGTAAACCGGACCGTCCTGACAGACGTAGGAGCTGTTGATCTGGCAGTGCCCACACTTGCCGACACCACACTTCATGCGTCGCTCGAGCGACATGTAGATGTTCTTCTCGGGCAGGCCCCTCGAACGCAGGGCCAGCAGCACGAAGCGATACATGATCGGAGGCCCGCAAACGCAGCAGACCGTGTTCTCCAGATCCAGGTCCAGACCCGGAATCAGGGTCGTGATCACGCCGGTCTTGCCGGTCCACTCGGGCGAACCCTGGTCGACGGTGACGTGATACTCGATGTTGGCGTCCTTGGTCCACTGTTCCAGCTCATCGGTGAACAGCAGCTCCTTGTCGCTGCGGCTTCCGTAGCAAATGACCAGTCGACCGAAGTCACTGCGATTGTCGATGACGTAGTTGATCATCGAGCGCATGGGCACGAGCCCGATACCGCCGGCGACGATCATCACGTCCTTGCCCTTGAACTTCTCGATGTCGACGCCGCTGCCGAAGGGGCCGCGGATCCCGACCTTCTGGCCGGCCTCCATCTTGCCCAGTACCTCGGTCAACATGCCGACCCGACGAATCCCCAGCTCGAAGACGCCCCTGCGTGTGGGCGACGAGGAGATGGAGAACGGCGCCTCGCCGACGCCGAAGATCGAAAGTTCCACGAACTGGCCGGGGCCGTGGCCCAGCTCCGCACCGTCAGGCAACTCGACGGTGTAGAGCGTTTCCAGCTCGGTCATTTTCTTGGCTTCCTTGATCTCGGCCATCACCGGAAGGTAGAGGTCCTTCAGTTCGGTGGGCGCGACCATTCTTTCATGCGTCATGTCCATTCTCCCGAAAAGCCCGGTCTACTGACCGGACGGATTCTCCACCTATACCGGCGCCACCACGGCGCGCTCGTAGTCGCCGATCAGCCGGTTCACGATACTGACGATGCTGATGTCCGCCGTGCAAGACGCCGTACAGCGTCCACATCCGACGCACCAGGGCTCGCCGGTCTCGTCGCTGATGTACTTGAACTTGCGGTAGACCCGATGCCGTTGGCGGGCAGACAGGTTCTCGCGGAACACCTCGCCGCCGGCGACTTCACTGAAGTCGCGGAGCATGCAACCGTCCCAGTGACGTTCGCGATTGCCCTTGGTGGCCGTGACATCCACGCTCTCTTCGACGTTGAAGCAGTAGCATGTGGGGCAGACCAGGTTACAGGTACCGCAGCCCACACACTTCTCGGCCGTCTCATCCCAGACCGGGCTGTCGTAGCTCTTGGCCATGACATCGCCCAGTCGAGCCTGGGGTACGTAGATGTGCTGCTGGAAGTGCTCGGCTGCCGGTTTGCCTGCCTCGTGGACGGGCAGGTCGATGCCGTCGACCAGCTTCTCGCCCGCGGGGGTCACGACTTCCAGCACGTAGCCGTCGAGCAGCTTCGTCAGGAAAAGATCGCATCCCTCGGTATCCAGGGTTCGAACTCCCACGGAACCGGAGAAGTGGTACTTGTCCGGCTTGAAGGAGACGCCCACGAACAGGGCACCCTGCCGACGCGCCAGATAGTTCTTCTCGGGGTTTCCCTGAGTGAAGTTGTAATCCAGCCGCTTGACTGCAGCCAGATCATAGGAATGGACGCCGAAGAAGACGGCATCCGCGGGTTTGGCTTCGCCAGCTTGGTAGCTGTTCTCGGTCAGGTCGAAACTCAACAGCTCCTCGCGAGGAGGCAGGAAGAATTTCTTTACCGAATGCATCGTGCGCGTGTAGTCCAGAACCACCTCGGCCGCGTCCACAGTCAGGGCGAAGGCGAAAGACTTCTGCCCCTTGCGGTGTGGCGCGTACACCGGTTTCTGGTTCATAAGATGCGCGACGAACTCGGTGACCCGGTCGTTCTCGAGAAAGAATTGAACCATGCGTGCACCCCTCATGGTTGGGCCGCTGAGCGACCCCTGTGTCAGGCCCATGAACCGATATCTACATCATTGAGTTCGGTTGGCAGCCTGAAATGTTTATACTTAAACAGCAAGTGTCAAGAAATAAACAGCGAGACAAAATCGATCCGCTTAAACAACTGTACAGCATGAAGATGACAGTATTTTGACCGTACGGTATCCTGTACCGAATGATTCTGTTTCCTCCCGGGCAAGGGGATTGAAACGGACAATCAACGCCGTTTTCAAGCTTCCGATCCTGGAGGGTCTCCATAATTCGACGCAAGTCGGATTGACACCGACCGACAAACTCTCTAACATTGCTGCTCGCGGTCACATGACCTTGGAGCCGACGAAGCGAAGGAATCGATGTCCGTTAGTCCACACACAGTGAACCCCGTGGGAGCCATGATGGCGATGCCCATGGCCATGGCGATGCCATGGCCGGGCAGCGGTGCGTTCGCAGTGGAAGGCAGGATCTGATCCGACTTTGAAGCGAACACCCTTGTGGGAAGCACCGCCGCCCGGCCTGGCCGAGGCGGTTTTTTTCGTGCCGGTACGCCGGCCCACTGGAGCTTTCAACGAGGAGATTCACGAATGTCACGCACATCCACTTTCGCCACCTGTTGCATCCGCGGCGGTAGCCAGGCGGACTCGGCTTTCGGAGCCGTGCTGCCTCCCATTCATCAGTCCACGACTTTCCGCCAGGTCGCTGTCGGACAGCAGCAGGACTTCACCTACAGCCGCGCGGCCAATCCGACCGTCACAGCCCTCGAAGCCCGCTTCGGCGACCTGGACGATGCCCTGCCGTCGCTCTGCTTCTCTACCGGCATGGCGGCTACGACAACGCTCTGCTTGGCCCTGCTGAAGTCGGGCGACCATGTCGTGTGTTCGGATGTGGTCTATGGCGGAACCTTTCGTTTCCTGCGGGAGGTCCTGGCCGAATTCGGAGTGACCAGCTCTTTCGTGAACACTGCGGATCTCGCCGGGGTCGAACAGGCCCTGACCCGGCCCACGCGCCTGCTTTTTCTGGAATCGCCGGCCAATCCCACCTTGAAGTTGACCGACCTGGCTGCCTGTACGGAGCGGGCCCGTGTCGCCGGCGCCCTGGTGGCGGTGGACAACACCTTCTTGACGCCGGTGTTGCAGAGGCCGTTGGATCTAGGAGCAGACATCACTCTCTACTCGACCACCAAATATGTCGACGGTCACAACGCCACCGTGGGCGGGGCTCTGTGCACCCGCAATGCGGATTTGCGGGAGCGGCTGCTCCATATCCGCACGACCCTGGGCACGATTCAGACTCCTCAGAACGCGTGGCTCACCCTACAGGGCCTCAAAACCCTGCCTCTGCGTCTGGCCCAGCACACCGCCAACGCCCGGACAGTTGCCGCCAGGCTGGAAGCCAATCCCCACGTTCTGGCAGTGGGTCACCCGGATCTGGAGAGCTTTCCCCAGCGCGAACTTGCCGCCCGCCAACAGGGAGCCGGTGGCGGCATGATCACTTTCGAAGTCGCACGTCTGGAGACGGCCGCGGCGGTCCTGCGCAATCTGCGTCTGTGTACTCCCGCCGAGAACCTGGGCGCGGTCGAGACTCTGGTCACCCATCCGGCGACCATGACCCACCACTCCATACCGGCAGCCCAGCGCCATGAACTGGGGATCACCGACGGCCTGATCCGTCTTTCTGTGGGTCTGGAAGACGCCGATGAGATCGCCGCGGATCTGGATCAGGCAATTGCCGCAGCCGCCGAGGAGGACAACCATGCGTGATCCCATCATCGTACTGAAGTTCGGCAGCAGCGTCCTCGGCAGCGAGGCCGATCTACCGGCGGCCATCCTCGAAATCTATCGGGAAATTCGCCGCGGCCACCGAGTGCTCGCGGTGGTCTCGGCCTTCGGTAACACCACCGATGAACTGCTGACCCGGGCTCGCGAAAGCTTCGGTGAACCCGAGCCCGCCAGCCTGGCCCGACTGCTTGCCACCGGAGAGGCCGAGTCCGCGGCCACCTTGGGGCTGGCCCTGGACCAGGCGGGCATACCCTGCGAGATTCTGGATGCGGCGCGGATCGGGCTGAGGACCCGAGGGCCGTTGCTGGATTCCGAACCCGAGGATCTCGCCC
>Ga0070728_10004857_pt1 | contig 13608 bp, 10 predicted proteins | sample tdDd471_FD_66723 | JGI IMG/M metagenome (GOLD analysis project Ga0070728, IMG submission 66723) | Marine sediment microbial communities from the Atlantic coast under amendment with organic carbon and nitrate - tdDd47.1 | ecosystem: Environmental > Aquatic > Marine > Coastal > Sediment | place...
GCGTCGGCGTTCTCGGGGGTCGGTCCCCCGTCTTGTGCATGCGCGGGCGCGGAGACCGTCCAAAGGATCGCGCATGCCAGACAAGCCCGAAGCAAAGCCACGAGGATCAGAGTACCGAACCGGAGCGAACGGGGTCCACCTGCTATGCTCCTGGCGCATGACTCGCCGATCCGCCGTCCTCGTCGCCGCCGCGGCGCTGGTGCTCGCCGGCGCGACCTTCGTGAGCGCTCAGCCGGGAGAAGGCAACAACGATCTCTTCTCCCAAGCCGCGCGGTTTCGCGGCGCGGCGGTGTCCGTCCCGCCCCGCGCGCTCGCGGTCATCCCGGAGCGGCACACCAACCGCCTGATCCGCGTCGCCGACGACCTCGAGCGGATCGAGCCGCAGTTCAGCGAGCTCGCGCGCGGCGCCGGCCTGAACTCCCGCACGGCCATCCAGCTGATCACGCAGGAGGCGCACCTCCCCCTGTTCGTGCACAAGACGGACTCCACCGTCTCGACCGTGCTGCAGCTGACGATCGGGCAGCGGATCGAGGTGCGCGGCGTGCTCTTCGAGCGCAGCGGGCACTACCTCTTCATCGCGTCCGACGTTCGAACGTTCGCGCCGCGCCGCCGCGCTCAGTGAGCGACGCCTGGCGAATCCTCTGCGACGACGCCCAGCTCGCCGTCGAGTGCGCCCGGGTCGCCGAGCCGCTCGACCTCCCCCTGCAGCCGTCGATCGACGATCGCCCCCTCGTCCGAGCCGCCGAGCTGGTCACCGAAGGCTCGGTCGCGGTCGCGCTCGCCACGGCCCCGTCGCCCCACGCGCTCGTCGACCTCGCGTTCGCGGCCCGGGACGCGGCCGCGCCGGTGGCCCTCGCGGTGGTCGGTGACGACGAGGACGCGCAGCGCGCGCGGGTGCTGGCCGGCGATCTCGGGCTCGCCGCGGTCGGCGAGGTGGAGCCGCTGCTGAGCGTGCTCGCGCTCGTGTCGGCCGGCGCCGAACACCCGTGGACCGCGTCGGTGCGCGGCCTCGGCGCGCTGGATCGCGCGCGGCTCGGGCCCACCGAGTCCGGCCGCGGCGGGGGGCGCCTCGAGCCCGTCGACGATGGCCTGCTCGCCTGGCAGGCGCGCAAGAAGGACGCCCCGATCCCGCTCGGCGCGCCGCGCGCGGTCGGCGAGGCTCTGCGGGCGCTCTACGGGCGCACGCTCGCCGCGCCGCCGGCCCGCGCCCAGGTCGAGGGCGTCGACGCGCGCGCCGTGAACGACGTCATCTTCGGCCCACCGCGGGCGCTGTCGGATCCGGCGTCCAAGGCCGCGCTCGCGCCGTACGGGCTCCCGTTGCCGATCGAGGAGCTGTGCAGCAGCCCCTCACGCGCCGCGGCGGAGGCGGCGCGGATCGGCTTCCCGGTGCGCATCTCGCTGGCGAGCCCCGACCTGCGGATCTGGGATCACCCGGACCTCGCGGTCGACGGCGTGGACAACGCGGCGCGGGTGCGGGACGTCTACCGACAGATCATGACGCTCGCGAGCGAGCGCCAGCCCGACGCCCGGCTGCTCGGCGTGCACGTCACGGCGACGACCGCGGCGCGAGCGCTCCTGCGCGTGGTGCTCGAGCCGCTGCCCAAGGGCTACGTGCACGCGGAGATCGGGTTCGCGGACCCGCACGGTCACGCGTCCCGCGATCGCACGGTGACCGCGCTCCCCGCCGGGCCCGAGGCGATCGAGCGCGTCCTCGGGCGCCTCGCGGCGTCGGACCTGCTGCTCGAGGGCGGTCCGGCCCAGCGGCGCGTCGCCGTGCACGCGATCTCCGACGTGCTGGTCCGACTCGCGGCGTTCATGAACGATCACCGCCAGGAGATCGAGCGTGTGGAGCTCCATCCCTTGGCGGTGACCCTCGGGGGCGGGATCGAGGCGCGCGAGGCCTGCGTCACCGTCGGTGACGCGTTCCTCCGCACCCTCGAGTCACCCCGCATCGCGGGCTGATCGCATCAGCGCGCGCTAGGGAGCGACTTCGATTCCGCGCTGCTGCTGCACGCACTCGCCGTCGACGCAGTTGGAGTCGGACGGACACCCGTCGTGCGTCTCGCCGCCTTCTTCATACGAGCAGCCCTCGGGGAACGGGGGCAGGCCGACGAAGAACGCGATCGCGAAGTAGAGTACGCCGAGCACTCCGATGACGATGGCCCCTTTGACGACGGGGCTGCTGTCTTCCCAGAACGACATTCAGTCGCCTCCTTGATTGGAATCGAGCCCGAGATTACGGAAGAAAACCGCTCAGGGTCAACAAAACTCGAAAACCGAGTAGACAAAAAAATCCATAAATGTCTGAATCCTCGAAGCGGTGGCGGACTCGGGCCCGCGCGGCGGCCCGGGTGATGCTGAGCACCGGCGCGCTCGAATCGACGACCCCGCGGGGGTTGGTCGAGCTCTTTCGCCAGCGCGCCGCGGGGCCGCTGGGGCTGCCGTCCCTCTTTCGCGTGCACGCCGCCTCGCGGCCCGACGCGCTGGCGATCGTCGACGACGACGGCGCGGTGTCCTGGCGCGAGCTCGACGCGCGGATCGACAGGCTCGCGGCGGGCCTGCGCGAGATCGTGGGCCTGCAGGCCGGGGACGCCGCCGTGCTCGTGTCCCACAACCGTCGCGAGATCATCGAGGCGCAGGCCGCCCTCGCCCGGCTCGGCGCGGCGGCGGTCGCGGTGAGCTGGCGCTCCACGCCCGACGAGCTCGAGTACCTGGTCGAGCACTCGGGGGCCAAGGCGATCTTCGTCGACGTCGACGCGATGGACGCCGTCGCGGAGGCGCGGCCCCGCCTGTCGCGCGTGGACGATCGCTACGTGGTGATCGGCGGCGATGGGCCGTTCGGCCACGCCTACGACGACCTGCTCACCACCGAGCCGGGGCCCCGGCTCGATGGCCGCGAGGGTCGCGTCGTGATCTACACGAGCGGCACGACCGGCAAGCCCAAGGGCGCCGTCCGCGAGTTCCCGCCGGAGATGATGTGGGCGGTGCTGCACGTGCTCGACGAGCTGCCCTTGCGCCACGACGACCGCCACCTCGCGGTCTGCCCGATGTACCACTCCACCGCGTTCGGCTTCATCGGCTTCACGCTCGTGCTCGGCGGCACGGTGGTCATCGAGCGCCGCTTCGACCCCGAGCGGTTCCTGGCCGCGGTCGAGCGCCACCGGATCACGACCACCGCGATCGTCCCGACCATGCTGCACCGCGTCCTCGACCTGCCCGACGCGACGCTGAGCGACTACGACGGCGCGCCGGTGTGGGATCGCAGCGCCGGCGCCGACGCGCTGCCCGGCAGCGGCTGGCTCGCGGTCGCGGACCTCGATCTGGACGGGTCGCCCGAGATCGTGATCGTGGGCGGGGGTCACTTCATCCGCGCGGTCGACGGCGCGACCGGCGCCGACGTGTGGGGACCGATCGACATCAACCCGCCCGAGCTCGCCGCCGACGTCGCGGCCAACGGCAACCCCAACGGGGGCGGCCCGCCGACCATCGCGAACTTCGACGACGACCCGAACCCCGAGATCGCGTTCGCGGGCGGCTTCGCGTACGTGATCTTCGGTCACGACGGGAGCCGGCAGTGGTACTACACGACGCAAGACAGGTCGTCACGGTCGACCGGCTCGAGCATCTTCGACTTCGAAGGCGACGGCGTCGCCGAGGTCCTCTACAACGACGAGATCCGGTTCCGCGTCTTCCGGGGGCCGGACGGCAGCGTGCTCCACGACGAGTGCAACACGAGCGGCACGCTGCGCGAGTTCCCGATCGTCGTCGACGTCGACAACGACGACCAGGCCGAGATCGTCGTGATGGAGAACGACTACGCCTCGGGGCTCACGTGCACCGGCGAGCCCAACGGCCACGGCATCCACGTGTTCCAGCACCCGCGCGGCCAGTGGGTCCGCACGCGGCGCATCTTCAACCAGCACACGTACCACGTGACCAACATCGAGGAGGACGGCACGGTCCCCGTGCGCGAGACGCCGAACTGGTCGGTGCCGAGCCTCAACAACTTCCGGCAGAACGTGCAGCCCGACGGCCTGTTCGACGCGCCCGACGCGGTGCTCGCCGACCTGTTCGCGGTCACGAGTCGTTGCCCCACCGAGATCGGCCTGTCGGTCCGCGTCGTCAACCGCGGCGCCGCGGGCATGCCCGCCGGCATCCCGGTCACGTTCTACCGAGACGAGGCGGGGACCCGGACCCTGCTCGGCCGCGCGTTCACGACGCGCGCGCTGCTCCCGGGCGAGAGCGAGGTCGTGGTCCTCGACACCCCGTTCGCGATCCCCGCGGGCATGGACGGCGCGACGTTCACGTTCGTCGCGGTGGTCAACGACCCCGACGACATGCCGGTGCCGACGTTCAACCAGTGCCGCACCGAGAACGACACCTCCGAGCTGCTCGAGGCGAGCTGCCCGATCATCGAGTGACGGCCGCGCTCACTCCCAGCGGCACTCGAGGACGAGCCCGGTGGCCCTGGACTCGACCAGCTCGCAGCGCGGCTCGCGTCCGCCGGTGATCTCGAGCAGGGCCTCCATCACCGCGACGTTGCCCAGGTGGTTGAGCCGACTGTGCAGGTGGGGCGGGTGCGTCACCTCGATCCGGGCCAGACCGTCGCCGACGTCGATGCTCATCTCGCTGCCGCGCTCGAAGAGGAAGAACACCCGGTCGGCGAGCCGGAAGAACATCTTCGGCCCCGCCACCGCGACGAGCCGCCGGTACATGGGGCTGCGGACGATGGCCATCGTCCGCCGGTGGCACCACGCGAGCATCTGCTCCTCGGTCGGGTAGTAGCGGTCGCAGACCGAATGGAACACCGCGTCGGAGTAGACCATCGGCACCCACGCGGTCGCCGGCGGCGGCATCTCGAACAGCTCCCGGATCGGCTCCGGCAGGGCCGCCGCGTCCTCGCCGAGATCGTGCCCCTCGATCGCCGTGCGGATCTGGCTGCCCTTCGCCTGACACTGCGGGTGCGACTCGAGCCCCTGCGGGAGCTGCGCGAGGTACGCGGCCAGCGTCGGGAATCGAGCGGGGTCCACCACGATCGGATCATCGCACACCGCGACTCCGGATCAGGAGAGACCGGCGGCGTCACGTCCGCTCCGCCGTCCGCTGATACGCTCGGTGCATGCGGTCCGTCGCCGTCGTCCTCGCGCTCCTGTCGCTCACCGCGTGTGAGAGCAGCGCCGCCACGCTCGTCGTGGAGCTGCGCAGCGACCTCCGACCGGGGGACGACTTCGTGGGGGTCCGCGTGCTCCTCGACGGGCGCGAAGTGGACCGGCGGCCCGGGACCCGGGGCGACGACTACGTCGCGGGGGTGCGCCTCGCCGAGATCGGCGACATCACCGCGGACCGCGCGCGAGTGGAGGTCGAGCTGCTCGATCCCGACGGCGCACCGATCGCTTCGGATCGCGTGGTCGTCTCGGTCGTCGCCGGCCTGCAGGTGGTGCGCATGATCGTGGCCACGGACTGCCTGGGCGTCGTCTGCGAAGACGGCCTCAAGTGCATGGGCGGCGGCTGTGTCCCCGACGAGTGCCAGGCCACCGACGATGGCTGCGCGCCGATCGTGTGCGAGGCCGACGGCGACTGCATGCGGGACGTGCCCGACTGCGTCGCGCCGGTGTGCGCAGACGTCGCGTGCCTGTGGGCGGTGCGCGACGAGCGGTGCACCGGCGGAGGCCGGTGCGATCCCCGGCGAGGCTGCGTGGGCGGCGCGGATCCCGACGGAGGCGTGGACGCGGGCGCCGGCGGAGGCGTCGACGCGGGCGCCCCCGGCGACGCGGGCTGCGCGACGCGCGCCGACTGCCCGGCCGACGTCCCCGGCGCCTGGGGGGCGTGTCGCAGCTCGACGCTCGCTTGCGACTCGGGCACCGAGACGCGCTCGGTCGAGCGGTTCGACTGCGTGGGCGGCGCCTGCGTGATGAGCCGCGACTCCGAGACGCGCGCTTGCGCCCCGGTCGCGAACGGGAGGCCGTGCACGTCCGTGGCGTCCGACCGCGACTGCAGCGTCTGCATGGGCGGCGCGTGCGTGTTGCGCGACGGGGGCGAAGATTGCGACTTCGGCGCGGCCATCAGGGGCGGCTGCCGCGGGGGTCGCTGCTGCACGGGGTGCTGGGACGGCACCTCCTGCGGGCCGCCGGACGGGAGCTCCGACACGCAGTGCGGTATGCGAGGTGAGCCCTGCGTCGACTGCACCGCGGCCGGAGAGACGTGCGGACCCGTGTTCGGCGGCGGCGGGAGCTGCCGCTGACGACCGCACACCGAGGAGGGGACGCTCCTCATCGAGTCTTCGTTCCGGCGTTCGCGAAGAAACGACAACTCGATGAGGAGCGTCCCCGGCTCACCGTCGCCGGACCGCGAGCAGGCCGGCGAGCAGCGCGAGCATCCACGCACCGGCGGGGGATCGGGCGGCCGCGGCGCGACACGAGCAGTCGCCCGAGCTCATCGTCGCGCCGGGTCCCGCGTCGCGCGCGGGCGGGGCGGCGCAGGCGCCCATCACGCACGTCTGCTCGCGGGCGCACGCCACGTCGCAGCCGCCGCAGTGGCGGCTGTCGGACTGAACGTCGACGCACTCGCCGGAGCACTCGGTCGTGCCGGCCCCGCACTCGTCGCTGCACGCCCCGGCGGCGCAGACCAGCGGGGCGGCGCAGTCACCGCAGCTGCCGCCGCATCCGTCGTCGCCGCACTCGGCCGCGCCGCAGGCGGGCTCGCAGACCCCGGCGTCGGACATCGGCGGCGGGCCGGCGTCCGCGGGCATCACGGGCGGGCCCGAGCCGTGCTCGAACGCGCCCACGTCGAGGCCCTCGCCGGCCATCGGGCGCGGCTCGGCGCTCCCGACCGCGAGCAGGGTGCGCGTCGGGGGCAAGAACCGCGGCGCCGCCTCGGGCGACGGGAAGTCGTAGCCGGACACCGCCATCGGGCTCGGGTCGGCGGCGTCGATCAGCGGGCTGCCCTCGACCGGGCGCAGGTCGCCGCCCGCGATCGACTCGAGCATGGGGTCGGCCCCGCGCAGGGTGCCGGTCCACTCGGCCGGCACGTCTCGCTCGCCCGCGCCCTCGATCAACCAGTTGCTGCTGCCCGCGACGCGGCGGGTCCCGCCGACCCACTCCGCCTCCGCGTCGCGCACGATCTGCGGGTCGCCCGAGCCCGTCGCGTAGATCACGTTGTTGTGCGCCTCGAGGCTCTCGATCCCGTCGAACAGGCGGAACACGCCCGCCGTCTCGGGCGCGAGGATCACGGTGTTGTGCACGAACCGGTAGCGCGCGTTCGTCTGCCCGGTCGCGTCGCCGCCGAAGCGCACGACCCAGTGCCCTGGGTTGACGCCGTTCTTCACGAACACGTTCCCGACGACGTCGGAGTGCTCGACGTGCGCGTCCTCGGTGACGGGCGTGCCGCCCGGGTCGGGGCCGATGAGCTCGAGCTCGTGGTAGTACGAGCCCTCGATCCAGTTGTAGTAGATCTCGTTGCGCTCGGCGCGCGACTTGACCCCGTTGCCCCCGTTGCCGTCGTGCAGGTAGCAGAACTGCATGCGGAAGACCGAGCCGGGGTGCGCGATCTGGTCGGTGCTCATGTAGACCTGGTGGCGCCGATCGCCCTCGCCCGTCCGGTAGATCTCCGAGTACTCGAGCAGCAGCGACCCCGAGTCGGTGTCCGCGCCGAGCAGCCCGTGCGACGGGCAGTCGTGGATCACCACGTCGCGGATCACGATGTCGTGGGCGTGGTGGTAGACGCACCGGGAGCTGCCGCCGGTGATGTCGAAGCCCTCGAGCACGTAGTGGTCCCCGGACAGCTCGATCGTGTTCGTCCCGCCCTCGAGCCGGGGCCGCTCGCCCGAGCCCGACCGGATCCCGCGCACGATGATCGGGTCGCCCGGCGCCCCGTCGTCCTGGAACCAGATCGGATCGTAGCTCGCCCCGCCCTCCACCTCGACGACGTCGCCGGGCGCGAGCGTGGGCAGCTCGTCGAGCTGCCGGTAATCACCGGACGGACCGACCGAGTAGGTCTCCGCGAGCGCGGTCGCGGGGACGAGGATGAGCGTCGAGAGCAGCGCCAGGGCGGTTCGCATCGAGGGGGCCTCCACCACCGAGGATGCCCCGGACGACCCGCGCCCGACCAGCGCGAGCCCCTCACCTCCGCCAAGCGACAGGTCTACGGGCAGGCCACGACCGGGTCGTCCGGCGGCCCGCGATCACACTCGGCGCACAGGCCACAGCGGCCACCCGTGCAGGGGACGAAGGGGGCGCACGAGAGGAAGCCGCCGTCGCACGGGCCGACGCAGCCGTCCTCGAAGCAGCGCTCGTCGTCGGGGCAGTCCGAGTCGCTCAGGCACACGACGCAGCGGCCGCTGCCGTGGCAGCGGCCCGAGCCGCAGTCGGCGTCGGAGGTGCAGCGGTCGTGGCACTCGCCCGCCGCGCAGTAGCGGTCGCACCCGCACTCGAAGTCCTCGCTGCACCGGCGGCAGGCTCCGTCGCGGCAGGTCAGCGCGGGGGGGCAGTCGGCGTTGCTCGCGCAGGTGCACCGGTAGTCGTCGTCGCAGTCGCCGGACGGACAGCCGCCGGTGGCCAAGCCGCACGCGTCGCAAAGGCTCCCCTGCGGAAACGGCGTGCGGCGGCCGTCGCACAGGCCCTCGCCGCAGCGCAGGCCCTCGACCCGGTTACGGCAGCCCAGGGCCCCGGGGCACTCGCCGTCGTCGCGGCAGATGACCCGACACTCTCCGTCGCGGCACACCTCCCCGTCGGCGCACTCGGCGTCCGCGCTGCACGGCGTACACGCGCCGTCGATGCAAGCGAGGTTGCGGCTGCAGCGGAGGGTCTCGTCGCACGGCACGCAGCGCCCCATGTCGCACACGCCGCCGCCGTCGTCCTCGCACCCCGCGTCGACCGCGCACTGCCGCTCGACGCACGCGCCGTGGTGGCACGCCTCGCCGTCGTCGCAGTCGCGGTCGTCGGTGCACGGCAGGCACACGCCCTCGGCGCAGCGGACCCCCTCGGGGCACTCGCCGTCGGCGGCGCACTCGCGCTCGACGCACTCGCCCGCGAAGCAGACGTAGGGCTCGCCGCACTGCTCGTGCGACGTGCAGGTACGACACAGGCCGTCCACGCAGGCGCCGGGCAGGCAGTCGGCGGTCTCGGTGCACTCGCGATCGACGCAGCGGTCGGCGCGGCAGATCCGACCCTCGCCGCAGTCGGGATCGGCGACGCAGTCCTCGCAGCGACCCGCGCGGCACACCCGCGCGTCGCAGTCCGCGGTGGTCTCGCACTGCGGCTCCACGCAGCGGAGGCTCTGACAGATGCGGCCGCCCTCGCACTCGGAGTCGCTCTCGCAGTCCGCCGCGACGCAGCGGGTGCCGTCGCAGCGCTCGCCGCTGCCGCAGTCGCGGTCGGTGTCGCAGCGCGGCCGGAACAGGCAGCCGGGCGCGAGCAGGCACGCGACGATCAGGGCGAGCCACGCGACGCGGGCGCGGTGGTGCTTCATCGGTTCCCTCCCGAGGTGGTCGTCACTCCGAGACCCTCAGCGTCAAGAGCGGCGCCGGGTCGTCGCCCCACCACGGGATCGCTCGGTGCAAGGCGAGTGCCCGTCGCGGTGCGAATCGCGCTTCGCGGCGCGATCTTCGGCGACGCGCGACGGCACCCGCGGCGCTGCGCAGCCGGTTTCGCGCCAGCTGTAGCGAGGCGTCCCACAGCTGTTGTGGGCTCCAACCCCACAGCGGCGGCCTTCCGCGCGACGCGGCTCGCGGCCTCGCGTCGGCACGGGGCGCCCCGCGCCCGCGCGCAGGAGGTTCAGCGGCAGCAGTACGTCGGGTTGGCCTCGGTCGTGCCGCAGATCGGCGCCGAGAACGTGCCGGACCACGTCGTCCCATCGGGGTTGGTCCAGGTGAAGCTGCCCTCCACGCGCGTGGCCGTGACGCTCGTGAGCGTGACCGAGCCGCTCGGATCGCCCAAGGCGCCCAGCGACGAGCCGTCGCCGCAGCCCGTACCGTCGTTGGCGACCAGGTCTCCGGTGCCGAGCAAGAGCACCGTGTCCTCGGGCCAGGGCGGCCGGCTCATCCAGGTGTAGGTGTCCAATCCCGGCAGGCCGGGTCGGGCGGTGTTCGAGTACTCCGCCAACGTGATGCGCAGCCAGCGCGTGTCCATGTCCCGCGTCCCGGCGTCGAGCAGGCCGCACGCGTCGGCGTGCTCGGTCAGCTCGATCAGCAGGTCGCTGCGATACGCGAACATGCCGCCGCCCGCGGTTCCGACGTCGCTCAGATGCACGACGCGCGCGACCGCGTCGACGACGGGGTAGGCGGTCCCCGTGACGGTCGCCGTGCCGGTGGGCGCGCCCGGCGCCGGGTCGGCGCACACGCCGCCCGCGTCGGAGCCCGGCGGCCCCGCGTCCACGTCGCCGCCGCCGCCGTCGGTCTCCCCGACCGCGCCGTCGGTCTCGCCCACCGCCCCGTCGGTCTCGCCGACCGCGCCGTCCCTCGGCCCCGGCGGCCCGGCGTCCCGGGTCGCGACGATCACGCTGAACCGCGCGACGTCGAGCAGGACGAGCTCGCCGGTGAGCTCGGCCGGGGTCAGCGGCTCCCACGTCGTGTCGGACTCGTCGTCGAGGCGCATCGCGCCGGTCGCGCTGCCGTCGTGGGGCAGCTCGAGGCGCGCGGGGCTCGCGAACGTCGTCCCGTGCGGAGTGAACGCGATCGCCGGCCCCGCCGCCTCGAAGCCGCTCGGCAGCGTCGCGACCCCCGACACCGCGGCGACGCCGATCTCGACGTCGCCCGAGAGCGCCCCCGCGGGCACGTCGACCCGGGCGCCGCCGCCCCGCACCTCGCCTCCCTCGGGTCCGATCGAGGTGGACCCCGATGGATCGTCGCAGCCGGCGCCGAGGAGCAGGCAGAAGGCGGCCGCGGCGAGCTCGGTGCGTCGAATCATCCCGGCGACCGTACCAATCTGGGATGGCGACAAGAATCCTCCGAACGGGGGAGGTCGTCGTTGCCCGCGCGCCGGTGCGCCGCAACGGACCTCGGCCCGGATCCACACCGGCGGGAGGTGAACGCTCGGGATACCCCCGCCGCACGGGATAGTGATTACGAGTGCTTACAGCGAATCTGCAGCGAGCTGACCGGGGCGGGGGCGCCGGACAGAGTGTCGTCCATGACGAATCACCGGCGAGCCGCGACGCGCACGCGACGGCCCCGCGGGCGAGCCGCCTTCTTCTCGCTGCTCCTGGCGGGCTGCGCAGCCGAGGGTCGCGTCGACGCCGGCTTGCCCCTCGACGCCGCGGTCCGGATCGACGCGGACCTGACAGTCGACTACGAGTCCTACCCGCTGAGCGAGCGCCTCTGCCGCGCGTTCACCGAGTGTGAGGCGCTGAGCGTGACCGCGCCCATCGGGGCCCACGTTACGTGTCATCCGCGGACGCGCGAGGAGGTCTACGCACCCCTGCATGCGTCCGTGGAAGCGGGGCGCATCCGCTTCGATCCGGTCGCCCAGGCGGTGTGCGCACGCTACGAAGCGATGGCGGGTTGCCGGGTCATGATCGGCCTGGACCCGGCGCCCGATCGCCCTCCGGAGTGCGACCAGATCTGGACGCCTCAGGTCCCGCCCGGCGGAAGGTGCGTCGACAGCCGCGATTGCGTTCGGGGGTTCTGCGATCTGTGCTCGTGGACGTGTCGGGCCATTCGCGACGGCGCATGCATTCTGTCGGCCCATTGCCCGCGAGGCGAGAGCTGCATCGACGGCGCGTGCCGCGAGCTCGGCGCTGTGGGGGACCCCTGCTCCTACCACCGGGACTGCCGCGCGGGGTCGAGCTGTCTGTGGGGAAGCTGCGCCGAGCAGGCCGGCGAAGGCGCTCTCTGTCTGCGCCCGGAGGACTGCGTCGCGGACCTGGTCTGCGTCGACGACAGCTGCGTACCGGCGGCGGGCCTCTCCGAGCCCTGCGGTGAAGACGAGCCGATCCCGTGCGGACGGGGCCTTCGCTGCGGGAGCGACGGCCGGTGCATCCCGACGGTCGGCCCCGGCGACGCGTGCGCGAGCTCGGAGGCCTGCCCCCGAGAGCACTGGTGCGAGGCGGGGAGCTGCGAGCCGCTACCGTGGATCGGTGAGCCCTGCGGGCCGCCGCCCTGCGCGGCGGGGAGCTGCCACGAGGGCGTGTGCCGCCGCCGCGGCTGGGGCGCCCCCTGTCGCCCCGGCGCGCGGCTGATCTGCGACGAGGGACTCTACTGCAACTGGGACACGAACACGTGCCAGCGCCTCGGAAGACCTGGCACCCCCTGCGTCCGGAGGCGTCAGTGCGAGGCGAGTCTCCTGTGCGCGCCCGATGGGTTCACGGGAGAGAACGTCTGCCGGGGGTGCTGATCGTCGCCCGGCCGATCACTCGCTCTCCCGCGCGAGGCGGACGCCGCCGAAGATCTGGCGGACCCAGGGCTGGTACCAGTTGCGGAAGCTGACCCGCGCGACCGCGGGGTGACTCGCGAACGACCCGCCGCGCAGCACGCGGTGCACGCCGTCGAAGTAGGGCTCCGAGTAGCCCCGGTAGGGGAACGGGGTGAAGCCCGGGTACGGCGTAAAGGGCGTGGACGTCCACACCCACGCGTGGCCGCGCAGCTCGCCGTCGGACTCGGGGCGCGGTCCGTCGGCGTCGAGGCCGAGCGCGGCGCCGGGGTCGCCCTGCGCGGCGTGCTCCCACTCGGCCTCGGTCGGCAAGCGCGCGTCGAAGAAGCGCGCGAACGCCTCGGCCTCGTAGAACGACACGCCCACCACCGGCTCGTCGGGCGGCAGCGGGCGCAGCGCCCCGCCGAGGCGCCAGCGGGCGAGCGCGCCGTCGGCGTCGGTGGTCCACCCGCGCGGGTGGGTCACGCCCTCGCGCGCGCGCCACGCCCAGCCCTCGTCGCTCCACAACCTGCGATCGGTGTAGCCGCCGCCCGCGCGGAACGCGTCCCACTGCCCGACCGTCGCGAGCGTCGACAGCGCGAAGGGCGCGACCTCGACCGCGTGCGCGTCGCGCTCGTTGTCGTACGCGAGCCGCGCGTCGGTGCCCATCGGTGTGAGCCCGCCGTCGAAGCGGCGGAAGATCGGCGCGGCCTCCAGCGACGGTGGCGGCGGCGGGGCGGCGCCCGCCTCGAGCGCGAGCTGTCGCACGATCGCGATCGTCTCGCGGTGCTGGTGCTCGTGCGCCTCGACGAACCACCCGACGAACCCGTCGCGCAGCAGCGGGTCGTCGCGCCCGAGGTCGAGCGTCGGCAGGGCCGCGAGCACCGCCTCGCGGACGCGGGCCATGTAGGCGAGCAGCTCCGCCCGCGGCGGCTGCGCGCGGCGCGCGTCCTTGGCGCAGCCGTCCTGCGCCCACGCGCGGCGATACGGCGCGTGCAGGTCGTCGCGGCCGGCGCACCGCCCGAGGATCCACTGCGCCTCGGTGAACGCCACGTGCCCGAGGTGCCAGCCGATCGGCGAGAAGCCCGCGTCGGGCCAGGCGCGCAGCGCGTCGTCGTCGAGCCCCTCGATCCGCTCCAGCGTCCGCGCGCGGCCCGCCTCGAGGCGCTCCGCGATGACGTCGGCCGTCAGAGCGGCCGACACGTCAGCGTCCGCGTGGGGCTCACCGTCAGGATCGAGCCGGGCTCGACCGCCTGCCACGCGGGGT
>Ga0070728_10004858_pt1 | contig 13608 bp, 11 predicted proteins | sample tdDd471_FD_66723 | JGI IMG/M metagenome (GOLD analysis project Ga0070728, IMG submission 66723) | Marine sediment microbial communities from the Atlantic coast under amendment with organic carbon and nitrate - tdDd47.1 | ecosystem: Environmental > Aquatic > Marine > Coastal > Sediment | place...
CCAATCTTCTTTGGCGTATTAATACCACTCAAATTATCGATAACACAAACCGCAGTAACAGTTTTGATATATGGAGAACAACGGTTACACAAACCAGCACTTTCCGTAATTAAAAGATCTAAACCTTCTTTCAATCCCCACTGTGTTACTTCTTCAATATTACTTACAAAATAGTGGTCGGGACAAAGTGAACCCGAAAGTCCTTTTTTCACCTTAACACCTGCTTTTTCATAAAGAATATCATCATCGGTATATAAGCAGTCAAATTTTACAACACCTACCTTTAGTCCACGCTTTTGAACGGAGTCTATGGTCTTTAAAATAACGGCTGTTTTTCCTGATGAAGGAGGTCCTGATACAGTAACTAGATTCATATCTTGAGCTTATTTCTGTTTAAATAATGAGTTGATGCAAACCTATCGTTTGCTAAATTGAAGCCTAAAATTAATCAATTCTAAATTAAGATTGAGGCGTAAAGCTTAAAGGTCCCATATTTCTAAAGCTATTATCTTTTATGGCTTTATTAAAGATTCCTTCGCACTTAACAATTAACTCGCCAATGTTGTTTGAGTTGATATAATCCCAACCCAACCACATGAATTTATTTTTCTCTGGAAGTCTGTTATCGACTTCAGGATTTATACTTGGGAATAAACCTTGATGAGAAAGAATTTCACCTACACCTTTCGATGCGAAGAAATCGATAACATCTTGAGTTTTATCCAACTTATCTTTTTTAGTTAGCATGAATATTGGGCTAATAATAGCGCCATCTTCAGGCCAAATAGCAACCATACTTCCACCCTCTTTCACCATTTTTGTAAAGAAATAAGGCATAATTGTAATGGCTGGTCTATCTTTTTTCTTCGTATGAGATTTCACCATTTGAGATGGGTGCATACTTTCCAAAAGACACTCTCCTAAACCTTTCACTCCTTCTTCACCATAAGCTTTATAGATGTGTAACAACATAGAGTTGAACAAATCAAAATCACTTATTGGTAAACTCACACTATTTTTAAATTCAGGCTTGAATAAGTCGGCCCATGTACGTGGTACTGCTCTATCTCCTAATTCTGCAGTATTTACAAGAAATACGGCTGGTACTACACCAATCATAGAATAATGAGCTTCTGGGTCCTTTAGACAAATATCTTCGTTATCGAAATCCTTATTCAAACGATCGAAACCTGTACTATCTGCAAATACGCCACGTTTCTTAAATTTACCCATCAACTTATCGTCAAAGAACAAATCGAAACCTGCAGAAATAAAGATATCAGCTAATTTATCCGGATTATCTTCATTAATAACGTCATCCATCAACCAATCAAGTCCCATCGAAGCGGCCTTTAGATCGTAAACAACATCTCTGTCATTCGTTTTTTTGTAGTCTTCAATAAAAGCATCAATACCTTCAACCAATGGTACTCTAACTGGACATGGTAATAAACCTTGAATATGAACGGCATCAGAGTCAGTACTAGTTGGTTTTTGGTTCAAATCAGCATCAACCTGATTTCTTGTCAAATCAATACCCTCAACCAACAAAGAAGCAAATGCATCCACATTTAACTTTTTCATTTTTAAAGCCATATCCAAAGTCAAAGACTTACCAAACAACTCTCTTTTCTTAGGATCTTCCAATTGTTTGAATCCGTTTGAAACAAAAATTTTAATTGTCTCAGGGAAACGAGTACAAATGTCAAGTAAACTATCGGTTGTTTTAAAATATTGATTCTCCATATCTGTGAGCTTTTATTTAATTTTCTAATACAAATGTAGAGCTGCAACGGCTTTTAAAATGTAACTAATGTTACACTCTTTATTTTTTCTCAAAAAAATAATCAAGCAAGCTTGTTTCAAAAAAGAACTGCCCCTCCTTTCATTGATGATAAATAACCAATTAAGCTTGACGAACATGTTTTTTTCGTAGATAAAAAGTCATTTATTTCGTATCTTTAGAGCAATTATATATATTACAGTCAGATTTCATGGGTCAAAATAAATTCAATTACTTTTGAGGTCAACAGCAAAAATAGCGATTAGAATACTGAGTATCTTACTACTACTCAGTATCTCTTCGCATGTTTACTCACAGGATGCCACCGTTGCATTCGTCAATAACTCCAATAAAACTCTTTGCCCCTTAAACAATGGAGTCCTTACTGTTCTTCAAACCGCATCTTTAGAAATATCGGGCCCTGCTGATAAAACATGGTTTGCTTCATATTCAGTAAATGGTGGCCCTGCAGAAAATATGAATAAAGGCTTGGGTATAAACACGGGTACTTATGATTTTGAAATTAGTTTTAGAAACGACAGTAAAAAACTAAAGACCTTTAGTGTATACATAGAAAAAGCCTGGCTAGAAGATGGTACACTGCTTGATATTTCAGAAGATGACCGAAGCAGAGACATCACCGTCTATCCTTTAACCAAACCTACTGTGCAAGACTACGAGGGGAAAATTAAAACTGGTTCTGAATATGATTACACTGTTATAATCGGGATGAATTCCATGTATACGGGGGAACTTCCAATCGGAGCCAATCAAATCAGTTATCAAACCGAAATTATTGATGCCTACAAATACATCAATTTTAGAGTTAAATGGCAAGCCGAAGAGGGCATTACAACTTTCAAATCAATTGAAAGAACTGGTTTTGGTTGTTATAGCGATACGATCTACAGTGAAATTGAACTTAAAAATGAATTCAGTCTTGATTTGGGAGAAGATCAAAACATTTGTTCTGGTGAATCTATTGTTATAACACCTACTATAGATCTTAAGTCAGATTATTCGTATTTGTGGAAAACCGGTGAAACAACAGAAACAATAGAAGTTAACCAATCAGGAGAATATGAACTAACCGTTACTGATCTAAGAGATAATCAGGAAATTACAGATCAAGTCGTGATTACAGTACATAATGCTCCAGAGATTAATATTGATGATGTTATCATGATGGATGGCGCTCCAATTACTGTGAATATCCAGAAAGAAGGATGCACCTACCTTTGGTCGACAGGTGAAACCACAGGTGAAGTTGAAATTTTAAGTCCCGGAGATTATTCCGTGATGATTACATCTGAATATGGATGCAGCAATTCTAAATCATTTACAGTTAAAGATCAATCGTCATTATTCACCTTAAGCCTCCCGAATATTATACATATGTGTGCACAAGAAACCATGATTCTTAGCCCCTATATGGATATAGATCAGGCCTACACCTATCTCTGGAGTACAGGTTCAACTGATAAGGTCATAGAAATAGATAGTGAAGGTATATACACGCTCACTGCTACCGATCCTAATGGTTACGCTCAAACGGCCAGTTCACATATCTATTACCACTCTAAACCCATTGTCGATTTAGGAGAAGATTTTATTTTGTGGGATGGTGAATCAAAACAACTAGATGCACAAAATACAGGTGCGAGCTATAAGTGGAATACACTTGAAACAAGTCAAATCATTACGGTAAATTCCGGAGGTGATTTTTGGGTCAACGTCATTGATGAATTCGGTTGTGCAAATGCCGATACAATCTTCGTCGATTATAGAGAAGGTGAAAAATTCAGGATTGAACTTGGTGATGATAAAAGCATATGCCAAGGTGATTCTATTTTAATCATTCCAGAAATAATAGGTCAACCTGCAACACCTTTAAGCTATAATTGGATTGATCAGAATCACAACGAAGCTGAAATTTACTTGACAGAAGATGGAGATTTCACTTTGGAAGTAACCGACCAGCTTGGAAATATCGAGAGTGCTCAAATTCACATCACTGTTCTTCCTACACCAATCATTAGCTTAGGAGAAGATATTATTGATTACCCTAATATAGAATACGAGTTAGTGGCTAACATCGATAAAGTTAGCTACAACTGGTCGACAGGTGAAATCACAAAATCAATTACCATTGAGAAAACAGGCACTTACTGGTTAGAGGTAATTAATGATAATCAATGTTCAGCCCGTGACTCCATTTATGTGAAATTTCTAAATGACTATCCTTTTGTAGGTTTACCTAAAGCCTTCTCTCCCAATGGAGACAGCCATAATGATTTGCTATTTGTTCGCGGTATTGATATCGATAAAATCAAACTAAGTATTTACAATAGAAGTGGCAAAAAGGTATTTGAAACATCTGATATTAATCAAGGATGGGACGGCACCTACAATGGTCAGTACCAGGAAATGGACAGCTACTACTACAACTTAGATATTACCTACACCAATGGCGTTATACGCACAAAGACAGGTAAATTTGCACTTCTCAAATAACTACTTTACAAGTAAAGCAACACTTCACACTTGAATATCTCCCCTTTACCGATTATTTAGATAAGAATTTGCCTTTACAAATGCATTTTGTTAAATTCGGCTTACTCTAATTTAATCATTTAACCTATGCTAAAAGCATCCAAACTATCTAAATCATATAAAGATGTAAAGGCTTTATCAGGCATTTCACTCGAAATAAAAAAAGGTGAATTATATGGCCTGCTTGGTCCCAATGGGGCAGGAAAAAGTACCTGCATCAATATTCTCAGTTCCCTAATAAAACCAGATTCTGGAGACGTGTATTTTGATGGAAAACTACTCTCTGAAAACAGGAAAACTTGTCGCCAGATATTGGGTGTCGTTCCTCAGGAAATTGCTCTTTACGAAGATCTAACAGCAGCCGAAAACCTCTTGTTTTGGGGGAAATTATATGGTATTAAAGGAAAAGCTCTTGAAGCCAAAATTGATGAAATTTTGCATATGCTAGGTTTATACGACAGACGTAAGCATAAAGTAAAAACCTATTCTGGAGGTATGAAAAGACGTATTAATATTGGTGCGGCACTTCTTCACGATCCTGAGATTGTTTTTATGGATGAGCCGACTGTTGGAATCGATCCTCAAAGTAGAAACCTGATTTTTGAAGTTATAGAACAACTACATTCGGATGGTTTAAGTATGATTTACACGACTCATTATATGGAAGAAGCGGAACGCTTGTGTGATCGCATTGGTATAATTGATGAAGGGAAAATACTTAGAGAAGGAACATTAGCTGAATTGCGAAAAGCCTCATCTATTAAAGAAGAAATCAGTCTCGATTTCTCAAACCCTGAAAAAAATGAGCTTCTGAATTTGAAGAAAAAACATGAAAACAATCTGATATTAAATGAACACGAACTAATCTTATCAACGAATCAGTCTGATGTTGATTTACCAATTTTAATTCAAGATTGTTTAGCATCACAATTAAAAATAGAGAATATTAGTATCAGCAATGTCAATCTGGAGTCAATATTTCTTGAACTAACAGGGAAATCATTAAGAGACTAGCTTTATTAACTAATAATACCCTTTATCTAAATACCCACAATATGTTTAATTTAGCATTAAAAGATATTCAACAATACTTTAAGGATCGTACTGCGGTTCTTCTTTCACTACTGCTACCAATTGCCTTAATGACTATTTTTGCCTTAATGTATGGTGGCATTGGAGGCTCGAGTGAATCTAAACCAATCACTCTCTTATTCACCGACCAGGATAACACAGAACTCTCTCAGGAAGTTTATTCGACACTCGATTCTCTTGACGGTCTTAAACTTGTTAGCAAAAGCTTTCCAGAAGCAAAAAAACTGATTCAAAAAGGAAAAAATGCCTCTGCTTTTGTTCTATATAAAGGTTTTCAGGATTCTGTAAACTCAGGACAAAAATTACCTATGGAACTGTTTTATGATGAAGCTAAAGAAATTGAGGTTGGCTTATTGCAACAAGCTTTATGGTCGAACCTGTTTGGTATTACCATGAAAAAGAATATTAAAGGTAAAATTGATGATTGGATTGTTGAAAAAAATCCAGAATTATCTGCAGATGAAATAGATGATATTAGAGAACAAATAGCCGAACAATTTGACGGCTTTGAAAAGTCGGAAGACAACAGTAAACTCGAAGAAGATTCAGAATTACCCATGACTGCCTTGGTTGGTGAAAAGAAGGATGGTAACCTAGGCTTGATTCAAGCCATTTCAGGCGTAGCCATCATGATGCTATTATTTAGTGTTTCAGCTAGTGGAGCATCTCTTTTAACAGAAAAAGAAGAAGGAACTTTAAGACGTCTACTTGTGGCTCCTATATCTCCTTCCAACATTCTATATGGTAAAATGTTATCGACTCTATTTTTGGCTATTTTACAGCTTACAGTTATGTTCTTATATTCATGGCTGGTACTTGGCTTAGATATTTTTATCAATCTACCTGCCTTGATTCTAATGATTTTAGCCTCAGCTATAGCCTGTAGTAGTTTTGGGATATTTATGGCATCGGTATGTAAAAGCCGTAAGCAGGTCGAAAGTCTATCAACACTAGTCATTCTTGTTCTATCAGCTCTGGGAGGAAGTATGATGCCATTGTTTATTATGCCAGCTATAATGCAAAAAATTGCTGTCATTTCTGTTAACTACTGGGCTATGGATGGCTTCTTCGATATATTCTGGAGGCAACTACCAATTATTGATGTTCTTCCAAACGTTCTTGTTCTGTTAGGAATAGGATTCGGATTAACAACGATTTCAGTTATTAGCTTTCGAAAAACAATTCTTAGGATGATGTAAATAAACATTAAGCTCTATATAACAAGAAAGGCTGTCGGATCTCTCCAACAGCCTTTTATTATAAATTTCATTTGGGATTACTCCACAATATTCATTTCATCAATTAAATAACCCGCTCCTGCGAATTTATCAACAATAAACAGTACGTAACGAATATCTAGTGATACATTTCTACAAATAGTAGCATCGTACATTAAATCTGACATCACACCTTCCCAGGCACGGTCGAAGTTTAATCCGATAAGCTCACCATTTGCATTTAGGACTGGAGAACCTGAGTTACCACCAGTAGTGTGATTCGTAGCAGCAAAACAAACATTCATTTGTCCGTTTTGTCCATAACGACCATAATCTTTAGTAGCGTATAAATCTCTTAATTTCTGAGGCACATCGTAATCAAAAATGTTTGGGTTATCCTTCTCAATAATCCCCTCAAGAGTTGTATAGTAATCGTAGTTGACAGCATTGCGAGCCTTATAACCAGCAACCTTACCAAAGTGTACACGGAAAGTTGAATTCGCATCAGCATAGAAAACCTTATCCGACTCCATAGCCATTAAACCAGCCATATAAGTACGTTGTAACTTATCAACCTTATTTTTTAACTCAGTATACTTAGGACTAATCGCTTTGATATATAAATCACGAATACTCATTGCCAAAACATAAGCTGGATCTTTAGCGATTTTCTTCGCATTTGATGGCTTGTAATTAGCCAAAAGATTTTCAAGTTTCGCTTGGTTTGCTAATACTGACTTAGCCATTGCTTTTGTAGCATAAGCTTTAAAATCACCCTTATATTTTTTAGCAATTACTTTCAATTCCTCTGGTTGGAAATTAGCTTCAACATTAGCATGATACATACGCATCATTGCTTCCAATAATTTCTTGTCGGTATCCAGGTTATAATTCTTATAAAAAGCAGCTGCTTTCTTTTGTAAGCTCTTTACTTCTTTAGCAATCGCTTCAGAATCCTTTTTATCAAGAGATAATAGCTTTTTAAATCCACCTGCAAATTTCACGACTTCTGATCCTGAAAAACCTGCTTCTATAGCGTAATCACGAGCTAAGCTATATGGCGTCATTTCTTCGTAGATACCTTTCATTTGATCAAGAATCCCAGCATATTTAGCTTTCAACTTAGCATCTGAATTAGCCCAAGTTTCAAATCTAGCTTCAAGATCTTTCTTCTTAGCAATCGCATTCAAACGATTCAAACCAGTGATCTCACCTTGCCATCTTTTCCAAGAGTTAGCAACACCTGCATATTTCGCTGAATACTGGATTCTTACCATTGGAGAAGCATCCATATCAGCACGCATTAGGTCAAGTTTCTTAGTTCTCAGCTTAATTTTATGAGGGTTGTCAACCTGAGTCATCAACTCTAAAGCGTATGAAGTTAAATACTCAGTTGTTGTTCCCGGGTAACCAAATACCATTGTGAAATCACCTTCGTTAATACCTTTTAAAGATATTTTGAATGATGTTTTAGGCTGCATTGGTACGTTATCCTTTGAATAAGAAGCAGGCTTGTTGTCCTTATTCGCATAAATTCTGAACATTGAGAAGTCACCAGTATGACGAGGCCACATCCAGTTGTCAGTGTCACCACCAAATTTTCCGATAGCTGATGGAGGTGCACCTACTAAACGTACATCCTTAAAGATCTCGTAAACTGAAAGAAAATACTGGTTACCTGCAAAATAAGCTTTTACATTTGCACGGTACTCTGAATCTTTCTCGGTTGCCGCTTCGATTTCCTTAATATTCTTTCTGATGATTTTTGTACGCTCTTCTTCTTTCGTATCATCAGTAATTCCTTTAAGAACTTCAGCAGTTACATCAGCCATACGAATTAGGAAAGAAGCGGTAATCCCTTCGTTTACTAACTCTTCACCTTTATTCATTGCCCAGAAACCATCTTTTAAATAGTCGTTCTCAAGGGTTGAGTGATTTTGAATAGCACCGTATCCACAGTGGTGATTAGTAACAATAAGACCTTGACCTGAGATCAATTCTCCTGTACAAAAGTGACGAAATGGTCTTCCTTCGCGTCCCAATCCGACTACAGCATCTTTCAAGCAAGCTTGATTAACGTCGTAGATATCCTCAGCAGTCAGCTTAAATCCAGCTTTCTGCATATCCTCAATATTGTACTTTTTCAAAAGCATAGGAATCCACATTCCTTCGTCTGCTTTAAGCTGAGTCCCTACCAATAATAGTAGAGCAGTCAGTAATAATGTCATTTTTCTTAACATGGTTTGTTGTGAGTTTGTTATTATTATTCTAGTTGTCCTTTATAATTAATGACGAATTATCAATTACGAATTACGAGATTTCACAGTTTTCTGTATACTTCCTATAATTTTCAATAGTTCGTCCGTATCTTTCAAAAGACTTTGACTTTCATCCTCAGAAAGATAATCGGTATCCGTAAGCAAGCGAATCCAATAATGTGACTCTCTAGCCTCTTTATATGATATCGTTAGTTTTGCAAAAAAATCTTTTTCACTTTGGCCTCCAATAGCCTCTTCGATATTAGCCCCAATCGAAGTCCCTGATCTTAATAGCTGTTTACTTAAAACATATTCCTTTTTTACGTCGCGCAAATACCTAGATAATTTTACGATTCTAACTGCAAAAGCATAACTCTTCTCTTGTACAACATTATCTTTCTTCATATCAGATCGTAATTCGTAATTAGAATTTATTTAATTCTTGATATAAGCGTTGAATAGGCAAGCCTACAACATTAAAATATGAACCTTCAATTCCATCTATCCCTACAAAACCGATCCATTCCTGAATACCATAGGCTCCGGCTTTGTCAAATGGTTTATAGTTGTCGATATAATAATCGATTTCTTCCAGACTCAATTCCTTAAAATGAACATGCGTTGTGGTTGAAAAACTTACTTCTTTTTCTTTCGATTTCAGACAAACACCCGAAATCACCTGATGCGATCGTCCTGAAAGCATTTGCAACATTTCAACGGCCTCATCTCTATTCTTAGGTTTGCCAAGAACTATATCACCAACACAAACAATTGTGTCAGCCGTAATGACTAATTCCTTTTCATTCAAATCAAGTACAAAAGCCTCAGCTTTCAGCTTAGACAAATAAACAGGAATCTCTTCCCTCTTAAGATGATCGGGATAAACTTCCTCAACATCTTTGGTTTGAATTTTAAAATCAAGTCCCAATTCTTTCAACATTTGATGACGTCGCGGCGATTGAGAAGCCAATATCAATTGATAATCTTTAAGATTATTCAACATAGGTTTAAAAATTTGTATTTGAGAGAATATGATTGACTACAAAAGCATATGAAATACCTGCCAGAATAGCCATTCGTAATAAAAACACCCCAAATTTCAAGCTCTCATCCTTTTTCAGTTTTATAACCAAATAGGCAAGTAAAAGCAATGGGATAATAATTAACAGACTAAAATACCAGGGAGTAATTTTATCCATAGGTGCATTTAGAAATTGATACCAGACACCAAAAACTGACACACTTAAAAACAAAATTAAACTGACTATTATAGTTTTAGTCCATTTAAAACCAATTATAATTGGTAAGCTTCTTCGCCCTATTTCCTGATCTCCTTTTACTGAAACTAAATCACGTATAAATTGATGAATCAGCACTGCAAAGAACGAAAAGAAAGAGAAAGCTCCTACCCAATATAATAGGTAATCAAAGTTTGTTTTAGAGGCTATTAAAACCTCTGAATAGGTTTTATTTAAAGGTGGAATCTCGAAAACAACCACCAAAAATGGGATCGCAGCACATATAAAAGCTAAGACTAGGTTCCCAAGTATAAAATGGTTCTTATAGGATGTTGAATAGAACCACAATAAGCCTCCTGCCATAAAGAAGATCAAGACGAATTGCCAATGCCCTACTTTATATGATACATAGCCACCCAATACCAAACCAATAAAACTAAGGGCCTGGTGCAGGAAGAGTGAGATTCGACGACTGATTCGTCTTCCTACAATTACCTCACGCTTGTTTAAACGATCAGCTTTTGTATCGAAATAATCGTTTATAATATAGCCACCAGCAGCAACAAAAAGAGTCGCCATTACCAAAATAGCAAAATCAATATCGCTCAGTTGCAAGTGTATTCTATTAATTGCCAAAATAGGCTGAATAATAAAATACCGCATCGCATATTGAGTGAGAGCAATAATAATCAGATTAGGTAAGCGAATCAATTTAAAAAAGCTGAGCATCTATCTTGTATTGGGTGAATGAGTCATATGTGAATAAGTGATATTACCTCTTCACACTTTTTCCTTTAACCTTTAAATCTTATATACTTTGAATCTTGGTATCTGTTGCATACCAGTTGCCATGAGCACGAAGTACCTGCTCCATCACATCGCGAACCGCTGCACATCCACCATCCATATCAGAGATATATGCTGAAATTTCTTTGATTTGTGTCACCGCATTCTTCGGACAGGTTGGTACTCCAACACGCATCATCACCTCATAATCAGGCAAATCATCACCCATATACATGATATTATCTTCAGCCACATCGTGTTTCGATAGAAAATCCTCAAAATCGGCTATCTTATCTTTCGATGACATATAAATATCTGTAACACCTAAACCACGGTAGCGTTTCTCAACCGCATCAGACGTTCCACCAGTAATAATCGCAACCGGATAACCTTTCTTCACAGCATACTGAATCGCATAACCATCCTTCGTATTAGCTGTTCTCAACAACTCACCATCAGAGTCGATGGTAATACACTCGGTAGACAACACCCCGTCCACATCGAAAATGAAAGCCTTCACTTTCATTAAATCTTCTTTAAAAAAGGCCATATATTTTAAAATTTACTAATTGACATTATTGAATCATTCCAAATCAAATACATTGACTAACTGAACCTTAATCAATCATCATCCTCAGAATGTAAGCGATAAATACTTTCACTCACAAATCTATACAATTTTTGAAAATCAGGATGCATATTTAAGCTTTCCTCATGTGCTTTTATAACATCTTCGTCGAAACGAACAGCAGGTCCCGTTTGCGCTGCTTTAACAGGTATTTCCTGAACCTTTTCCGCCGTTTCTAAGATCAACGGTTTCAGCAAATCAAAATCCATCCCTTCTTCCTGAAGCAAGTTTTGCCCAATATGATACATGTGATTAGTGAAATTGCAGGTAAATACAGCTGCTAAATGCAATTGCTTACGTTGCTTTGATGATAGCAATTGAACTGACTTTGATATTTCACCTCCCATAAGCATCAACTCAGATTCCAAATCCTGACTGCAAGCTTCAATACAAAGTGGAATTTTCAAGAAATCGACTTCACGAGCTTTTGAGAAGGTTTGTAATGGATAAAAAACACCAAAGCGAGAGGTATAGTTCTCGAAAACAGACATAGGTACACTTCCCGCTGTATGCACTAGAAATTTGTCTTTGAGCTGAAGAGCCTTTAAAGCATTGGGGATAGCCTTATCGCTTAAAGCGAAGATATACAAGTCAGCATCTCGCCGAACTTTTTCATAAGAACAACAAGAATCCGCATCAACTTGATTAGCCAAAGTTTCAGATGACAATTGGGTTCTACTATAAACCTGACAAATTTGATAACCCGCTTGTTTTAAAGCTAAAGCCAAATGTGTTGCCAAGTTACCTGCTCCTATGAATACAATATTTTTAATCATACAATATCTTATCTAACTCGATTAGTCTTGTAATAATAAATCCTCTGGCGAAGCTGCAATATTCTTTAAAGGTACTTTGCCCTTATCAATCATCGAAAAAAGATGTTTGCATGCGCCCTTTAAATCGTCATACATATCCTCAGCGACCAATACCAAACGATCGTTATGCCATTCCAGATGATTCAATTCGTCTGTTTGTTTATCGCGAGAGATTAAATGTAGTGACTTACTTGGGACAAAAGAGTGTGTTAATTGATTTCTTAGTCTATCGTACAACCAATGGTCATTATTAACCACTCGGTATTTATTACCCATCAGGATATTAAGTGCTTTTGAAAATCGCTTGGAAGATTGAGCTTTTGCCTTCATTGGTTTGTTGTCTAGAAAGCAGCCAAGAGCTTCAATGGCCTGTCCCATCAGAATAAATGAGAAGAAATAAAAGCCTTCTTTCTGCAATCGACCAATCTCATCGATAAAGATTCTCGATATAAATTCCTTTTCCTGTTCTGCCTTTATTTTTTCCATCTCACAAATTTATAGCATTTGCCTGATAATATCGATTATATACACTAAAAATCACTTCAAAGTCTTAAATATGCTAGGCTTATCTAATTCTTATTTATTCGTACATTTGCCCCATATTATTACAAAGCTAATTCCATCACAAATTATATGAAAGGTAAACTTTATTTAATACCAACCACACTAGGCGATTCAGGTCTCGATGCTGTAATTCCTAAGGATATTCAAGAATTGATTCCTACAATTAAGCACTTTATTGTTGAGAATATCAGAACAGCTCGTCGTTACCTTAAAAAAGTTGATCGCAGTATTGAAATTGATGAGTTAAGTTTCTATGAACTAAATAAACACAGTTCTCCTGAGGCTATTTCCGGTTATTTAAAGGCTATTAAGGAGCACGATATAGGCATTATATCGGAGGCTGGCTGCCCAGGTGTGGCCGATCCGGGTGCTGATGTGGTAAAATTAGCTCACGAAAGAAACATTCGAATTATTCCATTAGTAGGTCCATCATCTATCCTTCTGTCACTAATGGCTTCGGGATTTAATGGACAGAGTTTTGCTTTCAACGGCTACATTCCTATTAAAGATGGAGAAAGAGCTAAAAAAATCAAGCAACTGGAAAATCGCTCTGTAAACGAAAACCAGACTCAAATTTTTATAGAGGCGCCTTACCGTAATATGAAACTTTTGGAAGATTTAGCCAAAGAATGTAGTGCTGGAACTAAGATTTGTGTCGCTGTGGATATTACATT
>Ga0070728_10004861_pt1 | contig 13598 bp, 15 predicted proteins | sample tdDd471_FD_66723 | JGI IMG/M metagenome (GOLD analysis project Ga0070728, IMG submission 66723) | Marine sediment microbial communities from the Atlantic coast under amendment with organic carbon and nitrate - tdDd47.1 | ecosystem: Environmental > Aquatic > Marine > Coastal > Sediment | place...
ATTTGGAATTAAATATAAGGTTTGAAGGAGATTTATTATGGGATTTTTCTTTGAAGGATATTCGCTTTCGACTATTCTAGGACTATTAGGAATCATAGCTGTACTATTATTATTAAACGAATTAACAAGAAGAAGTAAGTGGCTTAGCATCTTTGCATACTGCGTTGTGCCAGTAGTTGTATTTGCATTAATTGGTGCAGGTGTTTTTGGAAGCCCATCAGGCAGAACATGGTTTGGCATAGTAAAGACAGTTTCAGCACTTGCTGGTGTTATTGGATTTATGATAATCAGATACACAAAAGCAGGCAACACAAAATTTGCAGGTATCTTCCCTATGGCAATATTGTCATTGAACATTCTAGAAGCTGTATACCGTGAAATAGAAGTGTTTACAACATATCAAACACCTATGATAGACGAAGCTGGAGGTTTGTTTATGCAAGGTGGCACATGGAATATTTTAAATGCAATATCAGGTATTATCGTTATTATTACATTAACAGGTTGGATGGGAATAAGAGTTGCTAAGACAAAATCAAAAGATATGATTTGGGTTGACCAGCTTTGGTTCTATGTAGTAGCATATGGACTATGGAACCTAGCATACGTTTACAACTGTATATCCAACAGAGCTGCATATGCAGGTCTAGCACTATTAATTGCTTGTACTGTTGCTGAATTTTGCTTTAAAAGAGGTGCATGGCTTCAGCACAGAGCTCAAACACTTTCACTGTTTGCAATGTTCTCAATATCAGTTGACTATTCAGCACTGCCAATGTTTGGGCTAAGGTCAACAAATAATACAGCTGCATTAATGACATTAAGCGTTGTAGCATTAACTTTCTGTACTGGTGTATTAGTTTATACAGTTTACAAAATTATTAAGACAAAACGTAATCCAATAAAAGAAGATTTGTATGTAGACTTAAAGGCATACAAGCGTAATCTTGAATCCAATGGATTATAAAATATAGATTGCTTTACTCTCTTTAATGGCAACACACTGCTTATTATTCTATTGAATGATTAAGTGGTGTGTTGTTTTTTATATTTAATATGATTATATTGATTACTTATTTTCCATAGCTTCAGAAGCTAGCAACCATCATTTTTCTTGTCTTGAAACAAGAAAAACGAAGCAAAAAGAAATTCAAGACTTCCAGATGCGATTTTAGCTCTGCGGAGCTAAAAACCAAAAACAGTCCATGGCGCATAAGCAAAATGCTTTAGATTAATGAACTGCACCCATGATATAGCTTGCTACAAAGATAGATGTATCACGCTTCGCGAATCGCGCTGAATGGGCAATTTTTTTCGTTGGCTGGAAGTCGGAAGAAGTTAGTGAAAAGAGGTACTATAATCTAAACCACTTACAAGAGGATGAGTGTAGTCACGTTATTATTCTTTTGAAGAGAACTTTACTAACTTTTTACCACAGTCATCAGATTGCATTATCTTATTTACTATTTCAGGTAATATTATTTTATAAGAATCAGAACAAATAGCTTTCTTAAATTCACCATAATATTCTCCCCAATTCACAAAGTAAGTTTGGTATGAATTTGACTTTGTTTTAAGATGAGGTTTTCTTAAACACAGCAATTTTTCATTGAGACATTTTTGAGCTGTTTCTTTTTCAGTTAGAATATAACCTTTTGGAGTAAAAAATATACCTATTTCATTGCCTTGTTCATGCCACGATGCAGCATCATCAATTGCTGAGCCTACAAAGACCTTTCCTTGTTTATAATACTCACCATAACTTGTCGCACCTCTAATTAGCATGTCTTTTCTTAAACATTCACCAATTAATTTCCTTATAATACTAGAATGAATATATATCTCGTTTTTCATTCTACTTGAATATGATGTTATAACAAATGTATCAGATATTAATTCAATTGATAGTTCTATCTTAAAATCGCTATAAGCTTTATCAAATTTTTCTGAACTGACTTCAGATTGCTGCTTTACATCATCATACTGCTTTTGAATTTTAGTTTGTTCTTTCTTAGCTATATTTAATTGTACTTCGTCTCCATACTCTACCATTGCTACCACAAAGTTGTTTATTCGTTGTCTTTCATAGATTAGATCTGAAAACTTTTTTGAAATATTGTCGTCAGTATCTTGACCTAATAAAATTAAATCATTGAGATTTCTATTACCTTCAAGAATTTCTTTAAGAGCTGCTTTCTTATAATCCGATTTGTAGAATTCATGCAATTTTGTTTCAGAAAGTTCCAATAAATATTCAAACTGATATTTATCGATCCATTGATTACACTTTTCTTCTATAAAGAGTAATGATTTTACTACTTCAATTTCATCTTTATCTCTCCAAATTCCTTTCCACCCGAGTATATCAGCAAAAGTAACATAGCCAGTAACAGGCTTTGGATCTTGTGTATTTGTAGTCATTTTTAAGTACACCTCTCTTTTTATACATATTATAACATAAAATACCATTAAATAAGTGGATATATTCATAATTTATATTGTACTTAATGAGACTAGTGGAAACTTTTAAATCTCAATCATATAAACGAGAGACTGGTAGTTATAAGTTCCCCCTTACCCACTAACTCAAAACGTCCCATACCTAGCGGAAGGAAGTTGACAACGCGGAGATGAGCGTAGGCGAACGGAGCTAGGAGAGCTTTCGGTCTGCCCGCAGGCAGAAGACGCATGTAGGGGACTTGAACTCTTTTTGCTTCGTTTTTCTCTTTCAAGAGAGAAAAATGAGGGGGAGATAACTTCTGAAGTTAATAAAAAAATGTAGTGTATTATGTGATAATATAAAGTTTACATAAATAGTGGTGAGTATAATTGACAAATATTTTAAGACTGCCCTTTAAGGGCAGTCTTGTTAATTATCAAACTTCTCTTCAAGCTTCTTAGATCTTTTTTCATTACCTTTATATATTAAATATATTACAACGAAAGAACCAACTGTTGAAGTTATAAAAGCTATCAACAGAACAATTAGCGTCATAACTAAATTCCCACTTTGTAAGTGAGACTCTAAATTACTTAGAAATGATACAATAGTTATAGTTACGCCGCAAACTAAAGGAATAATGAAAAGTACCTTTTTCTTAGTATTTGGAAATAATGTATTGCCCACAAATATATTTCTGATTATTATATATACTGATGCTCCAAAGAAGCCTATAAACTCTATCATGTACTCTTTAAATGATGCTTCTAGTACAAATTGCTTTACAAGCATAGAAACCATTAGCAGTACCATCACTAAAGAAAGTGCCTCACTTCCTATTTTCAACTTTTGCATTTTTACTCTTTCATCTTCATGTCTATTATTCTTCATTTTCTACCTCCCAAAATAAGTCGTTCAATGTTTTGTTTAGTGCCTTGCAAATAGCAATACACAGATTCAATGTTGGATTATAATTTCCTGTTTCAATCATGCCGATTGTTTGCCTTGTTACACCAACAGCTTCAGCTAAATCCAGCTGGCTCATATTGCATTCAATCCTTGCAATCTTCATTCGTTTATTTTTCATGTCATTATTTATTTCTCCTTGATATTTTGTTTATCTGTTATGTATTGTAAACTATAAATATCAAAATGTCAAATATATATTGCATAATGACGTTTATAATTAACATATGTGGAATTGCGCTAAGCTAAATTGGTCTATTTCTTTTATTTTGAGTACTAACTGCTTAAAATGAAGGGATAATCAAAAAGTATAATTGGTTGTATGATAAGATGCGTAATACATTTCTGTAGATAGATGTTTTGAGGCTGTCCTTTACGGACAGCTTATATATTTTCAGGAAAGCTAAGTTATCCAGCCTGCTTAAAGGAATCTTTCTAACGAAAGATCGACCCCCGCAGGCATGTGTAGTGGATATTTGTTTCTTTAAATTATTGTTTTGAAGCCGTCTCACTGCTAAGTGAAGTGGCTAATATGTATTATGATTAAGTTAAGCTATTCAGCCTGCTTTCAAAGGTTTTTTCAAAACCTTCTTTCGCATCTGTGTATTTTGGTAATGAAAAAATGCCTGCTTAAAGGCGTCTTTTTATAAAAGACTAGCCATCGCAGGCATGTGTAATGGATAATTGTTTCTTTCAATAGATGTTTTGAGGCTGTCCTTTACGGACAGCCTCTAAGGTTGTGTATAGTATATATTAAACCATATCCTTTATATTTCCCTTGAAATCTTCTCTTTTCTTTATGCCAATTTCTTTGGAGGGTTTCTTTTGTTTAATGGCTTCTTTTCTGTTGCTTTTAGCATCTTTTATACCGGCTACAGTGTGGGAAACAAGTAGCACAGTTCCAGTAGCTAATAATAGCAAGTAGAATGATATACCTCGGGAAACCAGCATAGCAGGAGTCATCATATTTTGTGGGAAAATGTGTTTGAACACCTGCAGGAATCCGCCTTCGCTTATGCCTATAGCACCAGGAAGGGGTAGTGATCCCATGGAAATTTTGAATATGGACTGTAACGAAAGTACATTGAAGTATGAAGTTCCACTTTGGTTAAAAGCTTTGTATACAACAAACACTATGGAATACATTGCTGTTAGTTGAACCATTGTTGTTAGGAAAACTTTAAGCAAGAGCAGTGGGTTGCTTTTTAATAATGTTATCCCTTCTTTGTATTGGTCTATTTGCTTGTTGGCTTTTTCTTCTACTTCATCAATGTTTTTTATTATCTTTATTTTATGTAAAAACCTCAATATTGAGTCTACTATTTTTATGGCTAATGGTTCTGAAAAAAGTACTACTATAAAAAAGGCAACTACTATAACATTTATTACTACACCAAAAATCATAAATGGAATGATAAATGAAATCTTATCCACTATAAAATTATACTTAAACAAAAATGCAAATGACGCTAGAACAAAAGTAACTGTCTGGTAGGATATTAGTTCAATAATCATTGTGATAGTTGATGCTGATAGAGGAACTTTATCCTTTGACATATAAAACATCTGCATTGGTTGACCACCTGTTGAAGATGGAGTTATCGCACTGTAGAAGAAACCTACAATGGCGTATTTTACTCCTCTGTAGTATGGTGTCTTCACCCCAAGATAGTTTAGCAGAGTATATGAATTCAGTCCTTCGCAAGCTACAAATGTAAATGCCAATAGAACACCTGCAATAATAAATTTTAAATCAGCATTCTTTAAATAGCTTACAATGTCACTAGTACCTTTATCCCTAAGAAGAACATAAAATGTTATTCCAATAAAGAGAATGACAAAGGGTAGATTTCTTATTGGTTTTCTTTTTTTATTCATAAATCTTATCCAGTAATTCAAAGTTATAGTTTGATTTCAGCATTGGAATGGCCTCAGTAAGTGCTAAAATCGTTTTTTTAGGAGCTCCCTCGCTGCCTCTAGCATCATGCAAACAGATAATATCGCCATTTTGTGTCTGGCTGATTATAGAGCTTTTAATATCTGCACATGTACGATTGAGTTTCCAGTCACCAGTCATTACGTCCCATAGAACAAGTTTTAGATTGTTCTTTTTAACTAAGCATAACGTCGCTATATTTATATGCCCCCAAGGCGGACGGTAGTAAGAGATAGGGATGTTTAATTCCTTCATTATCTCAATGGATTTACATAAGTCGTTTTTGGTGTATCTTATGCCTTTTACCATTGCACTTTTGTGCTCAAGAGAATGTAGACCTATTTGATGCCCCTCTGCAATCATTCTATCTATTACTTTTTTATTCTCTTTGGCACTGTTTGCTACAACAAAGAATGTTGCTTTTATGTTCTCATCTTTCAAAAGATCCAAAAGTTCATTGGTGTATGTTGCATCTGGACCATCGTCGAATGTTAAGTATATATTTTTTGCGTTTCTATTATTGCTTAGATTGTGTTTGATTTTATATAAGAATGTTGGAATAATACAATATAGCAGATAAACAATACAAAATGTTAATATCAACACTATAGTGCTACCTCCTTAACTTTCATAAATCCTGTTATGTAGTTAAGCGGTGAATCAATTATTGATTCCTTTATGTGTTTCATATTTTGCTTAATCTTTTTACGTTCTGCTTTGTTAGCAAACATATCCTCTATTGCAGATACTAAGTCCTCTTCATCATCCCATACAACTTTGCCTAAGCTATTCTCTTCTATGTACTTAGCGTTGTTGACTTCTTGTGCTAAAAAGGGGCGGGGGACGATTATAGGAAGCTCAGCATGAATAGTTTCAAACAAGGTGATACCACCAGCTTTTGAAAACATTGCGTCTGCTTTTTGCATATGCTTGTGAACTTCGTTGCTATATCCTATAACCTCAATATTATGAAATAAATTGAATAATTTGTCAAATATATCTTTGTTATTTCCAGCTATAATAGTGGTTTTTGTGTTTGGCAGCTTATCTAATCTTTTATAGAAATCCATTGACTTTGGCAAAAGCCCTAATCCACCGCCCATAATAAGCAGATTATTTTCATCCTTATCATCTATATTATTGTTTCCTTGCTTAAATTCCTGTCTTACAGGTATGCCAGAAACTATTATGTTTTCTTTAGCTATATGTTTTTTAATAAGCTCTGCTTTTACATCTTCTGTTGCTACCAAGTACAAATCAGTCTGTTCTGTCAGCCACTCTTCAGAGCTGCTAATGTCTGTAATACATGTTACTAATGGAATATCTATATTTTTTTTCTTTTTATAGTTAGATGTTAGCTTAGTTGCTAGATGCAAAGTAGAAACTATTAAATCAGGCTCTTCTTCCTTTAGTAGTCTGTAGAACTTTTTCAGAAAGAACCTACTGAAAGATAGATCGAAATTGCTTTCTGATGTTTGGTATGCTCTGTTATATATTGTAGGATATTTTTCTGCTATCTTATCAAAGCTCTTGTATATACGTTTGTGCATATTTGGAAGCATATGCTCAACTATGTCTATAACTTTTGTTTCAGCATATGGATCTTTTTCAAATTCTTGTTGCAAAGCTTTTGCAGCAGAAACATGCCCCATGCCAAACCTTCCAGTTAATATTAAAATTTTCATTATATTTCCCCTCTTTTTTGCTCGACAAACAAACCTATGTTAATAAGTTTTTTCATTCATTATTAAATTAATTTCTTAATGGAGTTGTGTTTGGTGTCAATTCCTGCTTTTTAGCTTCATCAAAATCATACCACTATATATTTTTATCATCAATTCATTCATCTTACATTTCATTTCTTAATCTTACATTTTTGTTATCTAAATCTAGTCTTTATAATTTAATGGAATTGTTATCATTATCTCTGTTCCAACACCATCTTTGCTTTTTACGGATATTAGACCCTTATGAGCAACAATTATTGCTCTTGCTATGGATAAACCAAGTCCATATCCTTCCTCTGTTCTGTTTCTAGCCCTGTCTGCCCTATAGAACCTTTCGAATATTCTACCTATGTCTTTTCTTGCAATTCCTATACCTGTATCTTTTACATGGATTATTGCTTTGTTTCTTGACTTTCTTAAAGATAAAGTTATTTTACCTTGTACTGGAGTGTACTTAACAGCGTTCTTGCAAAACTCTCTGATTGCCTGCCTTATTTTTATCTTATCTCCAAACAAATCCACATCAGGATCAGCTTCTATTTCTATTACATGCTTATTGTTGTTTAGAAGCATAAGCTCTTTGTACATTTCATCTAGCTGCTCTGACAATGAGTATTTTGATTTATCCAACACCAATGTTTTATTGTCATACCTTGCAAGAAGTAATAAATTTTCAACTACATTTTTCATGCTTTGAGTTTCGTCTATTATCGCTTCTAAGGACTCATCAAATACCTTTTCATCATCCTTTGCCCACCTTTTTAGCATGTTTGCATAGCCCCCAATTATGCTAATTGGTGTCCTTAGCTCGTGGGATACATCAGATACAAACTGTTTTTGCTTCAGATAGCCAATCTGTATTCTATCAAGCATATTGTTTATAGTCATTACCATCTCTTTTAGCTCATATCTAGCCGATTGTACATCCAGTCGCATGTTTAGATTGTCTGAGTTTATCTGCTTAGATAAATGGCTGATATCCTTTAGAGGAGATAAATACCTCTGCGTATTATATGTACCGAAGATTAGCATAATGAAAAATCCTAAGAACAGAAACACAATGATGATTATTAGTAAAGTAATTAAGTAAACTCCGGCTTCATCTAACACAGGTATCCCGTCTACAGCTATGTAGAATTCGCATTTTCTTTCGCCTATCATGGTTTCACTGTGATAGTAATGAATTAATGCTTTGTGTTTGATTGCATTGGATATAATTTTTTCTCGCTTTTGAGTAAACTTGCTTTTATCTAGCTCTACATAATCACTTTTCTTAGCTAATACTTCATCTGTCTTTTTGTCTACTATCCAATACTCTATAAAATAATCTTCGTTATAATTAAGATTATTTGGTTGCTGAAAATTATCAAAATCCTCTGCTACATAGTCCATAAACTCATAAGCTACTGCATCAGTAATTCTGTATGTTATATACAAAGTGCCTGCCAGCAAAACCAACATCATAGTAAAGCTAATGAACATATAAATTAACAGATAACTGGATGTTATTTTTGATCTAATGGATTTGGATTTTCGTTTTACTGGTTCGGTTTCAATATTAGATCCAGCAGTATAAAGTTTTGATTTCATTTTTCCCATACAATACCTAATCTTGTTCTTGCAGAGTGTACCCAAAGCCTCTAACTGTTTGTATCATGTCTACATTAAATGGCTTGTTTATCTTATTTCTTAGATACAATATGTAAACATCTACTACATTTGTTTCTCCTGCGTAATCATATCCCCATACATTTTTCAATATTTTATCTCTTGATAATACTTTGCCTTTGTTTTTAGCAAGATAACATAATAGTTCGTATTCTTTCTTTGTTAAGCCTAAATCTTCACCATCGTACATTGCCTTGAAATTTTCTAGATTAATAAGCAACTTTCCAAATTCTATTTGATGGTTTTCACTGTCTTGTTTCACCTGTCTTGCTATAGCAACTCTTATTCTAGCTAGTAGTTCCTCTATATCAAATGGTTTTGTCATATAGTCATCTGCACCGCTATCTAAACCTGTTACTTTGTCTGAAACATCGTCTTTTGCAGTTAGCATAATTATAGGAACTGAACTTACTTTTCTAAGCTTTTTTAAAACACTTATACCAGATAACTCAGGTAACATAATATCTAGTAAAACCAGGTTTATACTTTCATCCTGTGCAAGCTTTAGACCAGTTTTTCCATCGTATGCAACTTGAACTTCATAGTTTTCATGCTCAAGCTCTAATTGTAAGAACCTAGATAATTTTTTGTCATCTTCAACAACTAAAATTTTCATTTATCAATCTCTACTTTCGCAAAGCCTTCATCATCGTCTTCCACAACTTCTTCGCTAAGGTTTAAGCTCAAATCTTCATCTTTAGTTGTAGTGTTTGCAACTGGTTCTACATTTACAGATGGTTCTTTTGATTTCTTTGTAATACTAACTATTTTATACTCCACTCCAAAGAAGAAAGTTATTATCAAAGGTATTATGAAAAATGCAATAGCACCATCAAAAATAGCATTCATAAAAAGAGCGACAAGTATAAAAATCCACATGCGAATGTTTATATACGTTCTGTTCTTTTTGTATGCTAGAAACCTATAGCTAAAAAATGTATCAAAAACATCATTGACTTGATGTGCAGTCTTTGACCTTGATTCATATTTCTTTTTTTGCTTCATAGCTAGATACATAGCTTTGTTAAAATCGCCTCTAGATTTTTTTAGTGCTTTGTCTGCAATTTCAAAATTAACTTCTGCTTCGCTTTGTAATTTTGTTATGTCTTGATAATTATACTTCATATGATTTATCCAATCCCATCAACTTGAATTTGTTGTCTCTAGTATAATATAAATGAAATTGGAATGCTATTTATATTACATTAGAAAATGATTAGAATAAGAGGATTAACCAAATTGTTTTGTAACAATCTAGTTAATCCTGTCGTTAATAAATAAACTTTGGGATTTTGAAGGGATTTAATGCAGTGTAATAGTCTACTTGCGTTTTAAGGTATATGTTTTCTCATCTTTATAGTTATATATTTTAATAGTATTATAATTTACATATTCAAATTTGTATTGCTTTGTCCAATCTTTTTTTATGTTTTCTGTCACATAGGTTCCAACATATAATATTTCATCAATTATTCTATAATGCTTTACCTCATACTTTGGAAGATTCCAATAGCTGTTGTAAAACCTATTGATTTTCCCAGAATTTTCGCTAGTATAATCTTCTGATTCATATATTTGAAAGTAAGAACTCCCGTTAGACCAATATCCTTCTAGAAAATAATAAATCCAATTGTCTCCCATCAATACTTCTTTTGCATTCTCAAAGTCCAAAATTTTAACAAGATTTAAATATATTTCATCACCATCATAAAGGTATTCTATTTCTGATGCTTTATGTTTATCATTACATATTGAAGCTAGTATTAATGTAAGATATTTATCTGAATTTTCATAATCACCAATTATACGAAAAAGCTCTTCAGCATATTTATAATCCTTACTATTTAGATAAGTATCAATGGCTAAATTATATATATCCAATCTTAAATTTATTAGATTATGCTTCGAATCTAAGTATTTGGGAATTTGAGAAAATGCATTATATGCTTCAATAAGTTTGCCATCATCATATGAGCTTATGCCTTTGTCATAATAAGCTTTATCAATTAGATGGCTTGAATCTTTATAGTCTTCTTTCTGTAAGTCTTTAAATACAGAAATAGCAACATCATACTCTCTTCTTTCCATGCTGTCGTGGCCTTTGATATACATCACTTCTAATACCATGCTAGCAGAGTCTTTATAATCATTTAATTCTTTAAACAATTTCTGTGACTTAGTGTATGAATCATTCTCTAATAAGCTAAAAGCTTTTTTATACTTGCAATCTATAACCATATTACTACAATTGGAATATTCACCTAACTCTGTATACAATGCTATGGCTTCGTCAAATGATTCCATTTCCATAAAATTAATAGCTTTTTGATATTTACATTCATCTATCATTGCTATGCTGTCTTTGTAATCACCAAGCAGTTTAAACTTTATACTAGCTTTATCATAATTTTCTAATGCCAATAAATCAGTTGCTTCTTGATAGCTACATTCATGTACCATTGCTTTGCTGTCTTTGTAGTCACCTAGTCCACTAAATTGTAAAATTGCATCTGAATACTTATCTTCTTCTAGTAAGTCTAATGCTTTATTATACTTTGTGTTTGGAATAATAAGGTTAACAAGCAGTATTATATATATGCAAAGTCCTATAGCTATAGCTGCTATGACTATTCTTGAGCTCATGGGTTTCTTTTGTTTTTCTTCACTAAACTCTTGTGTATTTACTTTAATAGTTGATGGTATACCTCCTTGTATGATGTAATTGTTGTCGTTATTATCGTATTGTTTTGATTTTTCTATATCCATTCCATGCATACTATCGTCGTTTCTATTCACAATTGACCCCTCTTCTGTTTTATAATCTACATGAAAATTATACAATTTTAGGCACATTAATACAATCAATAATATATATAATATTTTTATATAATCTGAAAATTGTTGTAAACAACTTTATTAAGGTAGTGTATAGATGTTATTTATTTACAACATTTGTATATGGTGATAGACTGATATAGCTATAAGCTTTATAATGTGAGGAAGCAAATGAAAAAGATTCTAATATTATTAATTTCTATAATACTTTTACTTATAGTAATATTGCTATTTAGCTACATATATACAAATAGTATGATAGTAAATGATGATTACAATAAATGCCCTCAGTGGATGAGTAACGTTTTGTGGAATATTAGAGACAGATTTTTTGAAAGTAGTACTGAGGTAAAACTTGTTAGAACAATTATATATACTAATCCTCCACTAATCGATAGCAAAATTAATGATGAGGTTACCATGCCAGATTTAACTGGATATAGTGGAATTGATGTAATATATAATCTAAAAAAGTCAGGCTATGAAGTAGTAATAAAATTTGCGAAAACAGGAAGTTATGATGAAAATAGGGTAGTATCAAACTTGATAAAAACTTGCTTGGTTTTACAATAGAAGATGAATATACACTAACATATAATGCAAGATTAGAATTAAGAAACAATAGAAGTATAAAAGGTATGTTAGGTCTATCTAATTTATCAGATAATAGTGACTGGTATTATTATAGTGATTACTATTCAGTTGGTAAAAAAACTTTTTTATACACATCTTATGGTAACTTACATGTTTATGATGGAAGAGAAGTAGTTGAACTTGAGTATGATTAAAAAGATTTGTATGCTTATACTTTAGGAAAAAATAGAGAATGAAACGAACGGAGAATTAATTATGTCAAAAACTTGGTATCCCAAAATTAACTATGAAAACTGTGTGGAGTGTGGTGCATGTGTTGAGCATTGTTCACATGGTGTATACAACAAAGAAAAATCACCAAGACCTGAAGTTATCAATCCAGATAACTGTGTAGAGGGTTGCAAGGGGTGCGGAAGTTTATGCCCTGTAGAAGCTATTGAGTACTTTGGTGACACAGGAAACAATGAAAGCAATGGTTTTGGCTGTAATACTAATTGTTGCTGTGGTGATCAAAATACAGACTCAGACGTTGAAAATGAAGTAAATACAAAAAGTTGCTGTGAATCGGGGTGTGGTTGTGGAGAGTAAAAATAGTAAAGAACTAACAACAAAGCCTATTAAAGTGTGGATAAAAATACTTGTCCCAGTAGTTATAGTATGTGCGATTATTGGTATATACTTTTTAAAAAATAAAGATGAGCTTAATAAACCTGCTGAAAATACTAAACTAATAGAAGAAGGTGCAACAGAGGATAGTGAATACATTGGGGATAATGCAGACTTTGATTTGCATGTTGTAGATGAGTTAGATATTGAACAGTTAAAGTCATATGGCTTACCAATTATAATTGACTTTGGTGCAGATTCTTGTATTCCTTGCAAAGAGATGGCTCCAGTACTTGTTAAGTTAAATGATGAATTAAGAGGGAAAGCGATTATTAAGTTTGTTGATGTTTGGAAGTATGAGCAGTTTGCAGAAGGTTATCCAATTAGACTAATCCCTACACAAGTATTCATTGATAAGGATGGGAATCCTTATATGCCTAGTGACTCTCAAGCTATGCAAGTGCAATTGCAAATGTATGAGAGTAAGGATACAAAAGAGCATGTATTCACAACACATGAAGGGGGAATGACAGAGGAAATGCTATTAGATATCCTAGAAGATATGGGGTTAGATAATGATTAATGATTGGCTAGATACTCTAGGGGTTTTAATTAATAATAACTTTTGGTTAGCACCTTTTCTGGCAATACTTGCTGGTATATTAACATCTTTTACACCATGTTCACTATCAAGTATGCCATTAGTTATAAGCTACGTAGGTGGATATGCAGGGAATGATGTGAAAAAAGCGTTTCGGTACTCACTAGTTTTCTGCATTGGTATGTCCATAACATTTGCAGTACTTGGAACAGTAGCATCCTTACT
>Ga0070728_10004864_pt1 | contig 13589 bp, 10 predicted proteins | sample tdDd471_FD_66723 | JGI IMG/M metagenome (GOLD analysis project Ga0070728, IMG submission 66723) | Marine sediment microbial communities from the Atlantic coast under amendment with organic carbon and nitrate - tdDd47.1 | ecosystem: Environmental > Aquatic > Marine > Coastal > Sediment | place...
CGAAGAAAAATATCGCGATTATGCCAGAAAAGGCATGCAGAACATGTTCAAGCTGTTCGAGTTTCCTGCCATTACTTTTGAAGAAAACGGACTGGAGACGGGCTTTATCTCTCGCTCGATTGTCAGAGAAGATGAAGGCACTGTCTACAGCAGCAAAGCCGATGCAGGTTTTATTTGTGGTGAAGAAAACAATGATGGCTGTGTAGAGTATAAAGATATTTTACGCTGGAATCCGATCAACGTCGATGGCACAAATTACTATTGGAAAGCCGACACTTCGTCCGATGAATATGCCGGACATTATTTCGGTTTCCCGGTCTATTACGATCTCTGTGCCAACGATGAAGAAAAAGCCAAAATTGCCGAATACACCGGCAAGGCCACCCAGTATATCGTTGATGGTGGCTACCGACTGCTTGATCTTGATGGCTCACAAACCACCCATGGACATTGGCAGCCGGCCCACATTTCGGCCTGTCTGGATGGGCTTGGTAACTGCACAGATGTTTTGGGCTACACTCTTGAAGAGTGCATGGATGCCTGCACCTCCGGTATTGGTGGCGGTGGCTGGTTAAACGCCATTGAAATTCTGGGACAGCTTCTGGCGACCTATCACATGACCGGCGACACTAAGTTTTACGACACCTATGAGTACTTGCTCTATGAAGAGAGATACATGGAAGTCGCCATGCCGAATGATCTGACCATGACTATCATTTCGCCGAGCATTGCAAACCATTCTGATCATGAACTTGCCATGCTGGCCTATACAACACTGATTCGCTACGAACCAGATGATGAGCGCAGAGCCTACTGGATTGAATCTCTAGAGTTTTTATACGCCCACGAAAAAGAAGAACGTAACCCCTGGTGGGCCGCAGTTTGTGCCTTGAGTGGTTGCGAAGAACCCGATGTGGATTCCTCGCTTCAGACCCTGCGCGAGATTCCTGATGATATTCGCGAGTGGTACATCAACAATACCCACCGCAAGGATATGGTCGAAATCGTTGCCGACAGACATGGCGACCGCCAGTGTGACACCACCTTCCCCTATGATGAAATCAGAACCATGTGGTGGAACGGCAATCCCTACGATCTGGAAAGCGGTGGCGATGGCCGTGGCTTATCGGCTCCAACTACCTTCCTTCTGCCATATTACATGAATCTTTATTCCGGTCTGATAAGCTCGGAAAAATAGTTTTAGCTGTTAAACATAAAAAACCGCAGGGCCAATGCTCTGCGGTTTTTTTTTTGACATTATTATCACTTGCAGGATTTGCTGTTGCAGCCTTTCCTTTTACGGAAAATTATAGTACGATCGCCACATGCAAACTTTACAAGGTTAATGGCATGAGCAATAAAAGGATTGAAGGACAGGCAGAGTTTTTGATAGCACTATTTGACAAGGCTCCTATCAAGCATGTGTATGGCATGGAACTAAGCTACGAAAACGGCATCGCCCGTTTTGATTTGCCATACAATCGCAATTTTGATCATGCTCTCGATGGTATTCATGGTGGAGCCATTGCCACCTTGCTGGATAACGCCGGCTGGTTTACTGCTGCTTTGCACTACGAAACCTGGATTGCCACAGTGGAGTTTAATGTGCGCCTGATTGCTCATGCTAAAGAAGAAGCTCTCTATTCAATCGGTGAAGTTGTCCACATCGGCAAGCGTCTGGCAGTCTGCAACATGGAAGTCAGAACCAGCGAAGGCGACCGACTGATAGCAACTGGCTCGGGAACTTTCGTACCTACTTCGGTTGCTATTGATGAATGATTTTGTAGAGTACAGAATCTTGGCAGCGACTTTCCAAATTCCCTCGCCCTTCAGGGAGAGGGAGCGTGCCGCAAGGCACGAGAGAGAGGTCGATGTTGTAGAAACTTCATTGCTTTCTCTGACGTGCCAGCAATTGCTTTCTTTTAAGCTTTTCCACCACATGTAACTCATCCGCAGCAATCAATACGCCGATAACGGTGAAGAACAGATACTGAATCGGTAATTGTCTGAAAATCCATTCCAAAAGTCCGTGAAAATATACTCCACTAAAGGCTACAAATATTCCAAGCCCAACTGTAGTGTAGATATTTTTCGGGCTTCTGAAAGTTAAAAGCAGCGCACGGAAAAGCAGGCCCAAAAGGAAAAACATGAAGATGGCAAAGCCTGTCCAGCCGGTTTCCGCGATGGTCAGCCAGTAAATGTTATGGCACACGCCGTGGCCTCCCGGCTCCTGCGAAAAGAATTTGGAGTAGTATTTGTTGTTGCAACCGTAGGAGAAGTTGTTCAGCCCTACGCCTAAAGCATAGTCACCTGCCATGGCCGAGGCTGCATTGTTAAACTCTACTCTGGTGTGCCCACTGGATTCCGGTGCCTGTTCGAAACGTTCGATGATTCTGCCACTGGCTTTGATTCCACCAGCCAGAAGCAGCAAAACCATAATGCTTAAGGCAATCGTTTTTCGTGCGGTAATTTTCTGTACCAGCGAGAAGAATACCAGCATCATTATCTGTGCGCCCAAAACAGCTATACCACCTCTGGAGAAGGTCGCTAAAACAGCGAAGATAGAACCTAAAACCGCTGTCCAGTAAAACCACGAATACTTTAGTTTCTCCGAAAGGATAACCGCCATTACAATCGGTACCAGAATTTCAATGTACATGGAGAGTGTGTTGGGGTGCCAGAAAGTTCCCTGCACTCTGTAGGAACCGCCAAGATATTTTTCCTTTACTACATCAAAAACCTGTATTGCCAGAGCCAGCGCAAAAACAAAAATGGCATAGCGCAGGTTTTTTTCACTTTGCCTGACGTAATTATAGGCGGTGATGAAGATGATGTAGACCATGAAAAAACGGAAGAGAGTGAAACTGCCGTATAGCGGTTCCCATGCCCCAAACAGCGAAGCTCCGCCTATCAGCATTACCAGAATATAGCTTAAGGAATGTTTGGGGAAAAATATCAGCTTCTGATATTTGTTTGAAAAGCTCATGCCCAGCAGCATCATCAGGGCGACAATTTCGGCCAGATTGACTTCATAGCCACGATAATCACCATGATAGAAATCGTGAGCCATAAACTTGATGGTGATATTGATTGCAGGTACCAGACACATGATGGCAAACAGAATGCGGGCATATTTTTCCGAGGTTCTGAAAAGCATTGCACCGATGGGGATGCCGAATATGATCACGCCTGCAAACAAGATATATTTCATGGTTTAAAATTACTTTGCTATAAAAAAGTTATGGTAGAGGACTACGGTGTTTTTCTTTTCCCGGCAGCCACGAATCCGGTGGTATTTGTTTGTCGGCAATCAAGGCCGAGAATAATTTCACGTTTGGAGCATAATCACCCCAGGTGGTGGATTCGTTGGTTTGTACAATAGTTCTGACATCACAATAGCGCAACATTAATGGAAGTTTTTCCATTGAGGGATAAAATTTTTCGAGTGTAGGTCTTGACCAGTGGTGACCCGGAGGGCCGTCAATGGGGCCGAATACAGGAATGCCCGGCATCGGGCCAAGTCCTTTTTTAATAAAGACCAGAGAATCAAGATGTAATGGCTCCTGTACATTTTTGCTGCCTAATCCGGTGTAAGTTACCAGACCCAGCGGGTTGCAGCCCAGAATATAGTCCGCGGAAAGACTGAGCATGTTTATTATGTCTTCGTGTTCCGCTTTGCTCAAACCACCAAGACGCAAGAGGGCAATCAGAGCCTCGGTATAGGTTCCCATGGTTGAACCCTGTCCCCAACTGATAGATGAGTTTTGCTTGCGCGGGTTTCTGAAGGCATGAGAATTAAAGATGGTTTTTATCAGATTACTGTAGGCGTTGAACAATTCAGCCCGGGTATATTTCTTTATTGCCGGATCTGATTTTACGCTGGTCAGATATCCCATCAGAAAGTCAATGCTGGCGGTGGCTTTGTCGCGCTCCAGTTGAGCATAAGCATAGGCGTTTGGTGTGACCTGATAGTCCAGAGCCAGACGGTTAAAGGCTCCGTATGGGCCCATGCTGCCCCAGGCCTTGTGAAACTCTACATCGTAGTCCACATTACCGGTTAATAGTAACAACTCGCCAGCAGCGTAGAGAATAAAGGCATGGGAGGCATTGTTCAGCTTGGCATACTGGTATGCCTTCAAGGCTTTTTCTTTCAGTTTTTCTGATCGCGCTTTATCGTATGGTCTGACAAGTCTTGAGGCTTGCGCAAACAATCCTGCCACTCTGGCGGTGATGTTGGGATGGGTCGCATAAGTCCAGTAGGGTAAGGGATCTTCATTTGCCAGATAGAATCCGTATGGATGCTTGAAAGATTCAACACCCATATGCACACTGCCGTCTGTTTCCTGTAAAGCCTCCCAGCCTGCAACACCCCATAAGGCTTCGTCTAAAAGATCCGGGATATTGTTACCTGATTCAGGAATAGTTAACTGGCCATCCTTGAAACGGTGCATTTTATACTCGAAGGCACTCATTAAAAGCATTGGAATCATGGTGTGCATGGGACGCTGGTCGAAATCGGCAGCATCATGATAACCACCACGAAGCTCGAACTTGCCTTGTTTTGGAGTTCTTTCGGGGAACATGTGGTTGAAGTCCTGCTGATTGCCTTTGTATACATAGCGATGATCCGCAGGTCTGCTCCATTCGGTAAGATCCGCTCTGAGATCACCACCCCAGCGATTATGGAAAAGCCCTCTGGCTGTTACATAAAAGGCTTTAAAAACCGCTCTGTCACTCACCATTGTCGGGTAGGAAACGCCGATGCCCGGCAAATGAACCCGATAGACAATACCTTCCGCTGCGGTCAGCTCTTTGAGGTCTATTTCCTTTACCATGCCTGCAACATCTTTGTCGTCAATTGCCCGAAGGGTCAGTGGCAGCTTGCTTAGGGCATTGGTGCGTTTGCGTAAAGGTGTATAGGGCATCATCAGAACGTTAGCATGATCCGGAAAGCGTGTCAGATCAAGTACCCCGCCATCTCCAAGGTAAGCGTAAACATAGGCCCAGCGTTTGGTTGCAGCAGGGTTGTATCCTACCTGATTGACCTTTATTACAGGGGTTTCGAGATATTTATCAGAGAAGGGAAGAATGAAAGAGATGCCTTCTGGCCCTTTGATATTGAGGATGTCCTGCTTGCCGATTGGCTGATCCAGCTCGAGGAAGATATGATGATCAACGTCTATGCTTTCGTTGTCATAAGCCTTGTTGGCACCGACAGAATAATTTGGTGCGCCAACCGGGACAGACTGTCTGTATACATTGTTAACAGTGAATGTGGAGCCATCGTTTCTGCTGATACTCCACGGCTCGTTTTGCCAGGTTTCTCCAGAGCCGTTTTCTAGAACAATTTCAATGATATTTTGAGCCACCAGGTTCACTTTTCTCACCGGTGTTGCAAGTTTGGCCCTTTGTCCACCAATGGTTTTTGCATGAACCGTAGAAAAAGCTTTCTTGCCATTTTTATCTGCTTCCAGCTTGATGAAGCAATGAACATCTGCTGCCAGATTCCTGATAGTGTATGAATTCCCGGATGGATCTGAGTTATTTATCGTTCGGTAAATTTTTAGCTGTTGCTTTTTATCTTTTGGGGGTTCCGGTGAGAGAAGAATCCTGATATTTGATAAATTATTACTGTTTTTCCAGCTTATCCGAACTGAATCCGATGTAATATTGGTTACTTTCAAACCTGAAATCTTTTCAAGTGCATAAGAATTCCGGGAAAAAAGCATTAATATTACAAAAATGGATAATATCAGGCTGATTACAATTTTGTTGTTTTTTACAAGCATGATGTCACTCCACCTATTGCTGCTATTATTTCTCTTATAGAAGCGATTAATTCGGTAATTATTCTGTAACTTTTACTAAAAAACATTTTCTATTATAACCAAGTGCTTTTGAAAGATCACGATCTATTGCCACAAAATGGAAATTAATTCCAATATGTTTAATATCTTTAAGCTTTTCACTGATTTTAATTTTGCAGTATGCTATAATTCGGTGAATTTTTTTGAAAGGGAATTTTATGAGATTTCTGGTGACTTTGGTCACGATATTAACATTAATTGTCGCTATTTCTGCTGTTTCGTGCAAGACAACAGACAAAAATACCCCGGCCTATGGTACCCCAAAACCAACTTCTCAACAGCTTGTGGCGCAACTTGGTCTTGATACGGATTCAGAAGAAGCCTATAAAAAATACGGACAGACATCCGGGCCATACAAACTGGACGAGCTTGAAGTCAGAAAACTGAACGGAAGGCCGGTATCCTTGAAAGGTTATCAGGGACATTGGATTTTATTAGACTTTTTCACTACTTATGCGATTCCCAGCCAGGGCAATATGCCGATTTTGAACGATTTATACAATAAATACAAAGATAAGGGCTTGATAGTGGTCGGCGTGTCGATGGATTTGCAAGGCAGGCTGATGGTTGAGCCTTTTATAGAAGAGTTGAAGATTGACTATCCGGTGTATCTGGCAGATGGTGAAACTAAAACCGGCAAAACGCCATATGGATTTATCAGGGAAATACCGGTAATTTTACTAATTAATCCCAAAGGGGGAATGGAAAAGGGGTATATGGGGTTGATAAAACAGGAAGAGTTGGAGTCTGTTATAAAAAAGAAGCTCTAAATTCCCCCCAAGGAGGACTGTATGTACGATGTTCTGGCCAAAGGTGGCCCCTTGATGATTCCTATTGCTGTTGCCGGAGTTCTGGCACTGGCAATATTTCTGGAAAGATTATGGTTTTTAAGACATGAAAAAATTATCCCCAGACGTCTGATTGATGCAGTTTTGGATCTTGTCAAAAAAGACAAGTATTCCGAGGCCGAAGTTCTTTGCAGACAGGATAGATCTATTGTTTCGGTCGTGTTGCGTGTCGGTGTTACACACGCTAAAAAAGGTCGCCGACAAATTAAGGATATTATGGAAGAGTCCGGCAAAAGTGTTGCTGCCGAGCTTGAAAGATATGTCAACGGACTTGGTACCATTGCTGCTGTAAGCCCTTTGATGGGATTGCTTGGAACCGTAACCGGTATGATTAATGTTTTCCAGAAGGTTACCAGCGAAGGCGTGGGCGACCCAAGGCTTTTGGCAAGTGGAATCTGGGAGGCTCTGGTTACCACGGCTGCGGGGCTAACTGTGGCGATTCCGGCTTATATTGCCTATCGCTACCTGCTTGGGAAAGTTGATGGACTTTTGCTGGAGATGGAAGAGGCCGCCATTGAAACTGTTGATGCAATAACGGTGGAGGATGAGTAGATGGATTTCCATCCTGCACAATCCAGTAGGAGAATAGATGTAATAGTAGATGTTACCCCACTGATTGACGTGGTTTTTCTGCTGCTGATATTTTTCATGATTACGACAACTTTTGTTAACTCGCCCGGAATTGAGGTCGATCTGCCAAAGGCATCCAATTCTGAAAACCCGATTCAGCCACAAGATGTTGTAGTTGCAATAGGTCTTGATGGTGAGATAGTATTTGAGCATAACAAGGTAAGTGTGAGCGAGCTTGCTGCACTTCTGGAATCGAAATTTACCGAAAAACCGGATGCCACCGTGGTGGTTCAGGCGGATCAGGAAGTTTTTCATGGTTTGGTGGTCAAAGTGATGGATGTGGCCAAAGAAGCCGGATTTTCAAAGCTGGCAATTGCCACACAACAAAACTGATAAGGACAAAACATCATGAAACGACAAGCAATCTTTGCAGAGCAGGGCTGGTATCCACAAAAGAGTGAGCTTGCCCGCAGACAGGTCGAGATGTGTCTGGATTGGGAAAAGCAGGAATCCGAAACTGTTGCGGCCATGGTCCCCCATGCGGGCTGGGCCTATTCCGGTACAACTGCCGGTAAATTGTATGCAGAAATAATCATTCCCGACAGAGTTGTGGTTTTATGTCCCATGCACCGTGCAGGAGGCGAAAATGTTGCCCTGTGGGATGAAGGGGTTTGGGAAACTCCGGTGGGTGATGTTGAGGTTGATGAAGAATTTGCCCGGGCACTGCTGAAAAATTCAGACCTTTGCAAAAGTGACCCGGAATCTCACCGGCTGGAACATGCCATCGAAATACAGTTACCGTTTTTAAAGGTTAAAAACGAAAATGTAAAAATTGTTCCCATTCGTTTGGGTAGACTTTCATATGAGCAGTGCAAGACTTTGGCTGGCGACATTGCCAGACAGATAGAAACATTAGGGGGCAAGACACTTGTTCTGGCTTCTTCCGATATGAGCCACGAGTCTGAAATTGAGCTGGTTAAGCACAATGACGAGATGGCGAAAGAAAAAATTATGCAGATGGATGGTGATGGCCTGATTGATACGGTTGTGAGGCACAGCATTACCATGTGTGGATATATTCCGGCCTGCGTTGCGATTGAAGCAAGCAAGTTAATTGGGGCCAGCAAAGCCCGCGAAGTTGCCCAGACCAACAGTGGGGAAATTTCCGGCAGATACGATTATGTGGTGGGTTATTTGTCTGTACGTTTTGACAAGTGAGTATAAATGAAATCAGCTGAAGATAAGAATACAGTCGCCGGAATCTTTGAAAATCTTGAAAAGTATTCCCTGTTTTTGCTTTGCCTGACAACAAATGCCCTTATTGTTGCGGGTTTGCTTAGTGGCGTTCCCGATAGCTTGTGGTTGATGGCATTGGTGGGAGTTTCTGCTTTGCTGTTTATTGGCAGAATTGTCTTTTTAGGTTTTGCCTATGCAAAAAATCCCGCTGAAAAACTTGGCAGCTTACGTTCGATAGAGGTTGGTGTAGTACTGTTAAGTTTGCTTTATCTTTTGCTTATTCTGACGGGTTGGCACGATAGCCCTCTGACACCCTTGCTGTATCTGGCCCTAACGGTGCTGGTGGCGTTTTTTGGCAAGCTGGTTGGCGGGATTGCAATTTGTCTGGCTATTGCAATGGAAATACTGGTACCACTGGTGCAGCAAACTTTGTTTGAAGATCCAATGTCGGTGTTGACTCGTATACTGTTCATTATTGCCTTTGCTGTGTTTTATCCCATTATGAAAAGCATTGGCGCAGGTTTGGACAGAGGAAAGGCGCGCTCTGAATTAAATCATATTATTGGCAGCATAGAAGATAAGGCCAAACGTTACAGGATCAGCGATTCCAATCAGCCGGATCGTATTGATTCTGATTACCGACAGCAGAAAGATCTCTCCACCTATTTCGAAATGCACGAGATTTTGCAGGATGTTTTAAAAATGCTGGCAACTTCTCTTAACACCTACTCGGCATGTGTCCTATGGTACGATCCCGCCAAAAATTCACTTAAGGTTGTAGAGGCCATCTCTGCTTCCAACGTATTGTCGGGTCATGAGTTTTCTGCCGATCAAGGTATATTGCATCCGGTAGTTAGCAGCAAAACACCGATTAAGGTCACGGTTTCGCAGTGGAGCCAAAATCCTATTAGCTATTACAGATCCAAAGAACCGGTTTTTGCACTTTGTGCGGTTCCGATTATGGATGGAAACCGCCTTCTGGGAGTTTTGGCACTGGATCGGGACGAGGAGAAAAGTTTTACCAGCCTTGATCTTGAAACCATTGGCTTGGCTGCAAAACAGGTTTGTCGTGCTGTGGTCAACGAAAATCTGTTACGCAGGCTTGACAAGAGCCAGAATGAATACTTTCATTTGGCAGAGGCTTCCAAGGCATTATCCAAAACCATGACGGGGGAAGATGTGCTTCAGGTTTCACTTGAGACCCTGCACAATATTGCCCCCTTCGATTTTGGAGCCGTGGTGATGACTAATCCTCCGGCACCGGAATACGAAATAGTCTCGTTTTGGCCGGGTAATTCCGGTATGCAGGGCATGATATTTTCTAATCGTCATAATCTTATCGACTGGGTTATCAGGAAGAATCAATCACTGGTTTATACCGATTTCAGCAGTTTACCGAAACGTCCGGTTATTTTCATGCAGGATGAAAAACTGAATAACATAGATTCACTGTTGATTGTTCCGCTGAATGTACAGGCTCAGACCAGTGGTGCATTGGTTTTGGCAAGCTCTCATGCGAATTTCTTTTCTGAAGATTTGCAGCACATCTTCGAGATTATCTCCAATCAGATCGCGGTTTCTCTGGAAAACTCCGAGATGGTTGAAAAGCTGGAACAGCTTGCAGTGACCGACGGCCTGACATCCTTGTATAACAAAAGATTTTTCCAGGGACGTATGGAAGAGATTGTTTCCAGAGCCGAGAGATATGAACAAAATCTGGCTTTATTGATGATGGATATTGATCATTTCAAAGCGATAAACGACACTTATGGCCACCCGACCGGTGATGTGGTTTTGCGTGAAGTCAGCGCATTGTTGAAGGAATCCATGCGCAAAATTGATATTGTTGCCCGCTGGGGTGGCGAGGAATTTATTGTCTTGCTGGATTCAACAGATGAAGATGATGCCTTCCGAAAAGCTGATCAACTACGCGAAAACATAGCGGATTTGACCTTCGAGTCTGAAATGGGTGATTTTGGGATACATGTTTCCTTTGGTATTGCAGTATTTCCGCAAGATACCAGAAACATTGAAGAATTAGTGGAAAAAGCAGACGCTGCCTTGTACCAGTCCAAAAAAAGTGGAAGAAATCGCTGTACATCCTATAGTTCGCTGTAGAAAAAATAAATTGTACCGATTACATAAATGAAACCTTTATTGGTAAATGTACGTCTATACTGTTAGCGTTGTAATGTTTTAATAGGCTATGAGGAAATAATGGAAACCAAAACGATTTTTCATCATAATGATGAAGTAGAACTTGTATCTGATAAATTCAATTACAAGGCTGTGGTCAGAAAAACCAATCCCCTTACGGTTAAGTTGACATCACCGCTGGACGAGAACACCCTGAATCACCTGAAAAATGAAGAGAAATTCATCATCACTCTCTCGACCAAAGGTTATGCCTATAAAGGTAAGGCCGCCAATGTCACAGGTGAGGGAGATGTTATTTTGTCTCTGTTCGAAAGGCACGAGAGTCGTAAATATTTCAGAGTAAACACAGTGTTGTCAATGGGTTATGAGGTTTTACGTCGTGCGCCTATGCCTATGTCTGCTGGTAGTGAGTCCGTATCCAGTGTCAACGATATCATGGCTAATGATGCTATGACTGAAGCAGAAAAAACCATGGCATCGATGCTTTACAAACTTCTTGATGAAGTTCATCAGATGCGTATGGATATGCAGAAAAAGAAGGCTTCGGATACCGGGCAGCTCTCTCCGAGACTGGTTTCCTTATCCGGTTCAGGAATAATGTTCTCATCTACTGTTGAGCATAATAAAAATGATATTTTGAGGCTAAATCTTGTCTTCCCGAAAACATCGAGGCCGATAACCTTTACCGCCCGTGTAATGAGGGTGGAATCAGAGCTGAGTTCGGGCGATGACCAAAACTTCTCGGTTGCATGTCATTTTGAGGAAATTCAGGAAGCAGAGCGCGAATCCATTGTTCGTTTCGTCTTTCAGACACAAAGACGGGGAAGAACCGGAAAAGCCTGATTCAGATATTTACCGGAAACATACAAAGATGAGCAGTTTCGTTGTTCATCTTTGAGTTTGCTGACAAAGCGGTATTGTTTGAAATAAGCAACCATCAACATCCGTCATACCTGCGAAAGCAGGTATCCAGAATTTGGAATCAATGGCATTGGTTTGTTGGAATTTTTGCATTTTTTGTTTGTACGTGAAAATATATTCTCAATCATTTCAGTAACATAGCCATCTGGATTCCCGCTTTCGCGGGAATGACGCAAAGACTAATCTATATGCATTATAAGCCACAAAAAAATTTCAGCAGTGACTTTTGTATAATATTAAGAGATTTTACTTTGTCAATAGTCTAAGATGAGCAATTCAGTTGTTCATCTTTTTTTATTTTATGCACAGATATGTAAATTATTTGCTTGAATGATGTCAGTTGCCAGTCTTTTGCAGGCATTCTTTACAGATACCGTAGAACACGATTTCATGTCCCGTCACATGAAAAACATCACTGACAGATTGTGGTATGGTGATTGCGTCGCTGAAATCCTCGAAAATATCGAAAATAGTGTGGCAGGTATCACAAATAAGATGATTGTGAGGACTCAAGTCGGGGTCGAAATGTTTACGGGTCTTGTCGATAATTAATTCTCTGATCTGCCCAGTTTTCTTCAGAACATCCAGGGTGTTATAGATGGTGGTAAAAGAAATGTTTGGATGTTTTCTGGTAACTTTTTTATATATCTCTTCGGCAGAAGGGTGACTTGTGTTTCCCTGTAAAACCTTGAGAATGGCAATTCGCTGAGGGGTAATCTTCAAACCTTTACTTCTCAATGCCTGCAATGCCCCGTCTACTGTATCCATGATACCACTCCTCATGATGCTTAAACCATTATGAATAAATTACCGGATAGGATGCGAAAGTCAAGTTGTTTTCGTGTACATTTTTATGATTATAAGATTATATAGTGTTGTTTACACGGCGATTAATGCCGTATGAATGCTTTTCTGCCGTTTTTTTGTCTACGATCTGTTTTTTTGATCAAATAAGCTTATCGAAATTTCTATTTGCTTGCCATCGAACCATGCAATACATATTATGTGGCAAGGAGGTATTGGATGTTGAAAAGATTACACTTGGATTTGGTTGGCGGGATTGCGGGTGACATGTTTTCATCGGCAGTTAGCGGACTTTTGAAAGATGAAGAAGCATATCTGGAAATGATGCAAAAATTGCCCATTTCTGACTGGAGATATTCATATGGCCACAGAGTTGAATGTGGAATGTCTGCCAGAGTTTTAAAGCTGGAGGTGCCAAAACCAGAGCATCATTTATGTCATGTACCGGATATCGCTGAATTAATAAACAAGGCTGATTTGCCGGAACAGGTTTCTGCTGATGCGCTGAAAATGCTGAATCTTCTGGCAAATGCTGAAGCAAAGGTTCATGGGACAACCGTAGAAAAAATACACTTTCACGAGCTTGCAGGTTACGACATCGTTTTTGATCTGGTGTCAGCTGCTGCTCTGGTCTATCTGCTTGATGTCGGTGAAATAACCTGTACTCCCTTGCCCATGGGAATTGGGAATATACATATTGCACATGGTGAAATGCCTTTGCCTGCTCCTGCAGTTTTGGAGCTGTTGAAAGGTTTGCCCGTCAAAGAAACCAATATCAAGGGTGAAACTGTGACCCCCACAGGCGCGGCAATTGTGCGCTATTACACCAACAAATTTGTTTCTTCAATTGGTGGGACTATTTCGGCTGCCGGCATTGGTGCCGGAATGCGTGAAAATGACAGTCTGCCCAATATTGTCAGGGCTATTTTGCTGGAACAGGGCGAAATCCTCTCTGAAAATCTGGTGGTTTTAGAGAGCAATATTGATGATATGAACCCCGAACATTTTGATCTGACCTTTGACAGGTTGTTTGAGGCCGGCGCATTGGATGTTTGGCTCAAACCTATTTTGATGAAGAAAAACCGCCCGGCAAATACTTTAAGCGTGCTATGCAGATCAGAGCAGGAAAACCACTTGCGTGAATTGATCTACAGCAACACCAGTACAATTGGCATAAGGAAACACG